>JAAUXT010061056.1_pt1 | contig 59816 bp, 59 predicted proteins | sample 7278171 | NCBI WGS metagenome assembly JAAUXT01 (sample SAMN14350112, study PRJNA611818) | marine sediment metagenome | isolation source: surface marine sediment (1.8m) | place: French Polynesia: Moorea | collected 2018-08
ACCTATCTTGTGTCCAAAAATGGTTGAAATCGGTCCAGTAGTTTTTGAGATATTTGACCAAATGTGGTGTGGGAGGTTCGAATCACCGCGACCTCCATGGAGGTATTTTTTGTTGGGGCTTGATTGTTCACAATGTCTGGGAAGAAATCGAAGAAAGCGAAGGAAGAGATCAAGGAGTCTGACAGGGTGCCATACCCACATTTTCCGACTCCGCTCAATGTGTCAAACACGGTGAGTTGCAGTTCTCTGTTCGTCGGTATCCTCCTTTCCATGGTTGCTCTTTTACTGCTCGGATGTCCAATGGAGACTCAGTGGATCATTTCATTTATCTCGTCAGCCTTGCAGGGAGGTGCGGACGTGGTGCTGGTTGCGACCTGTCTCTGCTTCGCCGGTTGAGGCACTTCCTGGATCCTGTGTGGTGCTGTTGACACACTTCGGGTCAAGTAGACCTCTGGATCTACAGGTAAGGCTTCGGGTGGGGTCTCATGCAACAGGCCTAGCAGCACGCTGTGGGTAGGTGTCTCTCATGGACGTTTCGTCGGCCGATCTCGAAGCACAGTAGGCAGTAACCGATGCACGTACCCTCGCAGTGCCACATCAGTATCTGGCAAGGCGTCATGTCTCCTGTGATGGTTATGAGGCAGGATAATGTCAAAACTCAGTGGGCTGATCGGATCGTGCTCATCTGGTGTCAGCAACGTCGGTCGCCAGTCTGGAGTAGGAATGCTTTGCCAGCCACAGTGTACATCACAACTGTCATGACAACTAATCGGTGCGGGAGCGGTAACCCATGCCCACTTTCTGACCGGTCGGTGCCATGCATGTTCGTTGCAGGCGCCGAAGCAAAGTGGGTCCAAGCTTGAAGCGCAATTCTGCATTCTGAATGGTGCTCACAATGTGTTTGGTGATACACTCTGCTTCACACAAGGGGTTGAAAGAAAGGGGAACTATGGCTTGCTAGAACGGTTGGGATTTTTCACATGGATCAGACCTAACTGTTCAACAAAGGTACTCATACCAGGTCAGTGTAAATATTTTTTAAACAGAACAGCATGCTGCTCTGTTGCTGTGTTTCTGGCTGTATCTTTCCAGCAACAAGTGTGTTGAATTGAAACCAACGAATTCAGCTGCGTGACAACAATAGGAGCAGAAAATTTCCATTGAAACATAAAATACAGGAAAAAATAGCTCCATGGAGCTCGAGGTGATTTGAGGAAACTTCGGTTGCTATGATTTGGCTCATTCGGTTGCTATGATTTGGCTCACTCTGATTTGGGTCACTTTTTATATCAAAGTTCTTACTTTTCCACAAAACATTCACAACTCATTTGGCACACACCCAAATGGAAACAATTTGACCAAATGGAACTTTAACACTAGAGGTGCCCATGGCTCCTATAGGAGCTGCGGGGCGATTGTAAGGGAACCGGCACCTGTTACGTAACCCAATGTTATCTCAATGAGGTACGAGCTCCGATGGGAGCCGGTGCCACTTACCTTACAATCACCGTCTGAGGGTCTGGGTGCCTCTAGTGTTAATACATTGTTTCACAGCAATAGCCATATATTAACTGAGAGAATTACCCAATATCCATTTTTAAATTCTTTATTAAAATGAGTTTTCAACCCTAACTTTAGCCCCATCTAAAAACCATGTAATTTTTTTCAAAAATCAAAAATTGAATGCTACCTCTCAAGCCCCCATGTACTTCTTTCACCAAATGTTGTACCTTCTGAGATATGGAGACATTTCTACATCCACACCCCATATTTTCTGCACTTCCAAAATCAACATTTTGACCTCAGGAACCCAAAAATTCAAATTTGACAAACTCCTTCCTGGAGCATTATCCCCAACCCAAAATGAATCACAAGAGCCTAAAAGATCCCAAGTTGATCCTCTTCTTGACCATCAAAATGCTATATACATACTTTTGGAAGATGCTGCCTGTAGGTGCTTGGATTTGGCTGGCACTAATTTGGCTCATGTGAGCCCAAATCACGCAACCCACCTCAAATCACCTAAAATGTGCTCGATTCAGTGCTTTTTTTTCCTTTTCATTGGAAACCATTGTTTTTTGGTTGCTGCGAACACAGGCCAAAAATAACCGTATCAGATTTTCACAAACAAGGAGCACAAAACAACAGCTGAAGCTTCCCATTCTTTTCCCAAAATGTATTGCTTTGTTTTCAAGTACCAACACTCCATTCCCATCCCATGTTCAATGGAACCACAAACATTCTACCAGAACATAAAATACCAAGAGCTTGGTGCACTGCTTTGTTCATCTCTTTCATTGGGAACAATGACTTTTGTGAAAATAGATTGTCACAATGGGAAGCAAATCTGCTACTGAAGTAGCTCTTTCATCTCCTGTTATTTATGATTTTTTTTTTTTTTTTTTTTTTTTTGCTCACAATGCCTCAACTAGAAGCCTTGTCCGTGTACTGTGAGCAACAAGCTGTGTGTGGCAGTTATCAAAAAGCCCCATGCAGTGTGCATTTTCAATGTCTTCTCCTGTTTACAGCTGGTCAATCCAATCATCCTCTGTGTCTGCTACTCTCAGATCTAGAGATGGGCCAATCTCACCAATGACTGGGTTCTGGTTTCCATTCATACCTGTGGTTTATTTGCAAGTACATTTCAAGTAGTACTTCCAACTACTTTTTTTACATTTCCCTATCTTAGCACAGTTGTGGAAGGTGAGTCCCAATACTCAACTTCAAGGGCATCCATTGATGATAGGAAAGAACCTGAAGGAAAATAAGGCCAGCAAAATTGTAGCAAAGCGCATTTCAAGAACAGGTTGGGTCCACCTTCTGCTTGCTTGTTTTGGCAACATTTTTTGTTTCTGGTAGGTGTTTTGAAATATTTAGCTGACACAAAATTTCCAAAAAATGTGTGCACATTGTATGCACCTATACCAGTGGACAATGGGAAACCATTGTTCTTTGCTGTTCAACATTATTTTTGGGAGAAATTGGGCAAAATGGAATTAAAATCTTTTGAAATGTAACTAATTTGGTGTGTGTTTCACAAACAAACTGAACAAACTGAACTGCACAATCTTGCAGGTGATAACAATGATCAATTTTTGCATTAAAATTGCCCCACAAGCTGAACAGTGCCATTCACCTTGGAAATCTGTGACTTGATTCACTTTTCTAAGTTCTCCCCAAGTTATTGTGGACTGCATTTGACAGCATGCTTTGTGATGCAGCTCACAGGTGGTTCCATTCATCCAGCAGTATAAATTGAAGGTAACATTCCTGTTTCTCCATCCAAGCTTCCTGAGAGAGATACTGAAGCTAAAGCAGCATTCTGCACTCTACTTGGTGAGAAGACAAGTTGAAGGCAAATGTTTGTCTGGTTGAGTTGGTTTCGTTATTTCATGTTTTGTCTTATATTTTGAGGCAAGACTGGTGTGGTGTTCTGATCTTTATTTTCAAAATGTTGCAATTAATTCAGCTTACTCAGACGTTTTGTTCAATTCCTCAAGTTGATTGAGCTCTTCTAACGTTTGCTTACTCAGCTGATACTGAAGATGAAGACCATCAATGCGTTAGTTGCTGCAGCCTTGCTGCTCGTTGGTGTGTCTGCTGAACCGTAAGTATTAAAGATGAGCTGAACACATTGTCTGCAAACAAAAATGCATTTCATCTCAGAAAAAAGATTTTGCTTCAAGCAGTCTGCCTGAAATTCATTTGTTCGATTTCAGCTGTTATTTGGGAGATCCTTGCATGAATCAGCTCAGCTATCGTTGTGGGGTAAGTTTTTAGTCGCGGAAACGCCACCAACAATGACGGTGTGACAGCTGCTCTATGAGCATCACTTATGCTCAACACACATGTTTTATTGTCCAGTGAAGAAGAATAAAAATCATTTCAATTCTGGACACCAAAGAGGCAACACCTCTCTCATTCTGATTGGCTGAGGTAATTTTGGTGCCAAATTGTACTCAGTGCCAATTTATAAGGACTAAGGAGCATGGTATGAGCTCTTGGAGACTCAAACTGCATGGTGCGTGCATTTCTCTTGTTTCCTTGCACCAATTATTGTGGACAAAACAGCACAGTGTGCGTAATTTCCACAACAAATGTTATGCAAGGTGCATTCTTTATCGATACTTGATACTTCTCACACATTAGATAGGTTAAGCAGCGACGTGCGTGAGTCACCCGTGACACCGCGTCGCATCGAATTTGTGACGCACGAGTACCGCTATGTTATGTCTCACAAGTTGATTAAGCGAAGTGGGAAATTCGGTGTACATGCTGACATCTGTGTGCAAAAAAATATGCGGCGCCAACCGGAAATATCTGCATCATCTGCTGCGTAAGGTTTTTCGGGTGAGTTTTGAAAATTAATAATCTTTGCAGGTACTTTGATGCAAGTTGCAAACAATTGTGACAAAGTAATAGTGGTCATGCTTGTGCACATTTTGGTATCAAATTTGCGAGCTTTATCATTTATGTTGTCATGAGAGGAGGCCGCAAAATCAGTAGTGGGTGATAATAAAAGTGGTTGAATTTTTCTTCTTTTTTACAGCTGTCATCTGGCATCGTTGTCGTGTTTCGCCAGTTTCCAAAGGAGTCAGTTGGCAGCTGAAAAGGTATGTCACTAATTAGAAAAAGTGTTTCAGACTTTAAATGTACTTTTCCAGGCAAGAATTTCAAGCAAACTTGCGCATAAAATGTCACCAGCACAAAGTGTTTGTAGCAAAACCACAACACTGAAGACCATGAAAGGAGAGTATTCTTTCTTGTAAAACCATGCCATTTTTGTTGCAGGTTCATCTGTACTGTCATTGAAGTTGTGTCATGTGACGCATGTGCCATTGAGGGTTCGAGTCGTGTTGCGAGTTTGCTGTCGAGGTTTCTTGTTGATTGTGAAGGTGAGTTTATGATTAATATGAGACACATAGGAGATGAAGTTGATAAGTTTGTGTAGTATTTATGAGATAGTTGCAGAAAGAATGGATTGCTTTTCCATTGAAGAATGCTGTGCCCCGCTGCAAATTCCCGCTGCTTTGTGCATTTGCATAAAGTACTTGAAGAATGCTTTGACCCACATAACTGGTGATCTCAACAATGCTTCCTTTCCCGCTTTGCGCATTTGCATAAAGTACTTGAAGAACGCTTTGACCCACATAACTGGTGATCTCAACAATGCTTCCTTTATCAAAAAACAGCTTGCAAGCAGCTTTGGTGTTATGTCTCACAAACTAATGAATTAGAACAGCTGCAGGTGTAAGGGACTCGATGACATGTAGTTAGTCTTGGTATTTTTTTTCACAGATATGGCCAGAACAAAGACACATCTCCGAAGTCAAAGAAGCCATCAGAAAACATAAAATCCAACATTGCATTGTTCAGCTTATGCAACTATTCAAGTGTAAACTATGTCCGCATATGTTTGCTGAGAATGAAGATCGAGCAAAGCATGTAAACAAGGATCACGCTGAGTTTGCATGCCTTGGGATGAACGGTTGTGGGAACGAGCAGTGCTCCAGACTGTTTCAGACCAAAGAGCAGTGTGATGCCCATCAGATCATGGGGTATGCCCCTTTCCAGGAAGGCCCTCATCTGTGAGGTGCAAGTCACCAGCTGAGAAATGCTTTGTTGAAATAAATGGTTTGCCAGTGTCCAGTACCTTGATAAGTACCTGATTCGTAGTAGCGTATGTTGAATAAAAATTCAACTTGAAATTATGACTTGAAATTATGCGTGTTTGTTTTTGTTTTTTGTAGCAGTGGAATTATGAGTTTGCGTGACAGTGTACATATTTGAATGTGGAACAGATGATGGACATAAGTGTAATGTTATGTCTCACAAACAAATTTAGTTTTGTTGAAGTGGGTCAAACTGTTCTTCAACTACTTTATGGTAATGAGTGTCGCAGTGGACATAGTGAATTTAGGTCAAACCATTCTTCAAGTACTTTATGGTAATGAGCGTCACAGTGGGAAATCAATTTTCCAATCAAGAAGTGAATTTAGGTCGAATCGTTCCACAAATACTTTATGCAAATGAGTGTCACATCCAGACATACTTAATGTTATGGCGCTCAATAGCACTTCACATTCGCTCTGAGCTTCCCAGCCCAATAGGTTATATCCTGCAAGCTATGTTCAATAAATTACTCCCTTACAGCTCAGAGTGAATGTAAAGTTCGAAAGAAGTGGAAAGAGATGGAGTTCAAGTTCAAGTCTTCATAAACAAAGTAAGTTTGAAATATTGTATTATTCTTTTGTTTTGCAGCAGGATTTTCTTTTGTGCCTACTGTAGAGGTGTAGTGCACATGTCTTTGCATTTATTTGGGACTTGTAAAGGGAGCTCCCAAAAGAAAATTTCAGTGCAATTCAATGCCGATCTGTGGTGCAATTTCCCCGCAGTTTGCAACAATTATTGGGGGGACTTGTGCGAGTGCCCGGGGCAGTTATGGGCAAAGGTGCAACCCTGCGGAGGGAGATGCGAGGGTGCAGGGGGGACTTGTGCGAGCACCCGGGGCAGTGCCTCGGACGCTGGGGCGTGTTACGGGCAATGGTGCAACCCTGCAGAGGGAGATGCGAGGGTGCCGGGGGGACTTGTGCGAGTGCCCAGGGCAGTGCCTCAGACACTGGGGCATGTTACAGGCGAAGGTGCGACCCTGCGGAGGGAGATGCAAGGTTGCCCGGGGGAAGTTGTGCAACCACACGGGGTTTGATTTCTGCGTGTACATTTTGTGAAACATAACATATTTGAAAATGTTGACTCACAGGTACTAACATTTTATAATTTTGAATGGTACGCAATTGTCTTCAAAGCTTATGAGACATAACATCTGGTTGTTGCATTTTGAGGATGGATTTTTGTGAAGAGTTTGGTGAAATTGAGCCTCTGCCTGAGTGTGGTACTTGGTGCAGGGAGATGAGTGACATTCATGCAATGGGGTGTGTGGTAGCCCCTCCATGTTGTGATAAGCGTGTTTCCATTACCAATGAGATTGCGCATTACCTTGCTCATGAGGTCAAATTCGGTGATCTTGAAGTCAAGCCTGAGGACATGGCAAAGAAATTGACTCTAGACATGCTAAGTGTAAAAGTGCGTGACAGTGAAGCTGCTGCAGAGTTCGACCAGTTGCGCCTTAAGTATTTGCGTCAGTACAAAGGTGGCAACAAGCGTGTTTTGCAATCAACTCTGGCAAAAGGTGTTCTGCTTCAAGACGCGCCAATGATAACCGCAGTCTGCAGAGCACTCAACAAGCACGTCAGCATTGTGAGCAAACACGGGCACTGGTCCACTCGGAAAAAGATGCCAACTTTTGGGCATGCAATGTTCTTCTTGTCATCTGTGCCAATCCAGAAGGAGCTGCACTTCCACGCTTCTTGAGAGTTGTTGCTTTGGAGGAGACCAACAAGTTGGTGGCAAGGATGCCTGTGCAGAGTTTCGACAAATCTGTTGTGGCATGCAATGTGTTTGCACCCGGAGGCCAAACTTACACTGTTCCAATTCCCCCCGTGTCAGTGCTCAGATGCCTGGACCTGCCCTTGTGCAGCACACTGCTCCGGATGGAACTTGAATCCTTCTGCACATCAAGGAGGAAGAAAGCGCTCAGGAGCAGGCGCAAAGTGTTCAAGAAACTGTGTGTCGTGTTCTTCGTGGAGTAGTCGCACACTATGAACTGCTTCAAGAGAGATCAGAGCTTCCAAGTGAACATCCCAAGTCAGTTGAAGTGCAGGCACATGGTGCTGCAGCTGAATCTCGCCCTTCCAGTGCCACAATGGCATTGCCTTCCCAGCCTGCACCAGTGCACTTCACTGATGAATGACCGGAAGGCTTAATTGCCCCTGCCCCTCATGTCAGCAAGAGGAAATGTGCTGTGCCAATGCAGTACATTCCACAAGGAATTTCACCACTGAGGAAATGCACAGCAGCAGCTTCACCACAGGCTGCTGCCGAGATGCCAGAATCAGAGCCAGCACAAGCAGCACCGTTGACACCTTCACCATAACATCAACTGTCAGATGCACCTGATTCACCGCAATCTGATGTGCATCTGTCTCCTGCCAAAGAGCGCACTCCAATGCCTGAATGGGATGCGCCACCTGCAACATGACGTGAACTGCGTGTGCTGGACAATGTACAATGTTACGCTGCACCCCGTCGATTTTCACCAGCTTCAAGAAGCACAACGCCAGATTCAGATGAGCCACCTCCACTTGAGGGAGAAGACTCTGCACCGACACCAGCTGCACCCCAAGCAGTGCTCCCTGCTGGCTGAGTTCTACGTTCTGGATGTCAAACAACACATCCCACTGTTGTTCCAGCTGCGAGTCAAAAAGTGTCATCTTCTGCACCTTCTGTTGTGCCAAGCTCGAGCCGTCCTCATTGTGGTGCAGCTTCTGAGTCAGAACATGTTTCTCAAAGTGTTTCCAGGAGCCCCTCACCTCCCCCTCTTGTGTCCAGCTCCAGTAGGCCACAGCATAAAGCAGCTGCAAAGGCTACTGCAGTCCTGCATTCTACCAAACATGAGAGTTCATCGAGGAAGACCAAGTCCAAGAAGCACAAGTCCGAGGAGCTGTCACAGGATGAACTGTACCGCATTCTCAGTGAGCGCAAAATTGATACTTCCAACAGAGAGCACAAGTGCAATATGTGTGACTCCAATTTCGAATCGTGTGCAAAGCTGAGGTCTCATCTGTTCTTGATGCACAACAAGTTTCTGTGCAAGATGAGTTATTGTGAGTGTTCTTTTGACACTGTCGACAGTATGTGCACCCATTTCACCAACAAGCACAAGAAAGGGCAATACAAGTGTGAAGTGGAAGGATGTGACCAAGTTTTCGAGTATGCTTCTGGGTTGAGCACGCATGCCAGTGTGCACCATGGAAAACAGTTCAAGTGCAATGTCAGTGGTTGTAACAAGGTGTTCTGGCTGCAAGATCTTTGCCATCACAAAAAAAGTCATGAAGGTGACAAGTTCCACTGTAGCATGTGTGACTATGAAGCTGACAAGAAACGCAAGCTCACACAGCATCTCATGATGAAACACAACCCACCAAGTATTGCATGTACAAAATGTGGTGAGAAGTTTCACTCATACCAGCAAAGAAAGTGTCACATGCAAAAGTGTCATTAATGTCAAGTTCTTGTATTTGTTTGCCTCAGACATGTGTTTTGAAACCTTGTACTTTTGTACTCAAGCAGTTTTTGCAACTGACACAATTTTGACCTGTCATATTTAGGTGCATACTCGACAACACACATTATGTCTCGAAAGGAATGCTGCATGTGGATTGTATCCAGGATGTTTGTCATGTGTGCATGCTGCACAGTTGCTGACGAGGTGCTAATAAATTTACAAGACTTTAACAGCTGTGCTTGTCTTCCACAGATTCTCGAGATCAGAAATCTCCAAAAAGTGAGTGCAGCAGAGTTCATGTTGCAACAGTTGTGTTTCTTGCGTTCAGTTCCATTTTCATACAGTTGAGCCTTCGTAGTAATGAATGAAGTCTTGTTATGTCTCGAAAGGTGAGAAATGGCTGAGGAGTCAACCATTGCGGAGCATTTGAGGCCTTTCAACATCTGGCCATTCAATGTTCCATGGTTTTCACAAAACAGTAGAACTACTCAACTGCTAGTGGTACATAGATTTATGCGAACTCTACAATTGTACATTGATGTTTTGGAAGATCTTCCATTTCGGTCAGAATTGGAACATGAATGAAGAATTCAAAATTTGAAACACAACCTCAGCATTGTGCGCACGGCTTGAGATGACATTTGGGAGATGCGCGTCCATGTGCCACACACTGAAATGCAGGTGCCACAGAATTTTCCGATCTCAACTCCAGAAGAATAAAAAAAAAAAAAAATAGAAAATATGCAAGTACTTGCATACATACAAGAATAAAAGAAGAAATGAATCACACTTGTTTGTTTGTTTTCTTGCACAACTCGTTTGCATAAAGTACTTGAAGAATGGTTTGACCTCAATTCATTTTTCCGCTGTGAAGGTCATTTGCATAAAGTACTTGAAGAATGGTTTGACCTCAATTCACTTTCCCACTGTGAAGGTCAGTTGCATAAAGTACTTGAAGAACGGTTTGACCTCAATTCACTTTCCCACTGTGAAGGTCATTTGCATAAAGTACTTGAAGAACAGTTTGACCTCAATTCACTTTCCCGATGTGAAGGTCATTTGCATAAAGTACTAGAAGAATGGTTTTACACACTTCCATGAAATGGAAATGTTTCCGAGACATAACTGACAGCACACACACACATACACACATACATACACACACATATGCGCACGCACACACACATACACACACAAACACATGTACACACACACATATGCGTACTCGCATGTACACACACACACACATACACACACATGTATGTGCACTCACATGTACACACACGCACACACACACATACACACACATACACACACTCGCACATACACACATGCACACACACATACACACACACACATACGCGTACTCGCATGTGCACACATGCACACACACACATATATACACACACATATGCGCACTCACACATACACACACACATGTTCACACACATACGCGCACTTGTACATACACACACGCACACACACACACACATACTCGCACTCGCACACAACACAGGACTTTTGAACCATTCATTCTATTTTGGAGGGAGGGAATAGCTTGTTGGGAATATTCTCTTTGGGAAGAGTTGGTGGTCCTGTAAGGACTGAGTTTGTGCTGGTTGTTGGCTGGCTACTTCGTCTAGCACCCAAGTTGTCTGCAGTTCCACGTGCCACGTCAGCTGCCCTTCAACATTCTGTACAGCATGACCCTCCAAACGTCTTCCAGGAGATAGAGGTCCAACTTGACATGCCACACGTCTTTCGGCACTTGCAGGACGACTGTGTCTTGTGGCCAGTCCAGCTGCTCCCCTGTGAACTGCTGCATCTGCTTTGTCATAATTTTCTCAGTCCTTTCATGGACTGTCATAGTGCTATCGGTAGCAACTTTGCACCAACTCTGCTTCATCCTGCTTTGTCTGTGGTCAGACTAAGAATGGAGCAAAATGCGCTGCTTCCCCCTGCAAGTTGCAGGTATCTGTGATTGGTCCACAATGACATAATGCTAAAAGGGGTGTGGCAGCAGGACAAAACGACATCCAATAATAGCATTTCACAGCTTTGTGCATGTGATCACGAGCCTTGGATACAAGTTGATTGACAGCTTCACCTGTCGGCAAGGCTCCTTTGATGTTACGACCCCTGGATCTGCCCCCATTCTTGCAAAAACGAGCTTTTGAAGCTGTGATGCTGTCGGTGACCCTCCTTTGAAGTTGCAATGCCTGGATCCGCTTCTCACAGAACTTCTATTGTTCTATGGTGCAGTGCGGCACCTTTCATGTTTACTGAATGCATCTGCGATTCCCATGGTTATGTCTTGTAAGGTTTACGTTCACACACACACAAATGGTGACCATTTCAATTGCGGTCTGTTATGTCTCACAAGGAAATGTTTCTTCCTTGTTCAGATGGAAGTCATGAAAACACTACTGGAGCTGCACATGATGGGTGTTGAGACCGTGAATGATGATGAGCTTGTGTTGATCATGGCAACTGAGACTAAAGAGGCCACGGAAGCAGCCAAGAAGCACCCGTGGGACGATTATCACAAATACACATGTTTCACACTGAATAAGTACTCTGATGCAGAATTCAAGAAGTTTTTCCACTTCAAAAAAATAGATGTGACTCGTCTGGCTGACTGTCTGGGGCTGGAGAATGAGTACGTCCACCATACCAGAATTACGTGGAGTAAATTGGAAGGGCTTTGTGTTCTGTTGCACAGACTGGCATATCCTTGTCGTTTGATAGATCTGCAGCCAATGTTTGCGCGTCCTCCACCTGTTTTGTCAGCGATTGTAAACATGATGCTGGAAGATATCTATGCCAAGAATCATGCCCTGCTCGCATTGGTTCTCCAGCCCTGAATTGATCACCAAGACATGGCAGATCATGTCTTCGCTCGCAGTGTGGCCATGCAAAACGTGTGGGGTTTTATTGACAGAACATTATGTGCAGTGTGTCAACCTGCTGTGGGTCAACAAGAGCTGTATTCTGGGCACAAGCGACATCATGGTCTCAAATATCAACATGTCATGTGCCCAAACGGAATTGTTTGCCACATGTATGGGCCATACATGGGCCGAAAGCATGACATGACTATGTATGTTGACAGCGACATCAAGAAGCAGCTGCCGCATGTCAAGGGACGCAATGGCAACCAATTGGTACTCTACGGTGATGGAGGATACACGAAGAGTCCATACCTCATGATTCCATTTCAAGGCAAAAAAACTGAAGAACAACAGATGTTCAACGTCCAAATGTCTAGAATGTCCAAGTGTCCGAGAACGATTGGTGCTGGGCCGCCTGGGTGAATGGTGGAAGCCTCATTGATTGTGGTGTTGACAGTCATTGTGAGGACGCTGTTACTCAGTATGGCAGATGCTACTGAAAGTGAGAGTATCATGTTCATGACATGATTGAATAAATCAATGCAAGAACAAGAATCGTGGGTACTTTTTATTTCCAATTATTTATTCTGAAAAAAGCAACATTCAGAGACGGCACAAGGAGGTACCTTTTCTTTGTCACATCGCTTCACAAATTTACAGCATTAGTTGTTGGAGTCTTTGGTCTCTTGTCACAATCTCAAAGGGTCCAAGCCACATCACGAAAACTGAAAATTTCTGCTGCTTCACAACCGAAAAATAAATGCACAAGAGATTGAGGTACTGACCAAATCAAAGACATACCACTATGGCATGTGCACAATGAACTTGAGAATAACTTCCCGAAGTAACACGACTCCATCACAAGAAGCATAGCAACACCTTCTGTGACACAGAGCTAAGCAATCCGGTGACATCCTGCCTTCCTCATGACGGTAAGGGACACGGGCAAAACTTGCACATGGTCTTTGTGACATTGTCCCAAATGGGGAACAGATCAGGAACACGGATGCACTTGTCACTTGCATGCACAGAGCTACAGAAAAAAATCACCCAACATAGGAAGATGCCAAACGAACAAAAACCATCTTTCTATGCGACAAGAGATTCCTGTTTCGTTTGCTGTCAACGCAAAAGTCATAATTTTATGATGTCGCAAAAGAAAAGACAGAGTCCCAGATATCTCAAGGTTTCGTTGGCTGTGTTCAGGCTAATGTGGATTTGGTCAACAGGTCCCACTTTACCCTGTCACAATCATGGGAGCCGCGTCAGGCAACTTCACCCGCAGTACATCTGAGTCAATCAGGACGCTTGGTGGGGACCTGCTCCTTGTTGAGATTTGGTCGATGGAGTAGGAATTTTGGGCTTGCCATGGACTGCAGGTAAACCCGAATCTCGCATTTCACGAGAGGAATAAGACGTGTGTTTTCCTGATCAAACAAATGCACTCAACTCAATCTATCTCGGGGCGATTTCCTTCAAAAAAAGCAAATCCAGGATGTGTTGTTGTGGTTCAAGCCTCCACTTTCCAAAACTAGCGTTTTCAATTGAAGTATTCAAAATTCAGCTGCCTGACAACACAATGATATTTGAAATTTACTGTTTTGTTTTTCTCCTTCAACAGTAGCCATTAAAATCTGACACATGAATAGAAGGGACATCTGCCTCATCTGCCTTGTCAATGGGAGCAGAAAATTGATCGCTATCAGAGGCTGTGGTCAATACAACAAGAAAAATTCCACTGAATCATAAACTGTGAAACAATAGCACATGGGAATCATAGCACATTTATCTTTTTCAATGGAAACAATAGCTTTTCTCTGAATACAATTAATGGTGGCAGCTTTTCACAGACAAAGAAACCCAAATTTATTGCTGAAGGAGCCCTTTCTTTTCCATGTGTTTTTGGGATTGTTGTGAATGGCAAAAGTGCCGTCTGGATTGAAGTTCAAGAGAAGAACACAAATTACAGTGAATCATGAAATCGCAGAATAAAGGAAGGAGTGTTATACATGTATTCCAAACAGTCAAATTGCTGTTTTATTTTACAACACAAAAACGTTTTGGAATTCTGCTCATGCAGCCATGAGCAGCGCTAAATTTTCGTTATTTTGTTTTGATTTTTTGGAACTGTCAAAAAAATCTATGGCATCAACATTTGTGGTAATTTTTGTGCTGCTCTTGCATGACAAAAACATTGACCCAAGTGTTTTTTTTGGGGGGGTGGGGAGATCCTCAGCTACATGGGTTTGCACGGATTTCGTCATTGAAAAACAGGAAGTACACCTTTGTCGACAAAGTACTTGCGAGTATCGGTGAATCGGTAAATCCTGAGCAGGTGTGGGTCAAACTTGTCCGGTGTGACTACAACAGTTCAGGTCACATGGACAGGAGTTCTGGGCATGTGGGACACTCAAAATAATCTCTGTCGACCTCCACACTCCACACATGAGTGCCAAAACCTGCAATGGTGGAGGAAGGGCGACTGGTACCTCCATCATGACTCTCGTATTCGCCAAACTTGGCTGCATGCTACTACTGGTTCTTCAATCAAGTGAAGTTTCACATTTGGGGCAAGATTTTTGACAATGTGGCCGAATTGCAGAAGCAGATTGATGCAGTCGTCTCTCACGTCTCACCTGTCAAATACACCAAGGCGATTATGCGCGCACTTGGGCATTGCCATGGCTGCTCCCAGGTGTGCAGTATGGCCAGGTACATTTTGGCGTTCACCCCTGTCCCCTGCTCAATCAATTCACAGTGCATGATATAATTGAAGTTGAAAGAAACAACACCATCATGACCTCCTGCACATTGCGCTGTGGACGGACCTAGAGGGGCCGTGTCTGAGCTTTCTTGAGCCAGCTGCACATCACCCACTTCGACCAAGGATCATAACAACAGAAACCCACCCTTGTCCCCAGTCACGATTCTGTTCTTCAGATGAACATCATGCCACCACATTTGTATCAGTTGCTCACAAATTGTTTTGCTCATGGCTATCTGGGCGTCATTGAGGTGCTGGGTGGGCGACCCAGCAGGTGGGCCATTTCGACAACTGCTGCAGTTTCTGTTTGAGCACCCGGTGAATGGCACAGTGAGATGGGGTTGTTGCAGTCCACAATGAGCTGGATTTCACCCTGTTTGGCTGTGGTTAGCTTGGTTGGCCTGCCGGATCTTAGGAGGTTTTGACACGCGCGTTGGTGAAGTGTTTGTTCCACCGGTCGATAGAGGTCAAGGACAGAGCAGGTTACCATGAGCACGGAGGAGATGGGCTCGCATGTGAACAGGGCGGGTACCCAGGGCAATCATGAACTGGATTTGCACTCAGTGGTAATGTATACGGAAGCCTGCATCTTCACTGAACACTGACCCAAACAGTTGACAATTTGGTCAGAATCACTTCAAAGGGCATGCTTTACCAAACGTTCGAAATACTCAATTTTCTATAGCTGGTACTCATGTCGCTGACAGTTGTGAACTTGTGTGCATGTCCACCTTGCATTGACCTACGTTTGATCCGAAGGTCCTCAAAATGCACCGGACAAACCAACATTTTGTCACGAATATCTGAAGGAGCCTCGCTCATGCCAGGGTAGGTGTGCATGGCACAGAAAAACATAGGCCGACCGGCCTGGCGTGATTTGCGGTCAACAGTCCAGACAAGAGCAAATTGGAACAGAGCCAAATTAAAAGTATTGCACACTTGTCGAATTCCTTCCTGGCACCTTATCTTTGACCAACAAGAAATGTACAGACCAAACATGAATATAATTGAGCACCATTTTCACAGAGAAAGTGTTGTACACATACTTTTGGAAGAGGATGCCTGTAGTGCTTTGCACTCGACCGGTACCGGCGCAAATCACCAAAAAGCAAAACGCATAAATGTCATTTCAAGTCTAGCAGCTCAGGACGTAACTCTCTCTCTATCTCTCTCTCTGAGCAATTTGATTGGCTGAGACCATTGTTCCTTCAAGGGGTGCTGAAAGATTGTTGCACCATGGTATGGGCTCTTATGGACTAAACACCAGGGCATACCCACATTTCCGCGACAAATAACCTGAAAGGCATGCTCATTTTGCCAAAATTTCAGGGAACAAACAATGGTTTGTGAGAGCAGGAAGGTAACGTATTTGGGGTGACCATATTTTGGACTTCACTGCACAAAAATCAAACTTGACAAGTTCCCAAATGATGTGTTGTTCTTCACCCAAATAAATTCAAAAATACCCAAAAGATCCAAATTTTGACTTCATTTTCACCAAAAATATGCTGTTCTCATTTGACTTGTTCTTGTTGGTGCCTTCTCGTTGCCCAAACTGAGTGACCTCGCCTTCTTCACCAACCTCATCAAATGCTGAAAAAGCACAACCTCGGCGGGCACAACTTGTTGACCATCAGTCGCGCACCAAAACGTGATCGTGGTAACCGAATGCAGCACTGTTGGGCGCCAACAACAGTTTGTCATTTTTGTCTGTTTCATTGGAAACAATGTTTTTTTGTGAACACAAAAGAGTGAATAGATGTATCCGACGTCAAGAGACTGAAGTGTCCCTTCCATACAGTGAAGTATGTTGCTTTGTCTGGTGGTGAAACAAAAAAACAACTTGCATCCGCACCGTTTATTCGATGTAAGCAGAAATAATCTTTTTTTTGCAAAATTTCAAAACAAAAAGATGATTAATGATTGATTGTTTATGTCATTCGTTGGAAACAGTGGCCCATGTGAACACAGGCAATGAGCAGCAGGTGTCAGTTCTCACTGCAGAAAGAGACTTTTGTCCCCTGTCCTTGCGTAAAATTTATTGTTATATTTTCATAGCGAAAAAATCTCTCTTCACAATGTCTAAACCAGAAGCCCACAATGAGCGTGATCACATGAGAGACAAGACTTTGCGGAAGCTTTGTTTGGTCTAATCTTTTCAACCATCCTTTTCAAGTGGACATTTGTCTTCTCAACTGTATTTGTTTTACAGTCAGTGAAACTTTTTTTTTTACCTGTCACACCCACAGTTCTTCCGTCTCTCTTGCAAAACTGGACATTCAAGCCAACATCAGCATGAATTGCTTGGGGGCATCATTTGTGTTTTCACTTGATTCTCAGTAACATTTCACACAAAACTTCCATCAACTTTTGATCATGCAGCTGGGTTATCTTACTGCAACAGTGCAGTCAAGAAGAAAATGGTCAACTGCAAGGACATTTGTTGAGAGATGTGAGACCTGACTACTGTTCCCGTGTTTGATCCTTCAGTTGAATCAATGAAATAATTAGTTTTGTCATTCAAAGTCCTCAACCCATGGCCAGTGTGACCGCGACTTAAGTTCTGCCCACAAAAAAACTGCATTTCACAGTGGGCATTGTGATGCAGTTAGCAGGTGGTCTCATTCAACGAGTGGTATTTAATTCCGCACATCATTCCTGTTGCTCCATCTAAGCTTCCAAAGAGAGACACTGAAGCCAAAGCAGCATTCTGCAGTCTACTTGGAGAGAAGACAAGTTTAAGGTAAATGTTTGGTTGAGGTGGTTTCATCATTTCCTTTTTTGTCTCAAATTTTGACACTAGACTGGTATTGTATCTTTTTACATTCCACAGGTTGCAAGTTTTTTCAGTGTGCACCTTTTTTGCTTTGATGAATCTTTTGAGTTGATTGAGCCTTGCCAACTTTTGCTTTCTCAGCTGATACTGAAGATGAAGACCATGATTGTGTTGGTTGCCGCAGCCTTGCTGCTCGTTGGTGTGTCTGCTGAACCGTAAGTACAGAAACAAATGAGCTTTAATGCAGTGATGTTTCTGTGATGGTTTGTATCCATGATAACCAATACCAAAAATTCTGCCTATCGGTGGACAAGTTCCAGCAACAAACCAAAACCAACCAGAAACCACAATGTTTGACCTTTGGTTTTGGTTCGGGTGGAAGGTTTGCAAAGTCGAGTGTAGCCATACTCTGGTGCAAAGCAGAAGTCCTGTGAATTGCAAGCAGCAACACCTGTGATGCTGATAAGTGCAATTTCTGATTTAAGTTGTGGAGTTGGAAGCCCTTCATGCAGCAATGACCTGAGCTAAGGCTGTGCGGTGGGTACAACGTAGCTCCTCCTCTCAGAGGGCCTCAAAGCCAACACATTCAATTTTGTACCAACAGTCGATGTCCAGGTTTCAAAAGTCAAATTGAAGCTTTGTACAAAAAGACATTCTTTTCGTTGTGCTTTAAAAAAAATAATCATTATCAAAGAGCATTGATCAATTTTTGTCAATTGGTTGTGATATTTTGCTAAGACTGACAATTGTATTTGGCAGGGAGGCTACTGCTGGAGGCAGAGAGATGTACCCATCAATGACTGGTGCTGGGCAGTTGATCCAGCTGGAGACTTGATGTATTGTTCCGGTAGTAACAGTGAGTGTAAGGAAGCCACCGGTGCCGAGTACGGATGCTGTGTGGGATGCTGAACTCTTCACTCCCATTTCCATGACTGCTTCCTCAAATAACATGTTTGAATAAACATTTGATTTCTCATTAGCTTTGCCATCTGTTCGTTCTTTGAGAGACATTCTCCGAACAGACGTCATTGGTAGACAACACGTTGCAGGTGAAGTGGTGAAAAGTTAGCCGCTTGAGTTGACTGTACCTGGGTGATCATGGGATTCTTACATTTGTTTGACTGTGTACAAAATCTGGGAAACAAATTTGCAACAAAATCTCTCAACACTGGGCCAAACACATCAGCGCACACGTAAATTGGGTTTGGCACACCCAAACGTACAGGTCTGTCTCACTCACTGGCTGCTGTACCAGATTTGTTATACGTGCCAATGTTCATGCGAGTGAGGTTTCCGTGTCTTGCACTGTGACGAACTGTCCTTCATACTCAGATGGGCCTTCAACACAAAGACGTGCCTGCCTTTGAGAATGCCAACAAGACACGCAAACAGCAAATGCCGACAATGCTGTTCACCTTTCACTGCGTGAATTTCTTCATTGTGCTGGCCTCACTGATCGAATGAAATTTCAAGGAGGTTTTGAAAGCTTTGAATTAAATCGTCTGAAATTTGCTGTCAATGGATTTCATTGACTGAAGAAGACAATGCAATGCACTAGGTGTTCGGGTGAAATTTTGCCATTGTCTCTGAGCGGTGCTTCCAGGCCAAACCAGAGCACTTCCTTTCAAAGACAGGATTTCTTTGAAATATGTTGGCTGGGACTATACAATGGTCGCTAAAGGCAGGAACAAAACCCCCAGCAAGCCTGCGACAGATCGAAGTGCTGCAGTAAGAAAGGAAAATGTTTGGAAAAGTACTCGGTGTGTGTGCAAAGGCAAGACTCATTGGCTGTCATCTGTCCAAGAGGATTTTGTGAGACTTCCTGGTCAAGGTCAGAATTGGTCCATTTGAGAGTCAAATTCCTTCATCTTGTTTCTTTCCTTACAAGTTTGTAATCCAAATGATCACCAGGGGACAAATGATGTGATTCCATGCATCTGCCATTCTTCTCATACACAGATACAGAAACAAGAGAAACATGGGAACTTTGCAATTTTGTATCTGAAAGGGCCCTGCTTTACCATTGATCCACAGATTCCGTTTTTCCACAGAACTGTGTTGACTGAGGTTTTTCTGGAAGTATGTTGTTTGGGAGAGCAGTCATTTTGCTTGTGTTTGCCCTCCCACTTTCTGCTTACAATGGCAGCCTGATCAACACAATGGTGGTGAAGCTGGAAACTTTTGTGAGGACAAATGAAGAGCAGGCACAAGTAATTTCTCAACAGGGCCAAGTCATTGCTGAATATACGAACACAATAGAAACACTGAACTCAACAGTCCAAGAACAGAAGTTCAGTATGGAGGCTCTGAATGCAACAGTGCAGGAGCTAAAGACCCTGATAGATGACAACGTCACAAACATTAGCAACTCAAAAGGTTTGTACCAAAATGTTATGAAGTTTTGATTGTGGAAATGTAACAATTTGGTCCACGTTAGCAAGCACGAGACACTTTGAAAAATAAAAAATAAACGGCTGCGGTTCAAGTGTCATATTGTGATAAAAGTTGAATGACAATGCGTGCAAAACCTTCGAGCATCCGTTTGCTCAAACAAACATGCAATCCTGGCAACCAATTCGGGCACAGTTGAACACCGTGCACGTTCTGATTTGACTGCGGCACCTGTTTACCCAAATGAAATTCTTTTCAACATGATAGCATTGATTTTATCTGGGTGTTCTCCCTGAGAATTTTTGTTCTGATTTTGGTGATTGCTGATTCTTGTTGACAACGGATTGATGTGTTTCCATGGTTGCAGCCGAAGTTGCTTTTTTTGCTGTGTTGGGAGAAGAGTACGGAACTCTGGATGACTCTGCTACCGTCAAGTTTAATATGGTTCTGCTGAACAAGGGAAATGGGTGAGTTTCCCATCTGTGGGAGAAACTGGGACATAAAGGCGGGAAGAAGACCAGAAATATAAGCTCCATGGAGCTCGCGGTGATTTGAGGAAATTTTGATTTCAGTTGCTCTGATTTCGGTTGCTTTGATTTTGATCACTCTGATTTCAGTCACTCTGATTTCAGTCACCTTTTTTATCATAAATTCTTACTTTTTTCACTCAATATTCACAACTTGGGAACTTATTTAGTACACACCCAAATGGAACAAATTTGACCAAATGGACCTTTCATACATTATTTCACAATAATATCCACATGGAACCAAAATTATTGCCCAATATGACTTTTCAACCCAAACTTTATCCCCACATATAAACCATGTGAAAATTTTAAAAAATCATAAATCAAATGTCATCACTCAAAGCCCCATACAACAGACTACATTTGCAGGTACAACAACGCAACAGGCATCTTCACAGTTCCCCCTGGTGGAGCTGGAACGTACTACTTCTCCACCTACCTCCAGGTGGACGATGGAGAATTTGCTGAGTTTGAGATTGTGCGCCTTGATGAACGGATCTGTGTGGCCGTGAGGGATGATCGTGTTGGGGATGGGGACCTGTCCCACACAGGCTGCAGTGGGCTGGCTCAGCTGCAGGAGGGTGAGTACGTAGTTGTGGCTGCAGAGGCAACTTCTGGTGTGTGTGTGTGTGTGTGTGTGTGTGTGTGTGTGTGAGTGTGTGTGTGTGTGAACTACATTGAAAGGTGAAATGGAGCAAACAATGCTTGAATAATTAGATGGAGGGGCCTGTCTGACCAAAAGAGTGTGCTCATAACCAGTTTAAAATTACCAGGCCATCTTGAGTGTGCTACAACAGCCTGCCTGAAAAATAATTTGCATGTGTCCATAAATGCCAATGCCTGAGCATGTTGTATTTATTCACTGAAATTTGCAGTTCAAAATTTCACACGACTTCACTTTTTCTGCAGGAGATGAGGTGAAGGTGAGGTTTATGGCGGGTTCAGACAACACTCCTCTCTATGCTGACAGCAATAGCAACGGCTTCAGTGGCTTCAGAATCTGAAGGCTTCTTCCCTTCAGCCCAGAACAACTGTCTGCTGCTCTGGTTTCCTTTTCTGTGCGATTGGGATAGATGTAAAACCAAAAAGGGAACACAGCAAATTTGTTTATCACTGGTGCCTGTAAACTCAGTCAGAAGAACCTTTTCATGCCTTCCCAATTCAAATTCTCATGTCATTTCCACAAAAAATGACATGCAGTTTCTGGACAGGAAATGTCATTCTTTGGTGTTTTGGACAAACATAGGTTTCAGTTCCAGACCTTGAGTGCACCTTCTAGTGCTCTGAGATGACGTTTGCATTGAAATATATCATTGAGCAAGAAATTTGCGCAAAATCAGGATTCCACACTGCACCATATTGCAATTTTATGGTTCAGAGAAAGTGCACCGGGACACATCTGAGATCTATTCATTTCACAGAAAATATTTCAATGAGAATTTCTGTATCTTTTATTGTAAAATAAATTGATGGGTGAGAACAATCAACTGCGTTGTCTTTCAGAGGGGAACCTCATGCAATCCTGAAATGCCTCCAGGTTGAAGAGAGGAAACTTGTTCATGCGTGTGATACCACAGGAATATTTTGATTGACATCCCTGCAGTGCCACTGCCTTATCAGAGAAAATAATCCCTATCCTGTGAATTTCCACAAGGACAAAAAAGAGATAAAACAACAAATTATTCTTTGCTAAATGTCCTGAAATAGACTTGAATAACGTGGTAGAGAGGCTGTGTGAGTGCAATTTCCTGAAGCCATCAGTGTTGAAAACAATCATTCAAGTGTGTAGCTGTAAGACACAAACTTGTGTAAATTTATGGCAAGGGTTTTCTTTGATCAGGCTGTCTCAGCGAGTCTGTCCAACTTTTCCAAACTTTAGCCAATTTTAAATTTTGTTGACCAATATTCAATTTGGTTCTAAAAACACAATTTCACAGAGTAAACTTGGGAAGAGCCGATATCATGTTTGTGGGAACTACACTTCTATTTACCATCCTGGTCCAGCCTGTTGTAGCTGACAACAATATCACAAAAGAAATAATCACTGGGGTCTTGGTGAAGGTGGAAAACTTTGTTAGGGTAAATGAGGAGCAGGCCAAACTCCTTGCTGAGTACAGGAACACCATTGGGGTCTTCCACTCAACAATCCAACAGTTGATGTCAGCCGGGTATCAGCAGAACGGTGTGGCAGGAGGTGAGTCATTCAGGCATATCAATTCGCAAAAAGAAACACTTATCAAATCAGAAGTTTTTAGTTTTGTCTCACATCTTTGAAACTTCCACACAATGTGGTTCTTTGAAACTTTTTTGACGTGTTGATGGAGAACAATGAGTTATTGTCATATGATTCACTGGCACACATGACAATAATTTTGACTCAGAAAACTTAGAGCAGTTTCTATGCAATTCAAATCTGAGGAACCAAACTTTACTTGTGTCGTGGGTGTCAGTCATGGAGACAAAATCTCAATTTCATGCGGTCATGTGGACCGATTGTTGGTCATGTTTCAATTTGTTGCACTTTGAGGACCCCCTGTTGTGACCTTCCATGCAGTGCTGACCACATATGGAACCCTCCAGCACACCCCACCTGAAACTGTCAGATTTGATGACGTGCTGGTTAACAAGGGAAATGGGTGAGTGAGCCAGGAAATTGTAGCTTGGCAAGAATGGACAGAAAAAAGCTGAAAAAGGTGCACGAAACCAATAAACGTACACATCAACTCAAAAGTTTGACCACAAATGCACAAAATGAGATTCAACAATTACCTTGTGCTTGATGCACCATTCACATCAGTCACATGCCAAAAATGTGATGCAACATCACTTGCACTCTAATTTAGTAATGTTTCAGCTGTGTGAAACTGAACTGAAGTGATTCACTACTCACAATTTAAGCTGGGGCTGGACATGCAGTTGTACATTTCAGATACAACCCAACAACAGGCATCTTCACTGTGCCCCCTGGTGGAGCTGGGACCTACTACTTCTCCACCTACCTGAGAGTGGACAAGGGGGAGAAAGCTGAGTTCAGAATTATGGCCAATGGTGACATGGTCTGCAAGGCTATAGGAGAACACAGGTATGATGGGGCAGGAGACACAGCTCTAGCTGCCTGCAGTGGACTGGCCCAACTCCAAGATGGTGAGTACAGAAGTTGTTGACCTGTCTCCACTTACTTGATCAAAAACTATATAGTGTGTCAATTGACAAATCCTGTGAAACATGTTGCTCTCATTGCAGGAGATCAAGTGGAAGAGAAGTACTTTGATGGATCAGATGTCACCCCTCTGACCCATGGAGATGGGTGGTACTGTGGCTTCACTGGCTACAAAATCTGAAGAATTGAATCAAACACAACTGTCTCTGACAGTTTCAACTCTACCCATGATAAAGTAACAAAGCATTAGAGAACAAATGTACAGATGTGAGAATAGCGATGCGAAACCAATCTTCAAGTGTTCATGGGCAATTGTTTGCTAGCGTGTAATTTTGAGTTGGCCAGTGTACTCAGTTGTCCAAACCAAACGTGGTGTTTACAATTTGATTTTATGAGCAACTATTTGTCATTTTCTGCTATTTGCTGCTTGAATTTCATTCTGCATAAATAGGCCAAGCAAACCGTCTGACAAAAATAGATTGCAAGGTCTTTCCAAAGGTAATTGTAAATTTGACATTCCAGTTTCTTTCACAAGTGTTCCTCTGGTTGAGTGCATAAACTTTCAAATCCTGTTGAAGAACAAACTGCCACAAGACTGTCCAGTTGGGTAATTGGCTGCACAAACGTTCAACTGTGGTCTTGTGATGAATTTTATTTGTGTTTTGTATTTTGTACGAGGGTGAAAGCGGAACATGCAGATGTCCTCACTGACATGTACGGATCTGAGAGGAACGGACGGGAGACGGGAGATACTCGGGCCCCTGACCAATCAGGCACTCACAAATGGAGAAATGCAATCTTATCCCTTTTGTCAAACTTTTGCAGTGAAGGCGCATTCATGAAACATTCTTCGCCGAGCAGAACATCGATGCTGCTGTTTCAATGGCACATTTTCTCGACATCAAGCAATTGCCCAGTTTCTTGGCCTTTGTTCCTCCCTTTTCCTGTTTTGGTGCACACTGCTGCAGCACAAGACAGCTACATGGAAAGCACACTTGGAGGTTGCCATCGTTGGGTTGACGCATGTCAAACCGCAAAGCCTGCTGCACATATGGAAGCCGTGCACATCTGCTTTTGGCGCTTATTTGTTTGTTCAAGGGGATCCGTTTCATCCCTTGACCAGATCGAAAGCTGCACCTGACCAGGTGTGTCGTCAGCATCATCGTCAACTTCATCTCAAGTCTATTTCGGTTCAATTCTTCAAAACTGCTCAGAACGAACACATTTCAGAGAAAGGTGGCTTTTGGTGTTAGTTTTTATTTATTCTGCATTTTTCCACAATCTTGAATAAATACATAGTTCTGATATCGTTGTGCATCGTTCGATGTTTGTGGCATTTTGACACAGCACCAACCCATTTCTTTGTTTTTGGATAATGCATTCACTGTACAAAACGAACTCTACATGCATGCTATCGTTGTCTTTCTCTTTTCGGTCATTTGTTCACACATCATGCAACGCGGTTTACAAGATAGGCTTGTCAGATCACAGCGGATTCATCACGGGCAAGTCTGGAGGCACGTACAGACAGCGTGGCGGGAACAAGTGTCTGCAGTGAGGTTTGAGATGCACCGGCCGTACAGAGCCTCACGACATCAAGAGTCAGAACACGTGCCAGTGCCACGAAGTGGGGCTCTGAGTGGCGAAACCAACGTTTCAAAACGTCTCTGTGCACGTGTCGTCAATGAAACCGTTTCCCCAGGCACGTGGATGGAGTTTCATGTTCTCGAAGCATTCACAATGCAGGATTGGTGAGTGAGCACGTCGCGCGCCGGTGCGTAGCGTCAATGCACCCAACGTCACGACGTTGCTACGTCTGCGTCGTCATGTTGTGACGTCACTTCACCGTCGTCATACGCGCTGCTCTGTGTCCATTTTATCCTGTTGCTGGGTCACTGCTCGTCCGCATAGTAGCGTCGCCCGTGTCTGAAACAGATTCAGCAACAATGATACAATGATACATTGGGGTTGGAACATGCCCGCAGGACTCCGATGTGCCGACGAAAGCAGCCAAAGGTTGTTTCAGCCACATATATTGGAGAGAAAGTGGTTCGACAGCACAGGCGGAGCGGTGAAGCGTAGAACGTGAACACCAGACGTATGACTTGTCCCTGTTTAACGCTTCGCGCACGCGTTTGGCTCGTTATACGCTGAATACGCCACACGCTGCGTTCCTACGCACGTCAACGTGTACGTCTCTCAACGACAGAACATATGCCATACAACCAGCTCCAGTGTGATGGTTGCAAGTACAGGCCATTTGCGCAGAAATCCACACTGGACGCGCTACTCACACTGGTTGCGTTGTGAGTTGCGTCACAGTCGATTTACCCAATGCGCCATACACTTTACACGTAAAAGAGGACGTTTTTGAGGTTGACGTCAAAAATTCCACCATGCACTTCATTAAATTTTGACGCTGACGTCAAAAACACGACCGAGCGTCATCAATGTGAAAAGGGTGAATGGGTGGCGACGTGTCTCAGGGAGCAGCCCGCGATGCCAGATTCGCAGACTTCATCATATTTTTTTTCTGGTGGCCACACGAAGGACAACAAACTTCACCACGCACAGCAGATGCTGCCGCATAACTGACATGGGCTTATTGTTTGTGACGCGCTTGTCTTTGATCTCTGATGGGTGTCAAAATTGAGCACCCTCATGTCAACCTTACTGACCTGAAAAAAAATGGATGTCGCCCACCAAACTGTTGAATAAGCACGTTACCCAGAGAAACGTAGTGTGCTGTCGTTGCGTCGCTGTTGTCAAAGAGACGATGAGCGCAGGTAGCTATGCGGCGGTCACTTCTGTAGACGCTGTTGCGTGACGTCACGACGAGTAGCAGGCTTGGTGAGCGTCACGTGCGACGCAGCGTCCTGGAACCGTTGCGTCATAGCGTCGTGAGGTGACGTCACAGGCATGGCGGAAGGTATGACCACGCTCACTTTGCTCTGAAGCACTCGCGCTGCGCGTGTGGCGCTGTGCCACTGAAGTCGAGTTTCTCCACCGTGCTACTGGGCAGGGGGGGGGGTGTGCATCGTTATCGTCTTCGAAGCGATGGGTCAACACGACACGGGTATCGTGCGAATGGGGGTCCAGGGTTAGCTCACATAAAAGGAAGATTTTTTCCAATGATGTGTTTCATCCAAGTGGTGACACCTTTCGGGGAAGAATTGGTTCGTGTCGTCCTCTGGATCGCGTCCAGTTTTGAATATGATGCAAAAAGATGTGTCGTATCAGTTTGTGAAGTTTTTCGGTTCATGTCGGCTTGTTGTGTCTCCAGTTATTTGGGGAAGAATAGGTGAGTTGAAAGTGAACACGAGTTTCGGGTGATCACGTGTTTGGGGTGGCCACGTGATCAATGTGCCCACGGAAGGTTTAAATGCTTGTTGTCAATTGATCTCCAGGCACTGAACTTTGCGTACATCCTCCTGTTGTATTCTTCTGTCGCTGCTGCCCTCCTCTTTCTGATCTCTTCCTCCCAGAGCTTGTTGTACTCATCCCAGTCCACGTCGAGGCTCTGATTGTATAGCAGGTAGGAGATAAGTTCTTCGGGCAGTCCTGCTCTCTCATCGGTCCTTCTGAACTGACCAATCTGTTTGAAGAGGTTGGTGTTGGAATCCAGCGTCATCAGGTAGTCTCTGATCAACTGTCTGCACTGGTTCTTTAGATCCAGCTTTCCTTCCCAGGAGACAGCTTCCCCGGCCTCCGTGGGTGCGGCATGTTGCAGCCCTGCAGCAGCCAGTAAAGGAGATAGGATTGTCTTCAGGTCAGGATGAATTTCTTGGAAGTACTTCTTCGGCATTTTCACTCGAACTCCTGCAGCCAACAGTACCTTCACCGCTGAAGTAACAATAATGTAATGGACTTCCCATGTGAGAACACACTTCAACAGATTTTTCTTGCATTTGTTTACATTTGATCCTGCATCCAACAGCAGCTTCATGCGTTCTACATCCTGGTTATCCGTGGCGACAGACAGTGCATAGGTCCGGTTCACTTTGGTCCCTGCTTCCTTGAGCAGCTTCATAAGTTCAAGTCTGTCACTGTTGACCAGTTTCACCTGAGGTCCCAATGGCTTCATCAGTGAAGCCCAGTGTTTCTGAGCCGTGGCCGCTGCTATTGACAATGGTAGGGTTCGAGCAGAATCAATCTTGTTTGCATCAGCTCCTGCTTCCAACAACATCTTCACACACTCTATATTGTGGTTATGAACTGCCACAGAAAGTGCATTTGTCTTGTTGACATCAGCTCCTGCTTCTAACAGCAACTTCACACACTCCATATTCTGGCTACGAACTGCTGCATAAAGTCCAGCATGTGTCTGGTTGGCATCAGCTCCTGCTTCGAGTAGCATTTTGACAATGGATACATGACCTCCACATACTGCTGTGCTGATGGCTGTTGCCATACGACTGTCGGTCACGTTCAACAAGGCACCTGCTTCCAGTAGCAGTGAAACACATTCTTCTTTTGCCATGCCAGCTGCTGTTGACAGAGGTGTGGTGCCTGCATGATCACTTATGTTAACATCAGCTCCTGCTTCCAGCAGTAGTTTCATACAATCTGTGTAGCCTCCTTGTGCTGCTTTCCACAGAACTGTTTGCCCAACATCGTCAGCTTTGTTCACATCAGCTCCAGCTTCCATCACCATCTTCACACACTCTGACCTTCCTTTCAAAACTGCTATCCACAGTGATGTCCTGCCTTGTTCATCTGCACTATTCACATCTGCTCCTGCTTGCAGAAGTAGCTTCATACAACACACTGCATTTTCAGAAGTAGCTTCCATCAGTGGTGCTCGTCCGGTGCCGCTGGGTTGATTCACATTAGCTCCTGCTTGTAACAGCAGCTTGACACACTCTGGATCCTGGCTTTTGGCTGCGGCAGAAAGTGCATGGGAACTGTTCACATCAGCCCCTGCTTCTAGGAGTGCTTTGGTGCAGCTTGCGTTATTTCCCAAGACTGCTGAAACCAATGGTGTTTTTCCATCCCACATAGCCTGGTTCACATGAGCTCCTGCATCCAGCAGCAGCTTCACACACTCTGTGTGATCTTTCACTGCTGCCAGCCACAGTGGTGGACATTTCCTTTCGTCAGTTTGGTTCGCATCGGCTCCTGCCTTGAGCAGCTGTTTCACACACTCTGTGTCAGGTCTTCCCAATGCAAACAACAACAGGGTTCCTCCTTGTTGATCACACTGGTTCACGTCAGCTCCTGCTTCCAGCAGTACCTTCGCACAACCAGCTTTTCCTTTACGAACCGCTTCCCAGAGTGGTATTCTCCCATGGCTACTGAATTTGTTCACATTTGCTCCATGCCTCTGCAGTAGCAGCTCCACAACATCAGGTCTGCCCCGATTTATTGCCTGTGACAGCAACTCTTGGACCACACATTGCAGTGTTGGTGCCACTTCATGGGCTGTGACTGTCTTCGTCACCCTCGTTTTGAAGCTCAAAAGTTTCCATTTTGCTGTAGCCATGTGTGCTGCGGTTACTTCCAGTAGGGCCCCCACCTCCGATACGTCGCATTCAGTTTCCCGAAGATACGAATCCAAAAGTCTTTCTCTGCTGGTTGAGTTCGGTTTGGACAATTCCCGAATCCAGGCTTCCTTCCAACGGTCATCCATGCTGAGCAAGGTCTGAAGCAAGACGTTGAGTTCAAATCTGGGCCCACAAATGTGTTGGCCTGCATGTGTTTGGCTCCCGAAGCACTTGCAGTGGAGTCCAACCAGCACAGAGCGCCAACGCTTGAGTTGAGTGTGACGTCACGACACCGGACGTAAAGACGACAAACCGGAAGTCCAACGCCGGAAGTTAACACGTGACGCTGGGATACAGATGAGCGTTCTCCTGGGTGACCTCACTGAAGCTGGTTCTGTGTATTGGAAACTGGACCTGACTGTTGTGTCCTGTTTCCTGACCGCGTTGGGCAGCAGCTGAACTTCCCAAGCAAACGTCTCAAGCGTGACGGTGACCAGAGTCAGGCGTGCACGTCTGGGCGATAATACGGGCTGCAGGTCAGCGTGTGAGTGCAGAGTCTCCTCACCTGAAACAGGCATTTGAGATTTTGGGTTCCAAGATGAAACAAGGGATGAAAAGTCATCGAGCCCGCTGATACACTCGGCAAGAATTACTCCAATCGGCAGTGGTGTTCGTGGCAAAACTGACCTCGCCACTATGCTGGCAATCTGGTCACAGGACGTCTGTGTGCATAGACAGATGGAGGTTCGTTCTGCACTGCTTTGTGTATCAATGCATGGAGACGAAACGAAGCACACAGTTGTAATCAAACAAGAGAGTTCATGCTTTGGGGGCTTCCAGGTGTATCATAGTTGCAACAAGGGGTGGGCCGGAGCACCAAGGAACTTTCTTCTCACTCCTTGAACTCAATCAATTGCTTTTTGCTTATTTTTCGTCTTGACTTTTCAGGTGTGCCCAGTGGCTTCTGGCGTGGCTGGAACTTGTTTGGAAATGCCATGTTGTCATTTATGCAAAAAGCCACACAGTGACAGCCACTGCTTTTCTTTTGTCTTCCAAGGAAGAATCTTGTGAAATGTGTTGAAACTACAGTCTCCAGTTGGGCTGGTTGAATATTCAGAATGTCTATGGTCTCTTTCATGGGACTTGACAAGGTGACGAATAGTGTTTCCGTGTCCTAGTTCGCCTGGTATCTGCGTGTTGGGTATCTCGGTTCGTCCCTCGTGAGGTACCACTCCATTTCTAGTGCTCGTCTGTAGCTTTCTTCCTCCAGTCTCTTCTGTTCCCGCACCCATTCCTCTAGTTCCTCCTGGTCCACCTCCACACTCTGTTCAAACAACAGGTACGAGACGAGTTTCTCTGGCAGTCCTGGCCTGTCATGTCTTCTCTTCAGTTGATGAACCCTGACGAAGAGGTTGGTGTGGGGATCCAGGGTTAACAGGTGCTTTCTGGTGACCTTTCTGCACTGGTTCTTCAGGTTCTGCTCCTTCCAGTCTGCCGGTAACAGCTTGGCTGGCTTCCAGTCTGGATCATTGGTCATCAGGTATTCCAGTCCTGCGGCATAGACCATTGGCGACAAAATAACCGTGGCACAGGGGTGGGCCCACGAGCTATTCTGGAATCATCCATCAGGAGAGAGAGAGCACGACGTCTTTTGCCTGTCTCTCTTGGGGTGAATACAGGTTAGCTGATGATAGAAGCTGAAGCTTCCTGCAACATACGTGTTGGCGGAAGTTGCCAGGAGTTCAGATGGTGAGCAGAGACGGGTGATACACAAACATTGATTCACAGTGTATCCTCTGCTGCAGTTGGATTTGTCACTCGACACTTTAGGCGAAGGAGCTTGGCAGCCACATGCACAGGTCAAATTGTTGTTGTTTCTGGTCCTATGATGTTTTGATCTGTCATTTTCAGATGTGGAGCAAACAAATCCTGTTCACAATGCACAAATGTTACAAATCACCCCACTGACACTATTGACTTCTGCAACAACAGCAGAGAATCCAGTCGAGTACAGGACACAGTTCGCAAAGAAATTAATGTTGGTGAGCATTTCAAGAATTAGTGTGATGATTTAACACCAATATGGGTTTACTGGTGCTTCAAGCCATTTCCTTCCCCTTCCTGTGGTTCTACTGTTGTCTCTCCAGGCTTTGTTGCCCTCCTAGAAGTCAACCTCCAGGTCCTGATCATACAGCAGGTATGAAACCAGTGTGTTTGGGAGTCCTGCTCGCTCATTGGCCCTTTTCAGCTGAGGAACCTGTTTGAAGAGGTTGGTGTTGGGATTTAGGGTCAGCAGGTGCTTCCTGATGAACTCTCTGCACTGGTTCTTCAGGTCTAAGTCTTTGTAATGCCAAGACTCAAACTCCATGAACTTCAGAGGTGATGTGCTGCTGTGGTTCATCCCTGCAGCAGACAGCAAAGGCAACAAAGCAATCTGCAGCTCAGAATCAAGGGTCAGGAAGAACCTTCTGGGCAAGTTGATATGAACTCCTGCAATCAACAACAACCCCACCACAGCAGTGATGATGGGAATGTTCATATGCCATGTGAGGACATTCTGCAGAAGCATTTCCTCCTCTTCTTCTGGGTGGTTTACATCAGCTCCTGCATCCACCAACAGCTTCACACATTCTGCATTTTGTTTATGAACTGCACCAGACAGTGCACTGCTCTGATTTACATCAGCTCCTGCTTCTAACAGCAGCCTAACAACAGAGGTGTGACCTCCCCATGCAGCTGACCTCAAGGCTGAAAACTTTTGCCTGTCCATCATGTTCACATCAGCCCCGACTTCAAGCAGAAGTTTTACACTTTCTTTCTGGCCCATGGCAGCTGCTGCCAATAGTGGTGTGGTTCCTACAAGAACACCCTTGTTGACCTCAGCTCCTGCATCTAACAGCAGTTTTACACAATCTGACGCTCCCTTTGAAGCTGCTATCCACAGTGATGTCTTGCCATGCTTGTCAACACTGTTCACATCAGCTCCAGCTTTCAGCAGCATGTCAACATAGACTGAGGCATTTTGGGAAACACCCTCCATGAGAATGGTCTTTCCCCAATGACTGGCCTGGTTCACATCAGCTCCTGCTTTGAGCAGAACTTCGGTGCAGATCATGTTCATTGTAGAGACTGCCAAATACAGTGGTGTATGCCCATTGTAATCAGCCTGGTTCACATCAGCTCCTGCTTTGAGCAGAACTTCAGTGCAGATCATGTTCATTGTAGAGACTGCCAAATACAGTGGTGTATGCCCATTGTAATCAGCCTGGTTCACGTCAGCTCCTTCATCCAGCAACAACTTCACACAGTGTGTTTGACATCTGGCTACTGCTAAACACAGAGCAGTACCTTTTGTGGAGTGTACCTCATTTATGTCAGTTCCAGCCTTCAACAGCTTTTGCACATAATCTGCATCCCCACTGGCTACTGCTGCAAACAGTGGACTTTCCTCAAATGGATCACATCTGTTCAAATCAGCCCCTGCATCAAGCAGCAGCTTTGCGCAGGTTGTGTCACATTTGAGCACTGCTATGGACAGGGGTGTCTGGTCATAATTTCCCTTCCAGTTGACATCAGCTCCATATTTCTCCAACAAAAGCTTGACCAGCTCATTTTTCCTCTGTTTTGTTGCTACAGAAAGCAACTCATTGACAACAACTTGCAAGGTTGGTGCAGCTTGGGTTGAGATTCCAAACTTGAGTGTTTTCTGCACACTCCTTTTCCAACACAGAAACTTCCATTTGGTAGACCTCAGATGTGCTTCAGTGATTTCTACAAAGGCATTCAGTTCTGTTGCACCACTTTTAAGTGAATCACAAAACTTCTCTACAAATCTTTGTCTACTTTTTGTGTTCCACTTATGCAACTCAGAAATCCAGGACTCTTTCCTATCATGATCCATTCCAAATTTGATATGGATCGGGACTCAGCAAATACAGTTGTGTCCACCCATTGTAATAAGCAGAGAATCATATCTGAACGCAGTTCTTTGATATTGGCACTGTTCCAATTTTCTCTTTTCTGGTGCTGTTGACCTCAAACAAAATGGCATCAGGTGCAACTAAATTTGTCCAGGCTAGCAGGAGCTATTTTTTTCCCTGAATGTCTCTTCTGGGTGCACAGACGTTTGTGCTCTTCTTCTGCCCCCCCCCCCCTCCCAAAGTCTCAGCAACCAGCAAAAAAATTACAATGAATCAGTAGAGTATCACGCGCCCAGGCCAAGGTCAACAGATCAAACTGGAAGTGAACGCCTGCAGACCGGAACACACAAAGTGGTGACGATGGTGCTACATTTCTAACTGGAACAGTTCTCTCACTTTTTGGTATCTGGATCCAGTGGATGGATTCCGATTTCTGTCGTCACAGCTGAACGTCACCGGCGGTTCGACTGTAGAGTCAGGTGCAATCATGTGCACATCCGGGCGATTCTACAGGCGGCTGATTGTTGGGTCCCAGGTGCAGACAGAACCTGGAAGATACATTCCCGATTTCAGGTCGTCATGTCTCGAAAACTGTGTGTTAGTGATTGGTCACGATTAGAACAGAGTTCGATTCTTGTTCGGAAAACTTGGCTGAAGGAATTTCGAGAAGGCTGATCTGGTTCACCAGCGGCTCATCCAGGTTAGTAGAAGCCTTGGGCCCAACTTTGCTCATTAACGGAAGGCTAACCGGAAGTCAACACGAAGCACCGGAAGTCAACACCGGAAGTGAATCCGACAGATCGGAAGTGCACGCGATGGAGCAGAAGTAAAGAGCGGCTGGCTGAGTTCAATCACTGTCACCTGAGACTGTCTGTGCTGGAACCGGCACACGGGTGTCCAACTTCAGTTGAGGGTTGTTTCAACAGCGGATGTGCTCTGTCGAAGTCACACGTGGCGAACCAGGAACGACAACGTGCACACGTGGGCGACAATAGGAGTTCCGAAGCGGCGTGCAGAGACAAAGCTCCCCTCACCTGAAATTCACAGTTAAAATATGCGGTCAACAAAACGTCCAAGACATACAGGTGTGTACAAGACGATCCAAGTTCTGGCGACCCTCAGGTTTATTTTCCGCATCCAAAACTGCACACCAGGCACCCTTATTTCTAAATGTGATGCATGCTTTGCTGGACCGTCAGAACTTGGATTTCCCTCGTATCAGAAGAACATTACCAGACGCATGATTTGTAGTACAGTCGTTTCCACTTTATACGACACCGCTTGACACGACAGACCGCGTAATTCAACACATTTGTGTGAAAGAATCTACCACATTGAAATGCATACAAGTGAATTCCTCTTGATGTGTCACACAGCATACTTCCACAGATATTCTGTGCATGACTGACATCGTATCAAGCGTAATCGACTCAAAGTGACCACAGTAGTGGCGAGCTTTCGCAAACAGCCCGCAACATAGAAACGCAAACGTAACTTTTGACCATCACATCATACCAAAAGTTACGTTTGCGTTTGCGTTCCCAGGGTTGATGGCTGTTTGCTGAAACTCCCCAGTGCCCACGGTGCAACGCAACCGTGGGCCTGACGTCCTCAATTTAAAATGGGCGTGTTCGATTTACGCGTGCGGCTGACCGCTGATGCAGTGGCGCCACTTCGCCCTGGAGTGAGAGACGGGCCGAACTCAGGCTTTTTGGGGCACTTGGGCGAACCACGCATGTAAATCGAACACGGCCAATCAGAAAGGAGGAGTTTGTCGCATCGCCTGTGGAGACCATCTGTGTAAATTAACCACGCAGCGTCTGGTTCACCCCATTCACGAACATCGTCAAGGTCACTCGTTGTGACCACCTCACAAGCCTCGTGAACAGTCATTGGTGGAACACACCTGACAAGGGTGGAAGAAAAATCTTCAGGACAGTTGATCTGTAGACTGCACAATTTGTGATGTTGTGATTGGTTGTGTGACAATCAAGGCTGTGGCTTCTAAAATTCTGTTGCACGTACAGACTCACCAGAGGTCAATTATCAACCGTTTTGACGACAAGGTTTGTGAGGTGGCGCCACCCAGTTATTCCGCAGGAAGTCACGTGCACTTGGTCAGTGGTTTTCGGTGGAGAAGGGGGCAGCACACACACTTCCTTGTTCCACGGAGTATCCACACTCGCAATAGAAACTGTCATGAACTTTCCCTGGTATCGCCTGAAGTTGATGAGTGAGGAAACACTGGTCAATGGGTGTACGAGGTTGTTCCAAAATGTCTTTTGACGTGCATGTGTGACCTTTTGAGGTGCACAAATGTTTGTTATTGTTGTCAATCGAGTTAACTGCATTTCAGACAATGGGTGCCTGTGCCAGACATCGACAATTTAATGGTTCCTCTTTTGTGCACCCATACTTGACTACTGACACGCGCTGAAACCGACCTGAACTCTGAACATGCACGTCAAAGACATTTTGGAACAACCGCGTATGTCTGTTGCCCGAGGAAGGCACAACCACATTGCTCGTTGTTCTTGCCTGTCTATCTCGACCTGCTGTGTTCAGGTGAGTGCAAATCAGTCGCTCCTCTTCAAACTGCAGACTTCTTGAGTCTTTGGGTGGAGTTCAGGTCAACACGGATGGTTCACAAAGGAGGTCAAGTTTTCATGTTTTAATCCGTGGCTCTTGGACATGAAACACTTGATTCCGAATGTATCACGCGCAACGTTTCACGTTTCCAACAAGTACAGAGTGGGCAATAACAGCCATGAGGAAGCCAGGAGGTGCTCCGAAGGGCAACGTAGGTGCAGAGTCCCCCAGCCAAGCCGCAACAAAGGGCAGCGTAGGCGCAGAGTCCCTCCGCTGTTGGGGCGGTCCCCCCGCTAAAGGGGCACGTAGGTGCAGAGTCCCCCCTAAAGGGCACGTAGGTGCATAGTCCCCTTAAAGGGCACGTAGGCGCAGAGTCCCCCAGCTTAGGCGGCATGTAGGCGCAGAGTCCCCCATTGAAGCGGCACGTAGGCGCAGAGTCCCCCTAGCGAAGGGCAGCCTAGCTGCAGAGTCACCCCTAAAGGGGCACGTAGGTGCAGAGTCCCCCACTGAAGTGGAACGTAGGTGCAGAGTCCCCAGCTGAAGCGACGCGGAGGTGCAGAGTCCCCTCAAGCCAGATACGTATTGTTTCACATATCAACACAGTGTTCTCAAGCTGGACTGCTGTTCCGTGGGTCTGTGTGTGTGTGTGTGTGTGGGGGGGGGGGGGGTTCTCCAGGGATCTTTAGTGCACGCAAAAAGAGTGGCAGGGTGGCACAGAAACAGACGGGATGGGACAACTTCAACAAGCTTGGAACAGGTTGACATTTATCAGAAAATCTGCATATTTTCTTCTGCAGAAGTTCAATGAAGCGTTGCAGAATTGTGCAATTGCACGCTCCTTGTGTGCTTGGGTATTGTTCATCTTAGACGGGGTACAAAACAAACCAGTGTCTCCAGTGGGGGCTCTGTTCGCTCCACACAGGTGTATTGATCCCAATTGTGAAACCGTACAGAAATCAAACAAATAATACACAGATCTACGCGACACTTTATCGGAGTAAATGAAAAGGCCATAATTGTTCATCTTTTCTCCTGGAATATGGGGTCACCAATCAAGCAGCTTGTGAGGAAAATGTTTCCTGTGCAGAGTGGCACGAGTTTCTCGTTTATAGATTCACAAAGGAAGCTCTTCAATGTTGATATTGATCGAACGTCTTTTTTTTTCATTGTCTGAAATCTAAATCCTGATGTGACAAGTTGTCCTGTCGATCTGGGGTGGATAGATGACGAAATCCACTGGTTCGTGTTCATCCTCGTCAGCTTGCGTGTTGATGTTCGTAGTGCACGCTTTGAATTGAGTCGCAAGCAACAGAAATATTGTCAGCAGGCACAAACAGGCAACACAGACATCACAAAATGTGCACATTTTCTTGTGCACAATTTCAAACGCAAGGCACAATTTCCTTGATCAATGCATTGTTTGAGGCAAAGCTTGCATACGAAAGAAAAATCCTTCATTTGTTCGAAGAATTTCAATAAGTGTTGTTCTCCAGTGTGTGTTCTCTTGGCTCTACACAGGTGTTATACTGGTCCTAAATGTGAAACCACACGTACACAAATCGTTGAATGCACACAACACTCCATCAGAATCAACGAAGAGGCAATAAATGTTCAACTGGAATATTCATCTGGAATATGAGTTCACCAATATCAAGCTGTTTGCCTGCTTGTGGGCAAAATCATTTCTGTACAGAGCGGTGTGAGTTCTTTCGTCTTGGGCTCTTGAGTGGTGTTGTTTGTGGAAAGTTAGCAAACTGTGAAATCTGAATCCTGACATGACGACATTGGTCTTCAATAAGGTATTCGTGTGGGGCAAGCCGTCCAACAAAACGAACTCCAGCAGGCAGAAACAATGTCAACTTCCTGGTTGTTATGTTGGCAATATTTCCGTGGAATCTGCGCCATTTTATCTTCCAAACAACCCCCAGTGCTTTACATTTTTATGCCTTTCAAAAATCTATTCCCTTTCCCGTCGTTTCTCGGTCGTCTCTTCCACGTCATTAGTTTTCATTTTCTCTGAGTCCTCAATTTATTCTGGCTTCCCAGGATCATGTTCCATTCCTTGCTCCTCTGTTTTCTCTTTGCTTTCGGCGAGATCCAGCTCGTTCTCTTCTTCTTCCGTCATTTCTTGCGCCTTTCCTTTCTGCTGATCTTCCGTCAGCTCCTTCTCGTACTCAATCTCAAGATATTCTGCCATCGCTTGCTCGCTCTCGTTTGCGAGATTTTCCTTCATATCTTGTTTCTCTGTGTCAACTTGATTCACGTTTCCTTGCTGCAGGGCTTCTGTCTGCATTTTCTCGGTCTGTGTCTCTTGGTCTTGCTCCACTTCGTTCTTCCCATTCGCTCCCTGATCTTCAGGCATATCCTGATCTCTCTCCTCTGTTGGATCTTCATCCGACTTCTGCTTTTCATCCACTTCCATATGCTGCATCTTCTTTTCTTCCGTCTTCACCTCGCGCTCCTCTTCATTCTTCTTCTTCTTTCGCTCTTCGTCACCCTTCATCAGCTTCAGCCTCAACTTCCTTCCTCTGAACCCCACCCTCTGCTTCTGCTCTTTCTTGCCACCCTCTTCCTCTTGATCCTCCTTCGGTTCTTCGTCAGGCTTGGCCAGTCTGTAGCCTCGGCTGGGCATCAACCCTCTCTTCCAGCAGGGACAACCCCTGTGTCTGCGGACGTTCCTTTTTTGGTACTCTTTCCATCCATCCCAGAGCTTGTTGTACTCATCCCAGTCCACTTCCAGATTCTGACCATAGAGCAGGTACGACACCAGATAGTCAGGAATTCCAGGCCTCTCATTGGTCATCTCCAGTTCAGGGATTCGCTGGAACAGATTGGTGTGGCGATCAAGGGTCAGCAGGTGCTGTCTGATGACCTTTCTGCACTCGTTCTTCAGATCCAGGTTTTGACCATCCTCAGTGTGAATCAGATCTTCTTGATTCTCAGCTGCATCAGTAGCGCCATCTACAGCTTCGCCCTGCTTTTCATCAACTGGTTCTTCTCCCGCAGCATACAGCAGTAGAGGCATGGCTTTCTGCACGCACTGCTTATATCTCTCAGCCAAACGACTCTCAGGAAACACAACATTCACATGGATACCTGCAGCCAACAACAGCTTTGTGATCGCCTCTGCTGCGTAACGATGCCACTTGTGCGAGTTCAGGAACAACAGTGACGCAATCCAGAACAAATGAGCCTGGTTCACATCAGCTCCTGCATCCAGAAGCATCTTGACACTTTGAGCATCACCACACTTTTCAGCTTGCAACAGGGCAGTTTGATTCTTCTTGTCAGCATGATTGACATCAGCCCCGGCCTCCAGCATCAGCTTCACACAACCTGGGTTGGCAGAGTAAGTTACCAATGTCAATGGTGTTTGACCAGCAGAGTCAATGTGGTTCACATCAGCTCCAGCTTCCAGCAGCAGCTTTATGCATTCTTGATTGGCTCTCAATGCTGCAGATTTCAGGGGAGTTCCCCGCCACTCATCACTGCAATTCACCTTGGCTCCAGCTTCCAACAGCATTTTCACACATTCAGGATTGGCTTCATTTGCTGCCATCAACAAAGGTGTTTGCCCAAATCTGGTGGTGTGGTTCACATCAGCCCCTGCTTCTAGCAGTAGCTTCACACACTGCAAGTTGGCTAGATGTGCCACTTCAGAAGAGTTCTCTTCAGCTTGTGTTTGCCACACAATTCTGTGTTCATCTCCATACCTAGCTGCTCCAAAAAGGGGTGTTTTGCCATCATTATCAGGCTGGTTCACCTTTGCACCTGCCTCCAACAGCAGCTTCACACACTCTGGGTCACCATTGTAAGTGGCCACATTCAGAGGTGCCCACTTGTCAGTGTTGGCGCCTGCAAATCAAAAGGAACATTGAAGCAAAGTTTTCCTCAAACAACCAAACATAAAAGATCAACATTGACACTGAAGAATAGGGTTTTGTAACCTCAAGAGTCTGGCTTCATACAGGACAATTACCACTTTTAGTTTTGGAGAAAGTAGTCAGTTCTTCACATGCATTTTAGTTGCTATTTTACTCATGCTTGTGTGACTTTACTTGTCATCTTGCTGTGGCAGTGAAGCTAAACTTACCCAGGGATTCTATGTTGGCATTTGCTCCAGAAGCCAGAAGCAGCTTGACACACTCTGTGTGTTTGTTCAACACAGCATCCACCAGAGGCATCCTCACATGCCTCTTCTTTGTTGGGTTCACATCAGCTCCTTTCTCCAACAGGTACTTCAGACACCCAACCTGCCCCTCAGCAGCGGCACCTTCAATGGGAAGCCTGTTTTCTGTGTCACGCCATCTGGAGACGTTCACTTCAAGGTTCACATCAGCTCCTCTGGTCTCAACCAAAAACTTCACAATGTCCAGTCTTCCCACTTTTGCAGCAAAGTAGAGCAGCTCATGAAGCATGATTTCAAAGGTCAGTTTGGTGTTCACACCAGCTCCTTCATCAAGATTTATTGTTAGTTTTGTGCCTTTCACTGTTTTCTTCATTGATTGTTTCTTGCTCTCCAGCCATGTCCCCAACTTGCTCTTGAAACCTGCTTTGCCCTTTGCTGCCCTCAGAACTTCGTCCACTTCAGCTGAGTCACTTTTCACAAGGAACTTCTCCAACATGGTGTGTCTCTCATGTTTCTCACAACTGAACAGTTTGTCCATCCAGGACTGCTCGTGTGCAGCCGCCATCTTGGATTCTGGATCAGATTGAGTCTCAGTTCAGTCAAAGTTGAAGCTGTGTACCAGAACCGAAGGTACAGTCCGATTGAACAGTTTTGGTCGTCAGTTAGAATTTCCAGAGTTTGCTCGAAGCTACCTCCGTGTTATATCCCAGAGAAGAGGTGAAGTGATTTGGGTTTGACAGGAGATTCTGGACCTCGATGTACCTCTGTCGGTTGCAGGATGACGATCTGAAAATGTTCGATTCTGCATCAGATTTGGATATGTTTGTGATGAATTCCGACGGGCACTGGACCAGGAAAATGTGGATGAGAAACCCGCATCTTGCATTTGTCGGGTCAAGATCGAATTGCCCAACCAAGTAACCGCGGTTTTCCCACACCGTCATCACCTTGACTGGACTCGCTTCGGAACAAATTGTCCCTTTATCCAGACTTTCTGCCCACCTCCAAACGTGATCAGTTGACTTGCTTTCGGGAGACAAGCAAAACAAAAAGACAAAAAGGAACAATCTGGATCTGAATTTACGAAAGTGCTGAATGACTCAACTGCAATTTCGACCGTACGAGTGCACGTGCGTTTCCGGGCAGATTCGGGACCCGACCACCCCGCCCCGACCACTGCGTACCCAGGGCCCGGTCCTGCTCCAGTCAAGTGGGTTGGTTTATCGAACAAAGCCCAAAAAGAAAAACGTGCCAAACGAGCGAACCCCGTGAAAAGACTGCAATTTTTTTTTCTGAGTGGTCAGAAGAGAGCAAGAATGAGGATCGCCAAAATCAAAAGTTCCGGTTTTGGTAAAATTCGACCTTGGCTCATTCGAACTTCGGTTGTGCAAAATTGTTCTTTCCAGAACGGCCCGTAAGATTCAGGGCGTGAACACAACGATTCGATCACGTTTCACGCCGTTCCTCAGACAAAATGAGTTCTGTTGACAGTTCCCTTTTTTCTTCGTAGCGGATATCAAGAATTACCAAACCAACTCACAAAGGTAGTGCAGAAATCTTGAAATTGTCCTAGAAAATGGATTCGCCAAAGGAGAAATAACCGTTCTGATGTCCACTCGCATACGCTTGTCCGCAGCTTTGCACAGCAACAGAGCTCAACAATAAGAGTTGAACAAATATATGTCCGTGCAAAATCTTCGATTTGTTCGAGACAACTAACGAATACGATTTGACCGAGACAGGGTGCAGCCATAGTTCGAGTTGTTTGAGAAGAAAAACAACAAAAGCGCGCATACTGAAGCGTTCTGCTCAGACGAACCGCAACATCGCACTGAGAAGGAGAATGGAATTGGCCAGTCTTGTCAATGTCTCGAATCAACCAGCCGAGTCTTTCCATTTGGCTGTGTTCAATTTCCATGCGCTGGTCAGCCCAGTGAGCCCAAATGGCTGACTTCGCCCACTTCTCCCATCTCCGAGCTCGGGTCAAAGTGGCGCCATTTTGGCTTTGGCCAGACGCACGCGTAAATACGAGGGTGTTCTCATTGCTGATGTCCCTTTACATGCAAATATCAGGATGATCGTCCGTGTCGACAAATTAACGCACAATAGACGTCCTGATTTTAAAAGGTGATACAACATGTTTTGCTGGAACATCAGCAATGAGAACACCCTCGTATGGAATGCGCCCTTTGCTGACAATTGTACTGTTCGAGCCGTCTCCTTGCACGAGCCCTTGGTGTTGGTTGATCATGTTTCTGCACACCCGAACAAAAAACCAAACACACAACAAACAACTGTGAGCACAAGCCTCTCCACATACAATTGGAACTCAGCCAACTAGAGATCGTTCTCAATTCGCACTGGCAATTCAAACACTGAGGCTGAAGGCCGCTCTGTTGACCCCCCCCCCCCACCCCCACAACACCCACACCGCCCAAACTGTATGCACAAAAATATGCTCTGAGTTCACACACACTGAGGCTTTGCAACGGGCTCATGTGTCTCGGAGGGACACACATGTTGGCACACATAGACGGAAAGGCATTCACTTGTGGGATACGCTGACGCCAAATGTTCTGACGCTGACGTCAAATTTTGACGTCGGCGTCAAATTTAACTTGGGAGGTGGAGGGCACCAAAAACTGGTCCATTCCTGACGTCCTGGCGCCAAAAGACGGCGCGTTCGGGCAAAGCGTGTCTTGTGATGGCATTCACCACTGCACAGACGGTGCCGCTCAAACCCATCTCACATAAAACGTCCCATAAATTGCGCAAGAGTCAGCAACAATTGCACGAGATCGATATCGGCTTTGCTCGAATGAAAATTTATGGCATTGTTTTCCGTCATTGAGGGGATCAAATGCACCAACAAGCGTGATTCGTCAAACCTCACGTGAAATCTCACCTCAAAATCCGACGTAAAATCCAGGGTAAATTCTTGCGTTACTCGACGTCAAAGTCCACGTGAAAATCCACGTCAAATTCAACGTATCTGATCTGAGAATCCAACGTTAAACTCCAACGTCAAATTCGACGTCAAATGTCACATGAAATTCCACGGCATGTATCCATATCACGTCAAAATCCACGTCAAAAATCTCATGTCAGTTCCCAACGTGTCCAATTTGACGTCAAATTTTGCGTCAATTTGTTGGTCAACGTGAAGTGCCACGTAAATGCCACGTCAAAAAGAAGACAAATTTCACGTCAATTGCGTCGTCAAAATTTCTCCTCAAATAATATGCAACTCCACTCACATAGATCTTATAGCAAAGAGATCTATCAGACTTCGCTTTGTGTTGCAACTTGTTCTGTTCTTTCTGTGGAAACTTTCAGAGAAAACGCACCCTATACGTTTGTTTTTCGCTTCGGCGAGCTACCTTCCTCAATACTGTGCGCTGAGCTCAAGGAATACAACCTGCTGACACAGCGTCGCACCATATATGGTGCGTTGTGCCGCTATGTGGTTCAGACTCACTCATGAAAACTGGAGGCGGATTCTGGACTTGGTTGACGAGATGTTCCACCTCCGGTAGTGGGGTGGGAGATACTGGGGTATTGAAAAGTTTGCATGTGTTCTATCCGGGGATTCCACCGTTCTTTTTCCTGGACACACCAAAGGTGAATCAAAACACTGCGGTTTAACACTGCAGCGTAACCTCAAACGCTGTTTTGGAAGCCACATAATTTTCCTCTTTCAAGCTCAAACCTTGGTGTGCTCCTTGTACCTTGGTTGTTCCGTCAGAAATTTCACCCACCCACCCTTCAGTCCCCCACCCACTGAATCCACCACGGTTTTGTTTACCGGTCGCGGGAGCGTCACATGATGAGGAAACCTCCACGTGGCATACACAACACAAATAGAACCACTGACATCATTTTCCAGGAATAGTTAGCTTCCTTGATGCAAATGTGTGCCCACACACACGCCTGAACAACGCGTGAATAAAAACAAATACCAGACCACCCATTATACAAATTAAAATATATCCAGGAAAATTCAAGCATGCACACGCACTCACACGCAAAGAAGCATGCACACACCAACACTGTCCAAGCCACGATAAAGTTTGCAGGTCTGCATCAACGCAATCAGATACCACTGTAGTGGCGACTTGAAAGGACAGCAAATCTCTGGCACAGAAAACACGTCCGCCCACAAATACACTCACCCCCGACCCCACACACATACACGTCACTTTGTTGCACCTCTAGATCTTCACCATAAATCGTACTTGGCTGAAGGCCCATCCTGGACAAGCATGTGTCTCAGCTCTGCGGTACGCCAGCACACACACATACACGCACATGTACACGCACACACAAACACACATTCCATTCAGAACGAAAGCTTCGCTTTGCTTTGTGCAGTTTCGGTTACAACGTACACACGCGCACACACGCGCGCACACACACACGCACACACACACACACACATACACACACACAGAGTCACGCAACATGTACACTCTACTCACCCTTCTCTGAGCGCGCTCTTCGATGGCTGCCGTGCAGTGCGTTGTGACTGCCACAAGGTAACCATACACTCGTGTTGTGCGTCGCAGGCATTCAGCCAACCGTGGCGATCTCTTGCAGCGTGTGTGTCGCTTGGCGCTCAGGGTGTTGGGATTCTCCCAAGAATGAGTCACTTGCTTTCAACCCTCACGATGGATCCGTCGCCAAACGAATTCTCTATTGCAAACGTTCTCACTCCATACAATTCGTCACAGCACTACGCGGGGTCCGTTTCATTGAGTCGTTGAATTGAGTTGTGACGTTCGACCCCTTGATTTGAGTCGTTCCGTCGGGTCGTTCGTTGAAACGTTTCAGGACAAACGTACTGTGTCCGGTCTTTGACGTTTCGCTCGATATCCAGACGTTCTGAACGATACGTCAGAGCGTGACGTTGAGAACTCAATCCGTTGAGCGAACTGTCACAGGTCCGTCGGTTCGCCGGCTAAACGTCCGACGTCTGTCATACACACGTCGCCAATAAAATTTGTTGTCAGGTCGGTCACCCGAGACATGGAATGTGACGTCAAGTCACGTTATGTTCACTTCGTTACGTTGGCAAGTCAGACGAACGACACACACACCCAGCGAAAACGTCACCTGTAACAAATCAACTCGACGTAAAAGTTCCGTTCCACATTCCTTCAAATTATCCACCAGTGCGAAACTCTTATCCAGTACCTCCCCTCACACCACGAATCCAACACTTTTTGCTGATCAACACTTGTGTTGCTGTTGTGCAAACTGCGAGTCCCAATCTCTGCTCACTCCTGGCTGCGCTGCCAGACTCCCTGCAATAAAATCCGCTCTTGCATCAAGCAGATGTATCAATCCGCGTTCTCAAAATGAGCCTCAAAGGCAGCAGACAACAACAATCCTCCTTTGTACAGCTTTCCTCACACAGAGAATATTGCAAGTATCGAAGAGACTCGCTGTATACATTGCGATGCCTCAAAAAGTAGGGCGCCGTGACCCTTGAAGCGAACAGCACAGCGGTCGGTGTGGAGTGCTGCTGTGGAAATTGTATTGATGTGGGATACCGGCATGTTCTGCTGAACGAACTTTGTGAGTGCAGCGTTGGTACTACGATGCGAAACAGCTCGAGCTTTCGCTTGTACTCCGTCAGCTGGAACTCTGCAGCCGCGAGGTGATCATATGATGCTGAGCCACGTGCCACAAATAGCCCTGACTCACACACTGCGCTACTGCCGTGCTGGCACGTAGCTGCGGAAAATGCTGAGATTTACCTCTCAGGCAAAATGCCTCGCACGTCACGTCACAATGTTTCTGTGTCGTGCTGTCGTCTGCATGGTGCGATATGTCGCTGGAGATATTCGCTTCGATCAAGACATTGCGCTCAAAACATTACGTTTCACGACGTTTTCCTCAAAATGTCACGTCATTCTGAAGATATTACGCGTAGAAATGCGTTACATTAACGCTCAAGACGTTGCGGTTCGGTTAGAGCGTTACGTTGTGCTCACTACGTCATGAACGTGTACGAACTTCGTTTCACGGCAAACTGAGATACACCAACAGGTGACGTTCCGTTGAACCGTATGCAAGAAATGCTGACTCACAGAAGCCAGTCACTGCCAGGTCTTCGCTGACGCAGCGATACAAGTTCCGTCAGAAATACGTTCAGGACGTTTGTCCGTTGAGCAAACGGTTCACTTGAAACTTTGCCGTCTCAGCAAGGGATTCTTGCGCATGCGCATCTAACGGCCGTTTTATATTTTGTGCCGACGGAATTTCCGTTGGAAATTCCTGGACGTTTTGCGTTACATTGAGCGAAGCGTACGTTGAGCTTTGCGTCACGGAGTATCTGTCAGTGCCAAATCCAACTTGACGACAGAGGTCGAAGGATCAAATCCTGTTGCTGGAAGACGTGTCGTCAGAAAATTCGCAACGTGCGTTCAGTTTACACGTTGGGCTGAGTATTCTTTTCCGTGATCATGCAGAAACGTTCAGTCTCCTTCACCATCAGATATATCCTTATCATGCAAGGGATTGGATTGGTCTTGTCCGTGATCTTGTCCACAAACGTCACTGCTGCTGCAGTGTATTGATTCTTGCTGAACTGGCAGTGTTCTAGATTGAAACAGCGCGTCTCGCACTTTGTGATGGCGACATAGATTGCGCACAGCAATTCAGCTTTGGCGTGTGAATAATCTTGGTGTCACTCTCAGAAAAGGAGGCCGGGGGCGGATGGCATGTCAGAAGAGGCGCTCAGCTCTCGTCAAAAGAAATAAAGAATTAGTGAGTAAAAAAGTAAATACTGTAAAAACTAAATCGCGTGTGCATGATTCGAAGCAAATCAAATTGGGCTGGCTGCCCGCAACAAATGCCACAACTTCCTTCATTGCATTTGGCACCTGGGACTCTATTGGGTCGTTTTTGATCCCAAGCACGTGTTTCTTTTTGTAACAGGACCAGACAACGACCAGGACCAGACAACGACCACACTATTTGGTTGTTCTCTGGTCCTGAAATTTCAGGACCACACAACAACCACCTGGGTGGTCATTGTCTGGTCCTGAAAATTTTAGGACCACACAACGACGTCGGAAAAATAGTACGGTCGTTGTCTGGTCCTGAGACACCTGGCCCAATCTCTCATGGTTTGGCCCCTGATACCTGTCAGCCATTGAACTGGGGGGAGGGGGTGTATGTAGCACTTTTTGGGGGAAAAAACAAACCAAAACAGTGCACATGCAGTGCAGCAATATTCAGGTTCTTTGTCGGAGACTGATCTTGTCCGTTTTGTCTGTCCTTTCGTGACCTGGTCACAACCCGCGCCTTCCCCGGGTAGAACTTGGGTCACGAAGCCAGGATATCAATTTGATGCTGGCAGTCAAAGAGGTGAACGGGGTGGGTGTGTCATGCAATGCTGTGAAATATGCTCATCTTGTTTCTTTTGGCAAAGGTCAATAAATCACTGCTATCCTGACATAGTGGAGGTTTTCATTGCTGAGCTTGTGTTTGTCTGACTGTCCGAGAAATTGTCAAGTTTTTACATTCGCGGAATACCCATAATGGTCCATTCCATTGCACGCAGGGACTTCCAGAAGGGGATGAAATCTTTTGTCTTGAATTTCAAGGAAGCACAAAGCCTTCAAACATACCAACCACTTTGTTTGTGGGTTTCCACGAGCAAACCTGTTTAACACCCAATTGGCTTTATTTCAGTGATGCTTGTGAGGATGAAAGCCCCTTTGCTAAGTGGGCTCATATACCAGGCAAGAAAATCCTGAGAAATGTACAAATGCGATGAACTAGGCTTGTGGTACGAGAGACCAGGCCTTCACTGGTGGATGTGCACTGTCCTCTTATTTGTCTGGTAATTATCCAAAAAGACACAATCTATCCTTTTTCTTTGACCACTGTGACATTAATTATATTTTTAGTTCCCAAGAAATAGATGTAATTATCACACAATAAAGCTCATGACCTCACAAGATTCAACGTTTGACCTGCGAAACTTACAGGCACAATGAAACCTTACTTTTGGAATTGACTCAGGATAAAAACAAACACAGACTACTTACCAGGTAAACAACTGAAGATCACAAAGAGACTCATGTACATAAATTCTCTGTCTGTTTTCTTTTCTCCTGGCAATTAGAAATTTTCCTCCAGCATCAGTACGTGACCCATAGATGAAAGTTGAGTGTATACAATTGAATTGTGTATACATGTAATTTTCTTTCAAAGAGGTTGTTCAGGTCAAGAACTGCATGAAAACAATCTGTTTGTTGTTTGTTCTGATGAAAAAGTCAGAACTTCATGCTCGGTGTTTACAAGACATGTCACTGATTTACTGGAGCTGGTCTGACAATCTTTTTTTTCTGAGTATCCCAAATGTTGGCTGATTTATTTGCATAAACCATTGTATGCACCTTGTTTTTTGAGGAGTACAGATCAAATCAAGGAATGACTAGTTTCAAAAATTGTGTTGCTGGTTTGAAACACATGCACCACAAAATTGTAAAGATGGTGGAAAAGTACAAATACAACCCAGTGGAAAGTATGTTTGAGATTTTCAACATGTCTGTGCAAGAACTTGAGGAAAAGGCTGTGTTTGCCTCTTATCAAAGTGACTTGTTATTAATTTGTTGTATCAAACCACCTGACTCAAAATGCAATGCAACTGAACCATGGTATGCTTATTGTGCAGATCTTTTTCCTGTGATATCAATGCTGATAACAGCTTCAGTTGTTACTGGTATTGTGCACTTGACAAATATTGGTTCAACACTGTGGGAAATTATCCATCTTAGCAGAAGTCAAGCTGTGCCATACAACATGATTGTATTGTGTATAAATGTGAGTGACCTTCTTTGTGCAGCATATTTTGTGATACTTGTTAGTGGTCATGTGCACTATAGAGGTACTTTCATGCTTTCAGAAATGGGATGGGTATGTGGTTATACATGTCTCATGGCATATGTAATGTCTTTTTTATTCAGTCTTTTTTTACCCACATTGCTTATTATTTTTTCACATTCCTGATTATCAGTGGTGAAATACCCATTTGATTCCAGATTTAAACACTCCTCTTATGTTGGTAAAATACTTACTGGGTGACATCTGTGGGAATTAGTATTGGCATGGAAATTATTCAGAAGCTAATGTACCAAGAGGTCACAAGTGGTCTCTGCTGGCACGCAATTCATCCTTCAAACAGAAACATGTTGGTTCAAGTGATTACTGTGATCACATCATCCTGGCAAGCAGTTTCACTTTTGCTGATCTCAACATCATGTGCAAAATTAATATTATCCATGAAGCAGAGTGCAGCAAGCATTCAAGCCAACAACCAAACCAAGAAACCAGTCAGTAAATCTACATTTTTCCAAGTGATTACTTTTCTGCTGTCAAACCTACTTTGTTGGATTCCACCTAACATCAGTTTTGTTACATTTGCTTTTCTGCCACAGTATCCATTGCACCCAATGTTTTGGATAGTTATTGCTGGAACACCCATCAATTCAGTTGTGAACCCCTTGATGTTCATTGTGTTGAATATCAGAGGCCATATGGAGGAAAAACGGAAGAGAATGACAAAGGAGGCACTTCAACAAGAAAATAGCTGAGACGCAATTCCACACCCAACAACACCGACAATGCTACTGACTGAAGAAATACTCAATGGTGAAACAATTGTGCGCTTTTTCCATTCACTTGCAACATTTTGAGGTGTACCCATTCTTGTGCACAAGTGATTCAAGCTTGTCTTTCTTTGCTTTGTGATGACAGGAAATATCCACAAGTGACAAAGAATCAGTACCTTGTTTGTCCCCCTTTGATTGTAAACCAAGTTTTTTGATGACCCGCCGAATACTGCCAGCACAAATTCACAATTTTTTGACACAACAGTCAATTTTTGAAGAACCAGATCAATGTGTGAAAGCATACACATGTTTCAAACAAATGTGACTCCAACAAAAATGTCCAGCAATTGCTGGAAAACCGTAAAAATAACGCAAGTCACCCCCAAATTGTGGATTTTGCCCTGACAATGAATTTTATCAAATAACCCTTGTTCCACATAGTGTCCGTTACACAATTCACGGTTTTGTGGTGGTTGCACCTCGTCCATAGTTGATGAGCCGGCCACTCTACTTTTTGTACACCAAAGTTTTTTCGTGGTCTTGAGCACATTGAAAGCACAATAAAATCTGTTGTCACCATGTTCGAGAAACACATGCCTTATCAATTGGCATCTTTCACTTGGCTTGCTTGTCTCTATCTGTCCCATGCCTTGACATTTTGGTCACACCACCCAACCCATGGATTTCATGTCAACTGATTTGGTCTGTATTTCTGAAACAGATGTTGCAATTCAGTGCAGTGTGAGCTCTGATCAACAGCGTATGACATTTCCATCTATCCACAGGAGAGACAGATCCCTGCGTGAATCGGTCCCGATTGTCTCATTTGCGTTGGAAAAGTTGACATGTGCCGAGTGTCTGGGATCGCACAACGTAAACAAACGATGTGTGTGTCCTCCTCATCCGATTTATTCTTTCTTCCAAAATATCCCTTCTGAGCTTCAGACATAATATTGAGGCCACACCTAAAGGCATTATCAATGTACATTTGTATTTGTTTTTTTTTTCACAGACACATTTCAATCGAGATGAAAACAGAGAGGGCAAACTCGTACAAAGTTTTCGTGACTGACATGTTGCATCAAGAGATTCAACAATGGTCATCTGGTTTGGGCTCATAACAATCCCATCCTTACCCACACCAAGCACGCATTCTTCTCGCACCCTTGTGAGGCATTTTGGCAGGACTGAATTTCTGTGGAGCCCAGCACACTCCCAACCCCAACATCCAATCAGGTCGTCGGCAGTGGAACAACACTCCCAAGAAAGATGAAAATTAGTATTGTGCTTCGCATCAGGGGATTCCATGGTCTTTGTCTCAAACAGTCTCCAGGGGCGAAAACATCACCCTTTACAAGCACTAAATTGGTGGCTTTACCAGGCAGAAACGTGTTCAACGTACAGTTGCATTGACTTCAGCAGTACCCATTTACATCAAGCCCCCAAGCCCAAACGAACCCAAGTTCTGGGCTGGCATGTTTTGGCAAATCTGGAAATTTTCAGAATACTTGCTTTGGAATGCCAGAGTTCGGGCATTCACACCTGCATGACCACTGTTCTCTCGTTGACCAACGGTGATCCCCAGAAGGCAAAATTCATTTGCCTTTTTTGACCACCAAGATACAAATTTGCCTTCTAATTCCGAACAACTGGATGCAATTATAACGCAATGAAGGTCTTGTCCTCAGAGTACGCTTCTTTGGACCTGTGATCGCCACATCCAGCAGGTAATATATTTTTCATTTTGCTTTCATTCGCAAAGAAACAAACCAAGTCATTGTATGTTTAAGCAGAGAACACAGTGCCATTCATGTTTTGCCCATTTTTTTCAAAAAGCTGGATGTGATCTCTGCCTGTGTGTTCGCTGACATGAGTGAAACTTGATTTTCTTCTCAAGGATCATGACACAGCTCAGTGAGGCATCCAAGGTGTCTATGATTGGATAAAACTATCCTTCATTTTTGTGGAAAGTATTCAGAACACAAAAATGATGAAAATAATTTGTTGGTTGTTTCTTCTGATCAATAAGTCCCAACTTCATGTTCACTGTTTGCAAGACATTTCACTGACACATTGGAACTGGTCTCAGACCCTATTTTCCAACCATCCCAAACAATGGGTGAGTTATGTGCACATATCCTTGGATGTGACCTGTCATTTGCAGAAATGTGGAACAAATAAAGCAAAGATATTCAGAAATTGTGCTGATGTTTTGAAACACATCAATTACAAAATTTGGAAATTCTTGAAAAAGTATAAACATAATCCAGTGGAAAGTGTTCATGAAATATCCTCCAAGTCTGTGAAAAAATTGGAGGAAAATGCCATGTTTGCATCTTTTCAAAGCAATTTCTCTTTGACATTTCCAATGGCTATGATTGTTTATGACTTTCCTATGTACAGAGACAATGCATTCTATGAAAACAGGAAAGGTCCAACAATATTCAATTATCCAAAGTCATTGTACTGTAGTCAGACCAGGTGTTCCTGGAAAGAAGAAGGGCTGGGGGAGGGAAGGTGGAGGAGGGCAGGAAGTTCAATGACTACTGACTGGACTCAGGTTTGGAATACCTCCACAAGCTTACGAGCCACAAGGTACATCTTTCTTTTCTGGAACTACAACAGGATGACATAAACAATTGTGGTCGGTTTGGACACAAAACATGTGTTGCGCTCTGTGCCCGTATGGTGATGACTGTTGGAGGTTTGCTCGCACATTTCTTTCAATTGAAGACTTTCCATTTCAGAGCAAGCAGCTCATGCCAATGGTCTTATGGTACATTGTATGATGTTATACACATCAGACACACCTGGAAGCTGAGAATACTAAAGATGTTCTCTGTTCAGTATATCATAAACAGTGTTGATGTGAAGCAAATTTACTCAGGCTGCAGCAGGAGCAATATATCACTGCAAAATATTGTGTCCAGGTCAAATACACAACATTTGTATACTTTTTGTGGAAAACATTCCAAAATTACTGTTTATGCTGGACCAGATAGTGATGTACAAGTGGCTCATTTCCATCTGGTTCACACATCTGTAAACATTTCATTCACTCTTGTATCTGTGGGAATTCTTCAGTCAAAGGACTATCCACACACTCAACCTGTATATCTGACTGAAACTCTCCAAGTGTTGGCACTAAATATGACACTCTACACATTTGTGGTTCACATGCAAAAGTACCTCAGAGCCTGTGTCCAAGTGACCAATTTTGGGAAACATAGTTCATATTCTATCTTGCTGGATGGACCTGGATATCTTTCTGAGTATTTGACAGCTAATAAAGCAACCCTCAATGCTGGTATTTGTGGTTCTTCACACCAGTTTCTCCTTCAAATCTTCTGTGTTTATTCTGTTTCCTTTTTCAACATAAACATTTCACTTTCAACCAGAAACCCAGATTCCTCAGAAGTGTTCATTCCATATAATTCATCAAGTATTTGTATGTTCAGTAAAAGGCAACCAGGTGATAAAACAGAGTTTTATTTAGTGAGACTTTACACTCATCCTGATCACCACTTGAATGTCACAGTGAGATCTGTTGATTATATTGGTTTGGAGACAATATTATGTTTCTATGGAGGAATTGCTTTCTTTGATATGAAAAACAATACTCAGACTGAATCTGCATTAATTTGCAGTAATAAAACCTTGGGCTCACACTGGAATATTTACTCCAGTGAACATACCATGTTGATGGTCATTTACTCCTACAAACATTACAGTACCATCAAAACATTTTTCCAAATATCAAGAACAAGTTGCAGAAAAACAAGAGTAAACATCTGTAAATTATTAACTATGTGCCAGAAGGACAAAAGAGAATGTATTGATTTGCATGTTGAATCGGGCTTCAAACCCAAAACTTACAGTTTCCAGGACAGGAAGTTTGACAAACTTCAACTGATCTATGATGTTGATGATGGCAAGTGCGCCATTTTTCAAATAGGAAACACAGTATATCATGGTAAATTTTCGCCGACAGAAATATGGCAAATGGGCAAGAAGTGCAATGCATTTCTGCATCCTGCACTTTCAAGTGAAACCAAGGTGTTTCAGCACACTGTTTTTGGTGTGGTCAAAAAAACAGGAGGAGAACGTTTTGACGAATGCGTTACATTTCCTGGATTTCATTGGAGAACAAATACAAAAGAAATATTCCACTTGAGTTTCAATGTGACACAACCTGTGGTGGAGTCAATACCCAACATTGTGTCCAGAACAAATACTTTGTCAGAAAACTGGCTTGATATAACAGTAAAAGCAAAACATTATGAGCATATATCAGGGAAAGACTTTCTGATAAACCAAACATCAGGCAAAGTACCACTAAGAAGTATGTTGCATCAGTCTGTTTTTGTCCTGGAACTTGGTGAGAATGAACTGTCACAGTGTTATGGATCACAAAATTCAGACCAGCTTTCAATAGATTTATTTCTCAGAATCAAATATTTTTGGAAGTTTTGGAAGTTTAAATCCAATGTAATATTGAACTGCAGAGATCCAATCAAATTTGTTGCATTGAAAAATGTTTATACAACTACTGAAGCAAATATAAATATCATATCTGCCATCAAATACACCAAGAAATCAAATGGCACTGTGAGAGCTTATTGGCTTCCATGGATTATCAACAGCACAGTGAGCAACCCAATTTTTATCTTTATCTTAGAAAGCAAACCTGGTTTAACTGCCTTACTTCTTCAACATACTTCTCCATCTCATTTTTCTATTGATTCAACAGGGCAAAAATAATGGATGGATATTGAAGGACAATATCCCCAGGATGTTATTTGTTCGGGACATACACATCAACAAAGCATCTCAGAAAGGAACGTATCTACACCTGATATCCTCAAAACGTAAATGGAGTTGGTTCCAAGCATACCAAATGTGCAAAGCCTATAGAGGACACTTACCCATCTTTCTGGATAAGTATGATGTGCAAGAGTTCACGTTTCTGTACAAACAGATGCAGTGTGCTGGAGATGAGGAATCGGACGACAGGTAATTAGCTTGCTTTCCATTCCATTTTGGAATAATTTTTTTTGAGAGGCACACTGAGAGAAGAAAGACATTGGTTTCAAATAGTTTTTCTATCATGAAACAACGATGGGATGACAGGTTATTTACCTCCCTCATTCAATAAAATTAAAGCAGTGCCAATCTGTTCTGTTTCAAAGACAAAACTCTTCTTTTAAACCTGTTGAGTTTCTTGGTTGGGAATGATTGCTGGTCACCACAGACAAAATCCTCTTGGAAAAATATTTTGCTTCTTGCTTGTTTAGAAGAACTGACAATTTTGTTTGTTTGTTTTTGCAAGCTATGGGTGTTTCTACGAGTTGGACATCTACATCGGCCTCCGGGTATTTTCCCCCATAATTTTTACTCTGTTTGGTGTTGGCAATGTTGCCAAAAAAAATTGCCAAAATGTATTTTTGGCCTGAGTGATTGTAAAAATAAAACAAACAGAACGCTCTTTGGTGTAAATTTTGTATTCCCAGGGTCATAGGTGGAGCAGCAAAGATCCCGTGTCCTATCATCTGGCAAACACTGGTACCCAGCTGAAAAATGATAAACCTGCCATTTGGTAAGAAATGTGCCTCATCCCGATGGTTGCACTCTGAATGAATCACAAATCAATCAGCTCTATTGACCACAAAGTTATCGGAAATTTATTTTTTTCATACCAAATCAGAGGGACTTCTATTTTCAGTTGAAATGGCCTTTTCCAAAAGTATTTTTGAATCATTACAGGGCAGGAAAATGTTTCATTATGCATCTTGGAAACTGGGCTTTTCCTGATTGGAACGTTGTTGACTGCACCAAAAGGCAACAAAAGATTGCTTTATGTGTCATTAATTACTCTGCCAAAAGAGAAATGTATGACGCACTCCAGAACAATATTTCCTGCCAAAAGGGGCAATTTATTGTCAGCAGATTCTGCCTACAATTTATCTGTCCAGATTTGACAGGAAAAGAACTCATGCACACCATAAATAAGAACACCTTACTCTACCCAGATGTAAAATATTATCTGAGAAAGATGATGTTTTTGTTCAGCGCTGTGGCAGTTCCATTTCCTCCAATAATTTCAGCTTGCAAAGCAAATCCATCTGAAATTGTACAACTACGGACTCACCAATATTCTGGCATATTGAATAACATTTACAACAAGGGTCTCCTTTTGGATAATTGGGCCAAAAGGACATTTTTAACATCAGATTATACTACAAATCTTGGAGTATTTTTGGCAAAATTCAATGCAACTTCAGATTTTGTGGTACAATTTGGAAATATATTTCTGTGCATTGTGACCAAAGTGTACATCTCTACACTATTCTTATTTGATGATAATAATGACTGTGGTCACAATGACTTGACAGATGAATTGGCCAGAACCTGCAAAGGAAAACAGTGCAGAACTGTACATTCAAAGACCACAGAGTGTTCATCATTGTTCTTCAAGAACAATTCTAATCATTGTGTCAGCGCGCCCCATGATGTTCTGGACAACACACACAACCTTTCAAACAAATACAGTAAATTTTCACCTGAAGATTTGCTGATTTATTGTGCACCAAAGCATGGACATTTCCGATTGTCTGATATTTGTGTGTACATGGTGAACCATGCAGGAATTATCATTCCATGCAGATCAGGGAGTCACATGGAAAGCTGTGAACACTTCACATGCAACAAGAAATTCAAATGCCCTGGATATTACTGCATACCACATGGTTATGTATGTGACAATAAGTGGGATTGTCCATATGGGGCTGATGAAGAAATGAATATGTGTAATAACACTGCAAGATGTGAATACATGTTCAAATGTAGGTTTTCAGTCATTTGTGTACACTCAGATGATGTGTGTAACAGGCAAAATGATTGCCCACTTGGTGATGATGAAATTTTGTGCATCTTGTGGCTTGTTCAGTGTCCAAGTTTCTGTCAATGTATGAATTTTGTGATATCTTGTTCTGACAATAGATTTACCAGCTCCCATCTGAAATACAAGCTTCCTCACTTATCTTTCACAATAAGAAACAACTCACAGGTAGATTCAACTGGCATCCTGGACACATTTCCTGGCTTGTTGTTTGCATATTTTTATGGAAATAAGATACGGTCCACATGCAGTGCAAAGGTATCAATTTCAACACTGAAATATTTTGACGCTTGGCACAACAATATTTCTAAAGTGGAATCAAATTGCTTTGGAATCTACCCAAACATTAAGAATGTTTTACTTCAAGCAAACAACATACACTTGTTGGACAAAATGGCCTTTTCAAACTTGTTTTTTCTCCAAAACATTGATTTGTCCACAAACAACATCAACCATCTGATGCCAACCATATTCTATGGCTTGCCAAATTTGAGAAAATTGTCTTTGCAATGCAATCCTTTGCAACACATACATAGGTTTATATTTGTGAATTTAGTATTGAATGTCATTGAAACTGAGAATTACAGAATTTGTTGCAACAAACCACCTGATGCAGAATGCAATGCAGCCAAGCCATGGTATGCTTCTTGTGAAAATATTTTACCTAAAATATCAATGTTCATGACAGCTTCCGTTGTTACTGGTGTTGTGCTTTTGACAAATATTTGTTCAATGATTTGGGAAATTATGCATCTCAGCAATGGTCAAGCTGTACCATACAGCATGATTGTATTGTCTATCAATGTAAGTGACTTCCTGTGTGCAGTATATTTCTTGATACTTTTGAGTGGTCACACATACTACATAGGCACTTATGTACTGGGGGAAAAATACTGGATATGTGGTTATACATGTCACACAGCTTTTGCTTTGTCATTTTTGTTTAGTCTTGTTTCACCTACATTGCTCACACTGTTTTCATTTTCCAGATTTTCAGTTGTAAAATACCCATTTGATTCAACTTTCAAGCACTCCAGCTTTGTTGGTAAACTACTGGTCAGTTTGTGGGTGACATGCATTGGATCCAGTATTGTCATTGCAATGGTTCAGAAGTTAGTTTATCAAAAGGTTGCTGGTAGTCTCTGCTGGTACACTGCAGATCCAGCAAGCAGAAACATGTTGGTTACAGCTCTAACATTTATCTTATCAACTTTTCACTTACTTTCACTCATACTAATCTCACTATTTCATGCTAAGTTAATTATATCTCTGAAGAAGAGGACAACAAAAGCACAAGGAAACAACCAAACCAAGAAACACATCAGTAAATCAACTATTTGCCAACTGGCTTTGATTTTGTTGTCAAATCTACTCTCTTGGATTCCACCCAGTATCATATTTGTTACCTGTGTTTTCCTGGCCAAATACCCTCCACATCTGTTCATTTGGACAGTTATTGTTGCAACACCAATCAATTCAATTACCAACCCTGTGATATTCATTGTATTGAATATCAGAGGTCATATGGAGGAAAAACGGAAGAGAATGACAAAGGAGGCACTTCAGCAAAATTTGATGTCGGGTGAAATAAAATCCAACATCAGGTAAATCTCAGAACTGAAGATATGATGCATTACAGTGCAAAGCAATCAATGTAATTTGCTCTTTGGTCAACCACCCCATCGCCTGGTCATGTTTGTAGCTAACTCTTGATACATTGAACAAACCATTCTCCAAACCATTCTCACACTTCTCACAATTTTTATCTTCACCCCTTTCACATCTCAGACAATTTTGCACCCTTTTACATTCAACCTCACACATCTTTACAGTCCTCGTGACTTACGTGGGCTGATTCCTGCAGATACATGTCGGAGTGGGCCAAGACTCCAACTTGGAAGAAAACAAGAATAAGAACAAAGTGCCATGGTTTAAAATGGGAAACCAAATTTTCGATCGAAAGAGAGAGAGAGAGAGAGAGAGAGAGAGAGAGAGAGACAGCGAAACTGATATTTTGGTACATATGAAAGCATTTTGTAACATGGGACACAAACACCAAAAATGTTGAGGATATGTGTCTCTGTCAAAACTGTTCAACACATCGGACCTTCTTCCATGGCCATCTCAGATCATCAGACTGTGACACTCTGGGACTATTACAACAATGTGCGTGCACTGAACTTGTTTGACTCTGAGCAAGTATATTTGTGACACCCTGTCTGTAGGAATCCACAGTTGTGTCCAGTGTGGAGCGAAAGAACCAAATATACCACTCAGACCATGTAAGTTTGGCTGTGATTCAACCTCTTGGGTATGAGAAACAGAACTTCTTGCTCTCAAGTGGGACAAAAAATACTTCAGACACATAAACCAAATGTGACGAAAACTGAAGAAATAGTTGTGTTTGCCACAGAGCCTTGGCTCTTGCTTCTTGGGGCTCTCAAAAATTACACAATCCAAAATACATTTTGACACTGAGTATGACACAACTTGAAATTCTAAAATGGATATGTTCAATCTAAGATCTGGGCGGATCTGGAATGAATATTTCTGAATCTTCAGATTATGAAGTACTGAGAGATGTTGGAAAGGTGAAAGACAGGTTGGTTCTGCTCCTTTAAACTCTTCAATGTATCCAATATTCTGAAACTGACCAGCTGGAGCTTCAGCTATTCAGACACCATTCAATTGAACATACAATAATTTATGTTTCTGCTTATGTCCCAGAGATCTTGATGTGAACACACGTCTACAGCTCCATATTTCTCAACATGAGCTGGATCAAAATGTGTTATTTCTATTTCGTGTGTTGTGTTTTCCACAATCAGTTTTCCTCTGTTCACACCTGTTGATACTTGCCACCAGGCCTTGATCTGCCTTGTCATGAAGAAAAAATATAGCTGAAAGAAGGCTGACCCAGACACATCTTTTCCTTGTGACGAACTTTCCGAATCAATGCAAAATTAAATGTTCCATGCACAAAAAAAAATGAAAGAAAAAATTCCTCAAATTACGACCATCTTCATTTTTCTCAAAAGCCGCCTATGAAAAAGAAAATCACTGGGATCTTGCGAGCTGCTCTTTCAAAAGTCACGTTTCTTTTGTGAATTGGGCTTTCATACACACAATCTGCCTGAACAGATGAAAGGACAACAACTCGAAAAACAACCCAGGCAATTTGTGTTTGTTATCTCTGACCTCGATGACAGGAAAAGAGCCAGAATTTATTCTTCAAAAAATTCATGGAACCTTTAACACTAAAAGTGCTACGAGCTACTATAGTAGCTTTCAGCGTGTGGTAATTACAGCGGCAGCGCACCGTAATTAATTGGGCCTGGGGCGCGGCACCTGCAGCGGAGATGCTATTCCACTGTGCCAACTGATGATTTCCCACACTCATTTTGATTGACAGCGCAATTGACCACTTGACCAGATCTTCGTACTCATTGCAGCAGTCGGTGTGTCTTGAATTCAATTTGTGCTCTTTTTGCGCTCTTTTTGCGCCAAAGATGTGAAACCATACCTCTTCAGTGCA
>JAAUXT010080206.1_pt1 | contig 59808 bp, 48 predicted proteins | sample 7278171 | NCBI WGS metagenome assembly JAAUXT01 (sample SAMN14350112, study PRJNA611818) | marine sediment metagenome | isolation source: surface marine sediment (1.8m) | place: French Polynesia: Moorea | collected 2018-08
CACAAGGAGTATGTGTGTGTGTGTGTGTGTGTGTGTGTGTGTGTGTGTGTGTTCACGTGTGCGTTGGGCGGAGGGCACACATAAAGTTCCGCCCCCAAAACCTACACACGGAAAAAATCTGAAAGTTTCCTGTAGGCCCTGCTGGTACTCGTAATGAATTTTTTTGGGGGGAGGTGCCGCGGGCTCGTTGATCTCTGATCTCTTGTTATTTTTTGCGAGTTGACAAAGTTTGAATCTGAAGGCATCAGACCAAGCCTAGGTGTTGCTCAAGTTTCCACTGTGTTGCCCTCGGGCATTACGCGCTGACAAAAAAATGCAACTTCTTTCCTGACAAGAATTCGAATTCAGTTCATTGCTTGAAACCACGTGTGTGTCTCACGTCAGTGTTTCGTTTTTTTCAGGGTGAAGCGGGTGATATTCCAAACTATTTAACAGAATTCAGGAGTGGGGGCATGAGAGGGCCTCCAGGACCTCCGGTAAGTCACTGCATGGTCTGTCTCACTGTGTGCTAAGAATACAGAACCTACCGAACGAACGAAAGAGCAGTCTGACGGGAGGATTTTAGCTTCAGGGCAAGGGCGAACCTCTTCATTTGTCCAAATTCAGATACAAAGAGGGTGGGCACTGAGTACGCACATCGTGAACGAGTGGATGTTTCAATTGCTCAACAAAGGCTCGAGCAAAGGCTGTTTTGTTCCTTCCGTGTGCAACAAAATACTGAGTTTCAAAAATGTTAATTGTCAGGTGCTCAGAGAAAATTCGCTCCGAAAGTTTGTGCAGTTTGCTTTCACTTCGTGATGCGCTGCAGGAAACGTTTCTGAAGCATTTCCAGGAGAAGTCGAACAGTGTTGAGCCACCAGCATTTCAGGAAAACTTCCACCAATTTGTGCACGGTGCACGGGCCTGTGGCTCAGATAGAGCGGTAGTCTATTAGAACTGACTTGCAACAGACGTTTACTACAACTGCAAAAACACCCCATGCTGGCCCTGCAGAGGAGGAATCTGCAGAAAACCTCCGCTTCCACAGCCACAGAATTTTCGGCATTGAGTTTCATTCCGAATTGATGCTTCGACCCCATCCCACCTGTCCTTCATGCAGCTCCGACTCAGACCAACTCTTGAATCGCCGTGATGCGGATTGAACCGAACAAAACAAATGATTTCTGCGAAATCCAAGTTGTTTGCAGCTGATGCTGGTGGGCGTGTGCCTGCGTGTGTATGCGTTTCGGGTTGGGATGGAGCACCAGAAATGTCAGAGAGTATTTCGACAATTCTACCGCCTGCAATGATGTCCATTCTTTGCCTTGACTCAATTGCAATGATATTCTGCACAGCTCACGAGAAATGATCATCTGAGCAAAAGTGACCTCTTTCTTAATGGTTGAAATTCTAGAGACGTTGCATGGAAATGACGACTTCCGCTTCATCTTGTTCCAGGGTCGGAAAGGATCTCGAGGCTATCCAGGTTTCCCGGTTGGTGAACTGTTCTTAATGCGCCACCCCGAGTGTGTGTGCTGCTGCTGCCTTTATTCAACCCAACACACACATTAGAGCCGTGTTTTGTATTATTGACGGGGTTATAGTCCTGTTGATAAGAACAAATTCTTCACTGTTCAATAAAAACTAAGCCACGAGAGCTTTTCGATATTATTGTGTGTTTGCTGTAGGTTTCTGAGAGACAAGTATCCGAGGTATTCTGTTGAGCAAACTTGAGTGATTTAACATCTAGAAATGAAGTATTTACCGGGATACCTCTGCAGGTACTGCTTTCAGAAATCTACAGTTGTGATGACACAAAAGTACGACGTTTATTGTGAACGCATTTATGAGAACTACAAAAAAGGAAGCACAAATGAATTTTACACAGAACACAATCTACTAAACAGCGTTTTGTGAAACATTTTCGCATGCAAATATAGGACACAGAGACTTGTTTAGGTAAAGCTTTTCCCATAGTTGTTCAACGTGTAAACCAAAGCAGTTGTGGGGCGTGAGACACGGGTTCGGAGTGAGGGTGTATTGGTCCACGCAATCGCGTGTAATCATAGAATATGTTTCCCTGTTCTTCTGCTTCTTTCCTGTTATGTGATATATTTGTATGTGACGGTTGAGATTATTTTTCAATTGCAGAATGTGCATGCACTGTTGTTGTTTATCCCGTAGCGTTGTTGTGAGGTAATGAAGAGAGAAACACTAGAAATTATTGCTTCCTATCTCCCTCGTTTATTTGCTGTGCCGAGGTGTAGTCATCAACAAACAAAGCAATTGCACAAAAGAATGGAACCTGCACTCTTGGTTTCACAAACGTCCCTCTGCCCGGCACCAAACTCTCCTGTTTTTGTTGGTCTGTGAACACTCTCGCTTTTCACAATTTCTTTCCTCACAAATACTGTTTTGCAACTTCGATCAGGTCTGGACAGATACAATTCGTGATGTGACCTCCACCGGCCTGTTGTACTGCACTGTCTTTGGAGTGGGTTACTTTCAAACTTCGGCATCGGTCCCACGAAAACTTGTGGTCTGAAACAAGGGTTGACAGGACAGTACACTGGTGCGTGTGGTGGCATGTCACCTTCATCCTGAGTCGGGTGATATCTGACTCCAGCTCTGAACCGCACAAATCCTTTGCTTTGCTTCAACGCATCAAAAGTTTCTGTGTGACACATCTGTACACAGTTGTTGGTTCTGTTGTGATATGCCGTTTCCGCAGGTTGTCAAAAAGTGAAAAGAAATGATAAAGTCACTCAAATCAACAAATTTTCATGTAATTTTACAATTATTGGAAAATAATGTGAGCACAAGCCAATAATCAACTTTGTATTCTGCGCTTCAGGGTCCAATAGGGTTAGACGGACCAAAGGGAGAACCGGTAAGTCCTCTTCGCAAGGATATCTCGCCTTACGGAAGAACTGCTTTGGAGAACAAACAGCTCAAAATTCAAGTTCACAGTGGGAGTGATGTTTTCTTCTCTTTTCAGGGAGCCCTTGGTCCGAAAGGTGACACAGGAGGTCCGGTAAGGTTCCTTGTTCGTTTCCCGTCTTGCGCAAGAGGCAAAAAGACTTCTTGACTATGCTTAGAAAATGAGACAGCATTATCCCATCGAAATCCTGTACGGTCCACGTGTACTTTTGTTTCAATTCTCACAGGGTCCGCCAGGCTACAAGGGAGAACGAGGCGACCCAGGACTGCCAGGATTCGACGGAACGCCAGGACCTAAAGTGAGGCACTCTTTTGTCTTGTCCAGATTTTTCACGCACATTCTCGATTTCAACGGAGGAATTGTGAAGGTTGCAAAATTATGGCAGCACCTGACAGTGGATTGTTCATTTGGGTGAATGTCCAGTTGGGTTTTCAGTCCAGGCCAAACGCTCCCATCTTGGTTCGACTCTCACAGAACCGGCCTTTTCTCCAACGTGTGCTTCGTGATTCCAACCCCTACCGTTTTTTTTTATATATACAGATAGATCTGCCAGAATCCTGTGATTAGTGACACATTTTAACTCAAATTTTCCTGTTTCCTGCTTTCAGTCTCCCAAAAGATCGGTAAAATTGCACGACGGATCATTCGGATACGCTGAAGTAATAACGATAAAGGTACCAAAACAGTCTTTGATTGATGCACGACTCCGAGGCCAAAGGACATTCTGACACAAAAAAGTATTGATCCAAAATTCAACGCATCTTTGTTGCAGGTTGTTGAGCTGAGCTAACAATTTTCTCTGACCTTTTCAGGGATCATTGTACGAAGTTATAACGTTAAAGGTTGGTGTCAAGATTTCGTGCATGTTGCCAGCGCCTCATGTTCTCACCTCATGTTTTGCTGTTGAACACTGCTGACGTAAATCCCAAACCAAAAAGAGCGTCTCCAGACAAACGTCCGGACAAATCTGTAGCTAATCAGTCAGGTGCTGCCTTTCTAGAGTCACAGGTTTAGTCCACACTTCAAAGGTCTGAGCACCGAGTTTTACTGGTGCTGTGCCAAGATTTGGCCACTGAAAGCCAGCAGTGTTCTGACTCCTTGCCCTTTTCCAGGCGTTCTTTCCAGCTGTTGTGGCACTTTCTTGAGGTGCACCATACGTTTAGCAACCACCAGTGTGTGTCCTGAGTTGTTTCCCGCTTGATGTTATGATCTGTAGTTTTGTGGTTGTTTGGTGCGTGGCATGATTGTTGCATGGTGCTCTGGTGCATGCAGGGAGATCGCGGTCCGCCAGGCCTGCCCGGCGGACTCGGAGACGACTGGCCCGAGCGAATTGTCACCCTCAAGGTAAAGAAGCTCAAGTTTGACCACCAGTCAGTGTTACGTGCATGTCCTATTCGCATTCAAGCAACAGAATCTGATCTGGAGACAATTTCAAGGACCGAACAGCTCCGTACCAGAGAAAAACTGTGCGAATGAGATCAAAATCGAGAAAGCTTGATGGATATTTGGGGAGGTATTTTTTCTGGTTTTCCTGCAGACAGGTATGCTTGTAGGATTTTATCAATGTTCCGTGCATGTATTTTTGTTGTAACAAACCCAGAAACATCCGAGAAATACAAGTGCACCAGAAAAGAGAATCCAATATCACGGAAGTTCTCACATCTTGAGTGAAAAAAATTCGTCAAACCGAAACGACAACCACACATATCAGTTCAGAGACGTGCACGTACCACCATTGTGCTCATCTCTGCCTCTGCTGCATCACAGGGAGAACCCGGAGAGCCAGGACCCGCTGGGAAGCCAGGACCCGCCGGACCGTCCGGGCTGCCCGGATACGACGGACTTCCCGGAAAAGACGGAAGCCAAGTGAGTGTCTCCACAGATCACGGCTTGTTTCGTTGCACTCGAGCCAGACAAGTAAACTGTCCGAAGGACGATCATTTCCACTGAAGGCACAGCCGGCTGGACGTGCAAGTTTACAAACGAGAACCAATTTGCAAGCCAAAAAACTGTTTTCACTGAGATGCACCCGGAATTGATGTCCTGTGCTTGTTGTGCTCTTTGACAGGATTGTCTATTGGATTTTCAGGGCCCGGTCGGACCTCCTGGGGCACCCGGCAGTCGAGGCAAGGAAGGCCCTCCAGGAACGCCCGTGAGTAACAAGCGTTTCTTCTGCCAAGTTCTCGACTCTCGTTACGCGTTAAACTTCACTTCTGCGCACAAATGTTGCTGCTCACTGGGCAGAAAACAACGTATTTTCAATGCACTTTTATGTCCCATGAACTGAAAAGTTGTGATTGACAGCAAAATGTTCTTCATCTTTCAATTTTGCAGCTAATTGCCTTTGATTAACTTGCAAAATTTCTGCGTTCATTTCTTGACTAAATATTTGTTTGCAATTTCCGAAGGGTCCCCAAGGCCAGCCTGGTTTCCGGGGAAAGACAGGCTTTCCTGGCTTGAGAGTGGGTAGACTCTCGGCTTTCATTCTGTGTTGGATGGAGTGGCTTGATTGGTCGATTGATCGTATTGTACACATCACGAATGAAAATCATCCTAAACACTGTTCACCCGATCGTGACAACATTAATTCAGGATAGCTTTTTGCATTATTGAAAGCTACGAATTTCAAAAGTTGATACTCGGATCCTTTGACAATTGCCCGGTCTGTAAGGATTATTACCCACGCGATGTCTGAAGGAAACTGTCACTAGAAGCTAAATTGTGGTAGAATTGAAACAGCATGGAAATGATTGGCATACCAACATGCATTCGTACGTGTACTTGTGTAAGCTTGCACGTTGTTTTTCGCACAAAGAGCACAATAGATTAGAAAGGCTTGTCACAGTATATACCCGAGTGTATATTGTGAGAAGTGAGCTACGATAATAAACCGAGGGTAATTTCTTATAGACCGAGAGAAGGATCCTTCAGTCTTGATGAAACTTACACATCAGTGTAAGGCATGCTTTGGGCAAGTGTCAGAAAAAAAATGTGTCGTTTTCCTTCACGAAATTTGCCTGAGCATAATTGGAAAAGTTGCAATGTCAGTTGAAGTCTCCACGATTGGTGCAGCTACGATTTGAGTTCATTGGAGAAACTCGATGAAAAACATGGTCGAGCTGGAAGAACGAAGGTCCCGATGGTGTGAACCAATGAAACAAATGTAGCCGATGCGCCAGGCTCTTCGTGCTCTCTGTCTTTCTTCAATCTCATTCAAACATCCCGTGTTGTTCGTCGAAAGTATGCAAGCTGCTTCTTATGACCAGTCTCTTTCTGTATCTGGAAAATTTGTGTGATCCCCAAATCTTGCAACCTGTCGAAACGGCAAATGAAGGGTCGTCAATTCAACCAATTCGCCTCGAAGCGTCACTTGATTTTGTCACGAGGACAATCGTCTTGCACATAAAGTCTGGTAAATTGTCAAGCACAATGAACAAATATTGCCATGTTGTTCTTTTTGCGTTCTTCCGCCTTCATTTCAGCTTTTCCCATAATTTGCAGCGTTTACGTTGACAACTGCAAAACGGCAGAAGAACAAACACAAACAGTTTGCCGCTTTCCTGCTGACGACTTGACTGTTCTGCCGTTTTGCTGTCGACGGAAGCCAACTGTTTAATCTTGCTGACAAAATTTGTCCCGTTTTCGCAGGGGTATCCAGGCCCCAAGGGCGAGTATGGGCCACCAGGTTCCACAGGAGAGACGGGCTACCCTGGTCTACCAGGCTCACCGGTGTGTGACTTGGAAACTTGTTTGCAGAAGTTTGGACACTTTTTTGCAGATGTAGAGCTGTAGATGTGTGTCTGTTTCCCCAGTTTTGGGATCCAATAGTTTTGGTTCTTCCGTGTCACATGTCACCCCTCAGTCCTTCCCACATCCACATTTAGATTTGGAGTGTCGTGTTGGTCGATTCTTTGGTTGCAATCTCACTTTTCGAGAGTGTTTTTTTGAATATTTGCCTGTCTCACATTTATCCATAATTTCCCCCAATAAGTTTTTATTTGACTGCTTTTGTTTTGGTGTCCTTCGTGTTTTCCCAATTTTGATCCGTCTACGTTAGCTGTGATTCGCATCGTAGATCTGTTTTGGTGCATGACTCAACACACAGATAGTGGGTATTAACCGACATAGAGAATCAGTCCAGATGCGCAAGACGTCAAAGTCAATTGTCTTTGTTGATGTTTTTTTCTTGTGGATCGAACAGACTCGAATTTGAGGCATTCGAAACCGCACTCCTTGATCCGTTAGGAAAAAGACCAGCAGTTCGAACACAAGTAGCTTTGTCTGAAAGTCGTGACTGGTTGCTTTCTCAGGGTCCGAAAGGCGACGCGGGTCGACCTGGTGCACCAGGACCTCAGGTAAAACTCAAACATTGCTAGAGGGATTTCAGATCAAGCGCTGAATGAAGGCTCTCGTTGTTTAGGCCGGAATAGGATTGTCATGTCTGCACCAAAACCTTCGAATCAAACCCTAAGTGAAGCTGTGAGGAAATTTGTGTTTGTAGGGTATGCAAGGAATAGGAGAGCCAGGTCTACCTGGCCTACCTGGCACACCAGTAAGAGCATTTCACTTGCCCCTCCCTCATTCGCCTGTGCAATGTGTGGTGGTGGGAGTTGCCACCACTGTAACAAATCGACGTGTACAAACCTGAAAATAGCATTGAGTTCAACAGTTGACCATTTGCCGCTGTCTCTCTTGATTCTCCATCACACTTCTGCGCTGTACGTCCAGGTGTATTGTGAAACAATGGAGGAAGCCTGTCGACACTCGACAGTGTCGTAACGTCAGTCTTGGCCCTTCCCTCTCTGACTGAAAATCGTCGTTTCGGAAGTCAGCGCAGTTCAGTCACTCCTTCTTTTGGTGGTTCATATCCAAACGAAGCCTCCATTGTTTGCAGGCGCGACTTCGTTTTCACAACTTCACCCTGTCATGTCCAGTGTACACAAATGGTTGTCGTCACCTTCACTCAAATGTCATTCAACTTGGTTTTTGTGACAGTCATTAATTTAAGCATCACCAGCCATTCCTCGTCCAGAGTCCGTCTTGTTTCTCGTGACCATTGCACTCGTCAGCACACACCCATCTCCGTTGTGCTTCGTTCAATCTCTTTTTTCAATCCATTTTATCTAACAAAAACGCCCTCAACACCATTTCCGGCGTTGAAAAGCAAACACGTGGATGGTGATGTTCAAATTAGAAATTCCAGGAGGCTCGTCAGTGTCGTCATGTTTGTTCCAATCGTTTCGGAAAATTCTGCGATGTCATTTTGTCCCAACTTCCTGCCATTTTGACGTCCGAACGCTCAATTCTGACCATCATTTTGGAAGCTCGGAACTTGTCAGTTCGACAAACGTTCTCAGCTGCACGAGCGTGCGTGTTGCAGGAAGTCAAGTGCCACTTCTTTGGTCCCTGGTGGCTTCAGTCTGCACTGTGGTCCTGTATTGCAGGGAGAGTTCGGTCCTCCAGGTCCCTCCGGCGACAAAGGAGACATGGGCCGCCCAGGCATTCCAGGCCTTCCGGTGGGTACACCTGCATGCCGGTGTGCGCCTCTCCACTCCCTCCCCACCCCAAACGCCCCCGAACCCAGTGTCAATCACCTGCACGCATTGATGTCAGTTGAATTATTTTGTGTCACCAATCGAGGAAATTTTATCTCTTGAAGTGAACTCACCTTCACTCGTCTACAATCTCACACCGTTGTGTTTCTGGTTTCTGCAAGGATTTCAGTTCTTGGAGACGGCAGATTGAGTTTCAACTTTTAAATTGGTCGCTTTCATTGGTTTCTTTGTTCTGAATGGCAGCTGGTGTTCGTGTTTTGATCCTTTTTTGTGTTTCTCCTTGATGATTGTGCTGTTGACTTCCGTCCAATGCTCGAGACTCGCAAAATGCTCTTTGTGACACAGTCAGTGAAGATTAAAGCCACGTAACGTCTGTACTGAACAATTTGAAATGCAACATCACTTGTAGCATTACGAATCATTTTGCAGGGAACAACCAGAGAGAGAGGAAAAGGCAGTTGTGTACGGTTGTTCACATGTTAAAACTTGGCGCGGTATGTTTTACAGGGGTCAGCAACCAGCCATGAAAATGGCAGCTTCAAGTACATTCCAGGCCCTCCGGGCCCCCCTGGTCCCCCCGGTCCCCGAGGCTCAGGGGAACCAGGATTCCCCGGTCCCAAAGGGGACCCTGGTTTCCCTGGTAAACCTGGTTTTCACGGAGAGCCCGGGATGCCAGGTCTCCCTGGTGTGAAGGGAGACAAAGGTGATCGAGGAGAAAAAGGCAGCAGAGGGCACAAGGGAGATCAGGGTATGGCGGGGAGGCCAGGCCCGGAGGGGCTGCCTGGGCTGCCAGGAGAGCCAGGCCTGCCAGGAATCATAGTGAGTTCCGTCCGCTCACTGAACAACCTTGTTCCACGAGTCCGAGTGTCAGAGACTCTGGACCTGCAGTTCAGTCGCGACTGGTTGGAGAAATTGTGATTGATTCACCACACAACGCAAAGGCTTGTTTTCACAGCCTTGTTTCACCTTTTCCAAAGGATGCACTGTTTTAGCCATGTCAATTTGAAGCTTCCACGAAACACATGAATCGCGTTTTGCTCAAGGCACAGTCACAGCTCTTTCTGAACAAATCACCATTGTCCAGTGATGCTCTGTCGGAACCACACACGAAAAACGTCAATAAAAATGTCAGTCTCCAGATTTTGGTGTGACAACCCAACATTCTTGGAGATGAACTGACCTGAACGTTTCAATGTCATTGGATTTCGTTTAAAAAACAAACAACAACAGAACATTTGCCATTTTAGTTTGGTAAAACATTGACCTGACTAACAACAAAGTACTTGCAGCAGAATTCAACGAGCATGGGAGCCACGGTGTGTTTGTGTTGGATTGAATTCCCTGAAATAAACTCATCACAAGCAATGGTGATTGCATCAAAATTCACAACAAGCACCCTGGAGATCAAACTTGTGCATCCAGAGGAAACTTCTTTTCCAGGGCATGAATCCTGGAGTCAACACAGTGGATTTATGACATGTCCAAAGTTTGGCATGCGGTTCCCTTCAATTCTTGAGAAGGACGCCCCAGCTCAGAGCAACTGTTCGCGCGCAGACACTTCAATCGGATTTCCGGTTGCGGAAATGTTGCCAGAAGCAGCAATGTCGTTTGTCAAGGTTCTGAAAGTCAGTGCAAAAGGACACCGTATGCCAAAGTTTCATGTCCAGCAATGGAGACCTTTCATAGTTTTGAACACACGTTGTACGTCGTATAGATTTTGTACTACCCCTGTGACCACCAGAAGACTGACCGACTGCTGAGTTGCTGGCTGCTGCGGCTACAGACATGGCACCATGTGTACTCGACATCATTTGATTATTTTTGTTGACACTGCCAATGTGTACCATGTTGGTCTGTTTTGTTGGACTTGAGTTGGCACCGTAACCATCCTGCTTCTCCTGGGGAATCCGTGTGAATACCGTGCGTTCTTCCGAACCACCATCCAGCAAGACGAAGGAACTGACCACAGACTCCAAAGACCAAGTTGAAATCACCGGGGAGTAGAAATTCTTGAGGCTAAAATTCACAAGGAGTCCCCAAGAACCGCGAATCAATGTCCTGCAATGGTGGAGCGGAAACTATGTATTCACATGGATTTCTGTGAGACCCATTTCTGACCTATTTGACCTGCTCTGCCGCTGTAGGGCCCGAAGGGAGACAAGGGCGACACGCTGCAGTCGGCGGCGCAGATCGCACCTGGAGGCGAGGTGCCCGACGGCTACATCCAGGGTCCCCCGGGACGACCAGGCCCGCCGGGACAAGCCGGCAAGAAGGTACTGCACGAGTGCGCGTCTGTTGTGTGCGAATGAACATATAACAGTTGCATTTTTGTTTTGTTTGATGTGAACGCCACTTCGTTCGAGAAATAGTCTGCCAATTTGTGTTCGAAAATAGGCTCGAAAAGCACGTTGCAAGCATGATCACCAATGTTGTTCTCTTCGTGTTCTTTAGTTAGAGGTTCTCAATTAACCCTTGCTGCAGTCACACCTCACTTGAATAGGTCCTGTTCCAGAACTTTTGATCTGGTCCATTGAGTTGATCTATCTTTTCATCAGTTCAGCGGTGAATAAACCGACATTTGTGACTAACGACTAACCAGATAAAAAGAAAGGATCCAGAGCAGTTGTGACTGCAGCTGCTAAAGTTTTGTACTCAATTTCTTTAGAAAACTAATTTATCGTTAAAATTTCGAATTGACTGACAATGTCCAGCTCCTATCCAATTGGTTGTGACTGCATCAACAGGTTTCTCTTGGCCAATTCGTGTGACACAAAGTATTGCAAAGTTTACAAAACGCTTTGTTTTTCAGACAAGTGATTCCAAAGCATACGAGGAGAACATGGTTGCAATATTTTTTTCCGAAGTGGCCAAGGGTTTTTAAACACCTTCATGTTTCACACTTTGCATGTCGCATGCAATTCGTGTTTGTCTCTTCCCCGACTCTGTAGAAACGCACGAAGGCGTGTCGCATTGAGGTGGTGCGCATGTTGTCACGCCGCATGGTGCGCAGACTCCGGCACATGCGCGCGCGCAAGGATCGCTACAACGCGCAGCACGACAGCGAGGAGGAAGAGTTCATCAGTCTCCTCCCCGATATGCTGGAAGAGCTCGACAAGGAGAAGAAGCGCTCCAAAGTGTTCCGAGTCACAGATGGTTCCATCGTAAAGTCTTCGGACGAGGAGACAGGCAGAGAAAGGGAGGAGGAGGAGCAACTTGGGGCCGAGGTGGAAGGAGCAGGGAGGTCCAGTGAAGCGCAGAGATCTTTTCTTGACATGCTGAGAACACCCACTGAGGTACTGCAGCGAAACCCCTCAGCAACAGCTCAGCACCTGTGATTTTCAGAATTTTGCGTTCTGTTTGGTGCACGAATTTGGTTTTGGCCCAAGGGGGAGGCGAGGTGATGAAAGGCAGGTTACCCAAAAATTTGGAGGACGGCTACGAGTGAATTGGGATTGTTTGGGAACAATTTTGAAAACGTAATTTTTCAGCAAATAACTATTTTCATGAGCTCATCAAGTTTGATGAGATGTTCCAGTGACATCAGACTCTTGGCGAAAGCTTTCGTTCTCTGATTGCGATGTGATTGCACGCTGTGGTGAATGACTCAAAGGTGACCAAAAGTAGCCAGGCCACTTTTGTGAGGTGCAAAAACAACCTGCATGTGCATGCATTTTGTTCTTGATGAAGTCACAACCAATCTGTTGTTGTTTTTCTGATGTCTTGAAGTCGAAAGATTAAATTTGTTACAATGGAATGCGATTCGGAAGTTCCCAAATGTGTTGTCCCGTTTGCAGGGAGACGTGGGGCTGCCTGGAACGCCTGGAGGCAAGGGTGAGAAGGGAGACATCGGCCGCAGGGGCAAGAAGGTCAGTTGCTGGTGTCAGTGGTCAGGTAGACAAATAAAAAATATCACACGGAAAGAGCTTGTCCCTGAAGTATGCCAAGGAAAGGTAGGGTGTACAGATGGCTTCCTTTTTGGGAAGGTGGTTGGGCTTTGCCAGTGATCAGTGACGACCAAGCTAAACTTATCCAGCTCATAACATGGGAAGAGTTTCACCTGAAAGTTGGCCTCACTTGGGTCATCTGCTTGTACTGACAAACTTTTCGCTTCACGCCGAACAGGGGATGATGGGAATGAAGGGAGAAGTTGGAGACCTCGGAGCGCCCGGACCACAGGGTCCGCCCGGACCCAAAGGGGACATGGGCGATCTCGGTCTGCCTGGTCCTCAGGTACCAAACACAGTTCTTATTCAGCTGCGAAAAAAGGCCCGAACTTTGCAACACACACGAGCCAGTCGCACATTTTGGAAGCCACATGTTGCGTGACAGATTTGCAATGAGAACCTGTGCAATTAGGAATCACATTGTGACTGGGCCAGTTGTCAACCGTGGATTTGTGTCCGCCAGGGCGAGGTGGGCGGTCCGGGTCTGCCCGGACTGGACGGGTTGGACGGAGACACTGGACCCCCGGGACCTCCTGTGAGTCAGACGCATGGTGTGATGGACCAGCACGTTGTTCTGTTTTATTATTCTTCTGAATCAAAATTTGTTTTGAGATGTTTGCTTTTCTCGTTGTGAAAACCAGGAGGATTTGATGTCACTTCGACATCTCTTGCATGTAACTCAGCAGATCCACTTCCCAGTTGTGTCAGTACCTCAACAATTGCATGGCAGATTTTTTCTTGCGGATGACGTTGCGTTTCGGATTTTTGTTTGGATACCTTTGTTCGGAGAATGCATAGAAGAAAAAAGTCAGGACATGTTTCTTTGTTTCTTTTCTCTCTGAACAATAATCTGTCTGTGTGATTTCCGCAGCATGAACTAATCGCATGATCCTGACCTGAAGAACCCAAACGTGTGCAAGTTTTTGCAAAGGTGAATGAGTAAAACTTGCAATTGACCAAGACAGTTTTCAGCAAAGGCAATGTGGTAACGCATTCCTTTTTCTTGATGCTAACACTCGAAGCAAATGGTCTTTCTGAGAAAACATTTCGGTGGTGGTGCCGGCTGTGCAATGTGCCTGGTGTTGGTGCTGCAGGGGCCTCCGGGAGAGAAGGGAATGCGCGGTGACCAGGGTGACCCTGGCCTGCACGGTATGATCGGACCTCCGGGCCTGCCTGGACCGCCTGTGAGTACAGTTGTGAAGATTCAATCTTTTGTCTGCAAACGTTCGACTCATTGTCTTTTGGTCCACAACACTCAAATCTTCATTTTGCTGGAAGTGCTCGTTCCGTGAGTTTCAGTGTTTCTCGACGTCATTTCTGAGCATGGATTTCGTCCTCTCCAGAAATGATAAAAAATTGTGAACAAAACATTGACACAAGTGTAAACCAGTGAGTGTTTGTTTGCCACACGCACGTCGGACCTTTCTATTTTTTCGTTTTGTTGACTGAAACTCATCTTCTTTGCAGGGTGAACCTGGAATACTGGAAGGCGGCAGTGGCGAAGGGGTGAGTAACATTTCATCAATCCACACAATCCTTTGCGCCAAGGAAAACCATCTTTGTGGGAAATTGAAAGCCAATATTTTCGTCTATCACCAGACGTACAGTTCAAGCGTGAATTTTCCGCACGTTTTTGATCAGCTTCTGCGGGTTTATCAGAAAGTTCGTCGCGTGGTGTTTTCAGATCCCAGGTCCGCCTGGTGCCCCCGGCTCGATGGTAAGCTGCACGAGCATGCATAGGTCCGAGATTGTTGACTGATTCAGTTCATTTCGCTGTCATTTGACTCAAGCTGTTGACCACGTTGTTTCCATTTTCATCTTCTGTTTCTTTGTCGTTTTTATGAATAGGAAACCTTATTTACCTTCTTTTGTTGTGATTCTTTCCGTTTCATTTCATTACTGCCGTTTGTTTGACTGATTTCCAACACGGATCTTTCTTGCGTGAGTGGTTGTGCGCGATTGAGCGTTTGTTGTTCTTCACGTTTGCAGTTGAGACTTTTCAGTCTTCACAATGGTGCTACAATGGGTCCTCATGGCTCACCGTCGAGTATACTGCAGTAACAACCCCGTATCTGTGAGAAAAACACTCTCGTTCTTTAAAATTTGAAGACAATCTGTTCTTGAACATTGCAGGGACCCATGGGCTTGCAAGGACCGCCAGGCATAAAGGTAAGCTACCATTTGGATAAATGTTGACGATGGTGCTGTTCCTGATTCCGAAAGCAGATTTACTGCTTGTTAATTTTTCAAAGATTCACCAGAAAGTCCTTGTTTTGCTGAACAACACCATTTTCAGTGTCCTGCAAATGTTACTGACGAAAACTGCAGGAAGATCGTGAAAATGGTGACTCGCGAGATCAAGCGAATCAGGGTACGAACAACACGCTGTTCTCCACTGTAACGTCAACTTGTTCTGATGAGAAGGATTTTCTTTGCGAACTCAGGGTGAACGAGGCTTCCAAGGCGAGAAAGGCGAAGCGGTAGGAAAATTTCTGCATGACGCATGATTTTGATTTTTGAGTTTTGGTTAGAAAAGTACATAAATTATCTTTGAAATGTCATCGTTGAACCTTGAGTTTAGGTTGATTTGTCCTGTTTTGTGTGAGTGATTTGTGGAGTTTTGTTTTGTTCTTGTTCACGCTCATTTGTGGAAAACGTCAAAATTAAAAAGTTCCAAGCACAAGGCTTCTTGCATCTTTACCCCCACCCCCCAACCCACTGTCACAGAAATTTAAATGTTTTGTTCACCTCTACGCAATTTCTTCATCTCTTTCATTTCATGTTTCTTGCGAATTTGCTCACTGTGTCTTTGCTGTGACACATATTTCTTGTAGATTCGTAGTTTTCTCCAAATTACACACTTGTAGATCTTTAGTCAGACTAAAATTTTGCGCCAACAACGCAGCGCGTCGCGCTTTTGCATTTTCACGGAACTATTTCCATAATTTTTCTCAAACATTTTTGTATTGTCCGCGTTCAAAATGTTCAGCGTACGAGTATATTAAACAGCAAAAGCCTGGCAACAATGTTTAATATATCGTGTCCTTTGTACGTAAGTCGAAAGCAAAAGTAGTGTCTGTGCGTAAATAATAGTTGTACGTGTATCTCATTCTTCTCAATCTTCTTTATCTGCGGAGATGCTCAGTGACAATTTGTCTCAAAGTTCCTCTTCGCTTCTGTCATTGGGATTCGTTCCGGGTCACGTTGACCACTTCGGCACGTTTTGTTTTCTATGAGACGCAATCCAAAATTCAAACACAAATTTTCACTGACTTCTCCGCGTGCGCTAGCTTTGAACAAAGAGTTGTCTTGGGGAAAGGTTCTGGTGCTGGCTACAATCTGCAGCTTCAACAATATATTCATGCAGATTACTAAACATTTCATCCAGGGTAACAAAGGTTGGAAAGGTGACCAAGGACCCATGGGACTACCTGTAAGTTTGGCATGAACCTTCTTTGTTTCAAAACGAAGCATGACCATTTTCCACATAAGAATCATAAGAAATAACTCAGTCTCCCTTCATCGTGCTGCCGCACTCCTCACTCATCATCAAGTGACGGAGGCTTTCAGGCTTCGAAACACACGCACAAATTTAAAAGCATGACACGCACATTCCCTTCTGTGAGGACAAGTACACCTCTCAAACAAAAGCACAGATTGGATTGTGAGCAAATGACTGATTAGATCAATCTACCATCTTTCTGTATGCACAACAAAGGTCCCAGAACACATGCATGTTTTGTTCAAAATTTGCATTCTCATGTTGTCAACAGAATACACCATAATTTGCACCGCACATGTACAATTGAAGCATGAGAGGTCCAAATAAGATTTGCGCAGAAGCAAAGAACATCAAAAAGACAACCAATCATCACGAGGAAAAATGTGAAATGTAGTTGAAGAATTTTTGAAGAAGTAACTTTGCAGAAGGATGGATCCGAACCTAGAGGCTTTCACATTTCTGTAACATCACGCAGTATGCTGTGAAGATGCACAATTCATTAATATTTCTTTTCCAAATTTCACATCCAAATTTGATGACTGACTGGTGAAAGGTCACATCATTCGAATTCACTTGACATCACTCCATCGGTTTTCTGTTTTCGTTCCCTGTTATTTTTGAACACGTTCAAATTATGTGGTTCATTTCAAGTTTTTCATTTGATCACCATTTGAAGGTTGGTTCAAGTATTTTTTATTTCGTTGGAATTGGCTATCCCCATTTACTAACAACGTACAAATGGCTTTGAATTGTCCTTTTGAATCACTATTTTTGGCCACAAGAGAACATTTTTTGATGTCAAGTGAAGTCTTCTTTTTGATGTGTTGTTGTCAACACCTTTCACCAGCTTCTAAATCTGTTTTCACCTTCTAAAACGATGCAACTCAGTGTCCATCCTTTCCAAGCAAAGTGCCGCATTGCCCCCAGGTGCACCAGCCTTGTTGGTTGCACCACTGCACAGTGTTGGGTGAGTTTGGTGCACCGCTATTTGTATCGCGCGACACTCGACTTCGCACCGCCCCGCCAGCAGCTCGGTGGCTCGTCCTGCAAACTTCAACAAGGGCCAAGCATGCAGACGTGATAACTTCGGTGGCGCAAGGTTTCGAGGAAAATGCCAGGAAAACAGCACGTGCTTGATTGCTTGTTTGATCAAGACGTGTACGAAACATCCGAAATCTTGAACTTCCTCATGAAACGGCTGCCGCCTCTGCAGAAACGAGACAGAACCAAGATTCGACCGGACGTGCACATTTGATTCGTTGACAGACTCGAACCGAACCAAACCTGTGTGGTTGGTCGTGAAGAGGCAGGGTTGGTGAATGTGTCGGGCCATTTTTCCTGTGGCTGTCAACAAACGTTTGCAGGACAGGCCACTGTTATCTAGTCGCTGCCGGTGGGGCCAATTGCTTCTTTCTCTCTCTCACTGCTTTGTGTATTATCCACACACTGTTGTGTTCTCTTGCACCGCACTCGCACTACTTGCTGTTGTGCGTTCGTCACACACCGTGTGTAGGGAGCCCCTGGACAAGTTGGCAAACCCGGGCCGAGGGGTAAAGATGGAGAGCCTGGCATGCTTGTGAGTAGATTTGTAAGAAACTACGTTGAAAATTGTCCGCTCCTGCAGGATTAACTTGGAAGCAGGACCGTCAGCCATTACGATTTTCATTCATGCTGAAATTTCCTTTCATCGGAAATTCGAATTTCCACAACGGAAATTCTCCTGTGTGAACAACACCAAGTGCATTGGAAGTTCTCGTTCCATTTCATTCGTAAGACATCGTGGATTGCCTTGACATCTTTACAATTTTCACCCCTGATGACTTTTTTGTGATCTTCATCAGTGTGATTCGTGGTAAAATGTCCGAATAGAGTCAGATAAATTTGTTATTTGTTTCTTCTGCACCAAAGGCCAGCTATGAACTTGGAATATATCGGTTTGCAGGGTCCACCAGGCTCTTCAGGACCGAAAGGCGACAAGGGCGAGCTCGGACCTATTGGAGACACTGGGCCTATGGTGAGACTTCAGTGTGTTGGCTTCAGTTTAGTGTTGAAACTGAACAAAATTAAAACATCAATGGCCCTGTGCGCAATGAACTCTTTCTTTCTCTTGCTGTTTTGATCCAGAATCATGATTTTGTGTCTGAAAGGGTCTCACAATGGTCGCAAGTGTGTTTTGCGTGAATGCGGAAAAGGTGGCGCGACAGCGCGGGAGTTTTCTGTCTCGGTGCACTTTCTCACCTGAGTATTGATGTTTTCAGGGAGTGCCAGGCCCAATGGTAACAGAAATTTTCGTTTAAGCCGCATGCTTCACGTATCCATCCGTCCAGATGTCAAAACTAATCGTACAAACTTGTAACATCTTGAGGCTAGGTGTCTGTCCGAAGCGGCCTCCGAAAAATTCGAGGGAAAGTTGGATTTTTTCCTTTTCAATTTCCCTTCGGAGTGAGCTGCTGGTGAATTGTATATCAAGTTGGAGTGATGAAATAAGCTTTTTTGAACTTTTTTTTCTGTCCAAAATTTGTGAGCAAGTTTGAATCCAGAGCATTTTCCATTTTCAGCTTTGCCCCTTTTGATTGTCATCCTTTCTGACAAACTTTACTTTGTGGATTTGTCTAAACTTTTGTTTGAGGACGCCCTGAATCTACAATTGGTATTTTTACTCTGTTTCCTTGGAAAGAAATCAGTGTTGCCGAATTTCAGTTTCCTGCGGTTTTGTAAATGGCGCCTTGCGACTCTGAAAGCCTTGCATTGCAAGCGATGGCTGTTCTTTTTTGGCCCGTTTTCGTTTTTCTTTTTTCCTGAGGCGTTGCTCAAAATACGGGACGATTGAAAAGGTCTTGAACATCGACAACAAATTTGTGTGTTGTCCCGTTGTTTAAGCAACGAACCACAAAAAATATGGAGAGCTCGAAGCCCGATTTTTTTACCTTTCTCTTGGCTGCATCAGACAAAGGGTAGCAGCTGCTGTCCACCCTTAGCAAAGAATGAAGGATATTAGGATCCCGCAGTGAATACAAACTAGTTTGTAGATTTTCCTTGTTTGAATCTGTAGTTTGAAAGCAATTCTTGTGACATTCAAGACACAATCGGAGAAATCAATCTTGAATTGTGTTCAACAGACGTTTTACTTCAACAGGGTCCTCCTGGAATAAAGGGTGAAACAGGCAGCAAGGTACATAAGCCTGAAATATTGGCATGCATCAAAAATCTAGTCTTTTTGTTTTGTGAATTCCTGCCTTGTTGCTCGAAGTGAGAATTCAAGGCATGTTGTCAAACCGAAATTCTGTCCTGTTCGAAGCATGAGTGTGAAAATGCGTCCAGAATTGCCCAAGGTATTCAGTGTGTGTGTGTGTGTGTGTGTGTGTGTGTGTGTGTGTGTGTGTGGTGCGTGTGTGGTGCATGTGCGGGTGTGGTGCATTGCGCGCGTGTGTGCATGCGTGTGTCTGAGAGTCTTAAGAAACCCTGTAATCATGTCTGCACCCTGTCCTTCATCAGTTTCCTAGTGCGCGCGTGTGGTGTGCTTGGCTTGCGTTGTGAGTGGTTTTCTTACTTGTGTGTGCGCACGTCATTGACAGAACTTTTGAGACAAACATTTCGAAGAACGTCTGAAACACATTGACTTGAATCCGAATCTGAGTGGGTTTTTTGTCCTTTGCAGGGACCTCGGGGTAAACGCGGCAAGAAGGGCGTCAAGGGTGAAAAGGGAGAACAGGTAGGGTCTGTCTCACCTCAGAGACTTTGTCCTCTGCGAACCTCGTATCATGCAAACAAAGTCCAAAAGCTCCTCAAACTCATTTGTCTGCCTGCAATAGAATAAGGCATTGAGACTTCAGAGTCGAAGCAAATTGGTTGGTTACCGTAACATGTCCTCTTGCAATGATTCTTTACGCAACAACATCACGTAGTTTTAAGGCTTGGGCTTGGAAAGTTCGGGCAAAGATTTTTCAGACAATAGTCATTCACACCAACTGGAACCATGCAGGGAGCTCCACAAACGTCCACTTTGCTCCTGATGTTCACTGTGTGTGTGTTTGTGAACAAGTCATTCTTCTGGCACATTCACGATGATCATTCCCCAAACTTGACATCGTCTTCAAGCCAAGATTGATTGTTGTGGGGCTTTCAAATGACACAGTGTCATCATTGTACTGGAGGTGTTTGTTTGTGAGAAGCTGGAACTTTGTGGATGTCCTTGGTTTTTCTTTCTCCGCTCTGGAACCAAACGCAACAAGGTCCTTTTGTTTCCTTCACACGTCAAAAGTGGCTTGGGGCCCAAAAGACAATGGACCAGGGCCCCTGCCCGGACCAGTGCACTGTACATAAGGCGCTTCGAAAGCTAACCTGCACTTCTCGCCACCACAGGGCATTCCAGGATTAGACGCCCCGTGCCCTCTGGGGCCGGACGGGCTTCCCCTCCCCAACTGTGGGTGGAGATTACCACCAGAGGTACAGACGCTGCAGAGTGTGATAACTTTCAAATCGGGCGCGTTGTTTTGCTGCACGCACGTGGCCACACAAAGCAGAAACTGAAAAGACGAATTGACTGACTTGTTGGCCGTTCCATGCACTGTTTGCCTCGAGGTGTTTTCTGCAGGGAAAAGGCAGCTGTGTAGCACAGAGCACAAAACATCGCGCCCTACCTTTTCTGTCTTTGTCTTTGCTTTTAGTTTAGATTTCACAGCATTTGCTGTACGCATGTACTGACATGAGGTGGCAATCAAAAGTTCGCTTCAAACAGCGATTTATTTCCGTGCTGAAGACAATTTTGATCAGCAGTTGCTTGGAGTTGTAATGATGGCAAAACTTTGAAACCTTTTTGAAACACCTGGCGCATCTGTCACGCTTGTTCCAAAAAAGACTTGACATATTTTCATCTCAGAATTTGGAGTTTGTCGATGCTGAACTCGGTGAAGTGCTGGTAGTTATTCCTCCACTTTTTGAATGCGTGTGACTCCTGGTCCAGGCATGCGTTTTTCACTCGGGCTGTTTTGCTGTGTTTTGTGTTCAGGGGTTACCTGGTTTGGATGCACCCTGTCCCATAGGTCCAAATGGCATGCCGGTGAAAGGTTGCGGATACAATCCAAAATTTACTTTCACACAACAAGAGAAGCAGCCTTAGCCACTGGGTAAGACTTTTCGTATGACTTGACAGACTTGTGTTGAAAGAATGAAGCATGTGTTTGAATTAGTCGGTCTGTCACCGCCAAATTTTGACGGTGATCGTGAGACCGAGTCTCTCTGTTCATTTCTTTCGTGGAAATTCATTTCAGTTTCGTTCGAAGGACCCTCGTACCTTGTTCAGTCTCTTTCAATGGGTTGATCTTGTGTCGCTTTGGAAAAGTCTGCGCATGACCCTCTGCGCATTCCCGTCCTTCTTGAGGCCACAACTCAAAAACGCGAAGACCAAATGTGCAGTTTGCTCTCAACAGTCTCGTCCACTGACTGATTTGGTTTTCTTACAGGAATGACTAGAGCTGAAGAATCGCAGAGCTAAGCAGAGTACAGTATCTCACTTCTTCGCAACCTTACGCATCACATAACATTCACAATGTGGATTTCACATGTCATGACCTCCGAAAATGGGAATTGTCTGGACTCTGTGTCAGTGACTGAGTGTTGGTGCAAGATTTTGAGAAATGAGTACTTCGGACTGAACCGATCCATCTCACAAAGGCAGACAAAGACGAGAATTTTCTGCAAAACACACGAATTCTTCTGCACCGCTTCGTCCAGACAATTCCTTTTTTTGTGACACATTTTGAGCACAATTTGTACGTGTTTTGGTCACCAGACGAAGAAACCGCCCTTTATTTGTTTCTGAAACATGAAAAAAACGAGAAATTTATTTAAATTTGTTATTTGCGGAAAGGAAACGGACACACGCAGACCAAGCGAACCGTGCGACATACGCGCGCAAAATCGAACAGCCGTGCGCCAGCGAAAAGCACTTTATTGTGACCAAAACCGAGCAAAATCCAGACAAAAAACCACTGTGCTTTTTGACTACAATGTCTGTACACGTAGTTGGATTGCAATTCTGTACACAAAGGAAACACGCTCCAAAAATGTCATACGTCAGGTCTCTGACAGAACACTCGCAATATTTGGCTTGTATGATATTTTACGGAACAAAATTCCAATTGATTTGTGTCTTTCATCATTTTAGCCACACGTATCACATCCCGACGAGATGGCTGCATGCAAACTGAAACCCCCCACCCAATTTAAACCCCTTTTGATTTCATCAGCACACCTTCACTCACACTGATCTACGAGTGTCGCCATTCACTTCGTGAGAGGTCACTTTTCAAACTGCATCATGTTCAATTGCCCACAAACTTTCAACGGGGTTGGGGACGGTGAAGAGCTGCCAACTGCAGTGTCAAAAACTTTTGAGCGAAGGTGTACTGGAATTCACACAGGCAGATGATGCAAGCGCTGTTGTCAGCATTTCACAGGTGGATCACTGCGGCGGGACGAGCGAAGGAGTCGCTCGGAGATTCCACGCGCATCACAGCTCCACGTTGATGCCCTGTTTGCTCATTCAGAGGCGCGTTCGATTTTGCACTCTGGTGTATTCCACCTCAAGATTGCAAATCGAAAAAAAAAATTACAAATCTCGTCGGGTGTGTATTTTGCTCGCACACCTGCTCCAGAGATCAGGCCGATTCTATGGAGTGGACCGAGCGTCGCAGAGTGTGTCATCGGACGCGTCCAACGCTTTCCTTTTTCAGTCCTCTCCGTAGACCCCGAGCCCGTTTCTCTGCAAGTTTGGGTGTGACCTGCTTTGTCTGAGGTCTGCCACTTTTGTCGGCAAAATGTTATTTCCCTTTGTTCTGAGCGGAGGTGAGGCAGACACACCTGAACATTTCACTCACAGAATGGTTCAACTTTGCAAACCATGTCGCACAGTTTCTTTCGCACGACTTATCTATCAAGCTGATTGTGACAATCAGGAAAAGAACACGATATTTCATGCAGCGTAATCAAATTTGGCGACACACGAACACTGCACCGGAAACTGGACTGAAAATTGACACGAAGAAAATGCGATGCCGAGCTGGTGAAACAATCGCACTCAATTGACCTTCTTTCTCATGTGCTTCCTGTCTTTTTGCAGAACTGAGGGGCAAGAAGACAAAAGGTGATATTTCCGAAAACACTGATTCCACATCCGTAGACAGGAAGAACAAGGAAAAGAAAACTCCTGCGGGGGGAGAACGTCTTCTGAAACTGCCGACTCCTTAGACAGTTTACTGCTGAAAAACAACAAACCGAATTCGAATTTAGCTTCTGCGGTTCTTTGAAACCTTTCACAATTTTCTCTCACACAGACAGTGTGATCGATCGCTGGTGCACTCTTCGTGCTCCTGAGATTTGAAAAATCAATCAATTGGGAACAGCTCACAAGTATTTGTTGCTGAACTGAGTTGACAAGCATCAATAATATTGAGAAGTAAAGCAAAACAGGCGTACGTACTCGTACAAGTAAAAAGGGAAGACCATGAAAAGGTGCTTGTTGTTGAACTATGACACACGTTTTGCACATGTTGTGTGACACAAATGGTGTTCATTGTGTACTTATCACGCTCAGTGTTTTCAACACTGACCAGACGCACAGATTCTCCTGAGTTCCACGAGTTGAGCAGAAATTTCTCATCACCTACTGCAGATGATACAAACTGCAACGACTGACGGTGGATTTTTGCAACTTTTGGGTGATTGTTCCCTGTTCTGCAAATGATAACATGTTCACGAGACAAAAGGCTGGTACTACAATTGAGATTACGTGTGTTTGTTGTTTTGTTGTTTGAGCGAATGAGCTGAATGGTGAAGTGAGGTGGACAAGTGGCATTTCTCGACTGAAGTTTTCAACTTGTGAACCTTGTTTGTTCATTGAATGCACATTCAGATCTGTACTTTGACATTGTTTTTTTTCACGATGGTATCCCCAAAACTAGTTCTGTCGCACCTTTCAAGTTGGTATCAGAAACGCTTTTGCAGACAAATTTAAATAGCTTTGGCTCAGTTTCTTTTGGGGAACCATTCAGTTGTATTCACAAAAAGCAGCAGGAAATTGTCTTTGCTCTCTTTTCTGCTTTGGAGCCGAATGTCAAGATATGGTTGCTGCAATTTAGAGAATGCAACTTTTTGCGTTGTCGAAGCTGCGGTGCCCAGTTTCTTTGTGCCTGCAAGTTGACCTCTTTCAATGTTGATCTGAAATGGACTCATACATTTTGACGACTTTTCCTTCCAAATTTTGATTGGTTCGAAGGCAAACTCTGTCTATCTGAAGAGGAAAACAAAACAGGACAAACTTTATTGATGTGTTGCTGCATTTTGTCATGTGACATTATTGATGCTATTTCTACGTGTAAAATAGCAATAAATTGGGGGTTGGTGCCAGAACTTAGGGAAGAATTTGTATTTGTATATCTTGCCAATCTAAGCACTAACCCTCCTTCGCAAGACTTGAAATGGTCTGGTGCATTTTCATACGCTTTTGCTGGGACTCTACAGGTAATTTTCGTTCTGGAACAGGTCGAAGGCAACACAAACACGTTTGTACCGGGGCGTATTTTTCAAGTCTTGCTTCATCGTTGGTTTGTCGAAACAAGAACTGCACTGTTTTCTAGAATAGACACGCACTCTCACGTTTACCTCATGTACACAGTCTGAAACTTTGTACACAATGACAAGCTGAGACTCCAGACATCTCTTAGATTTACAGTAAAAGTGTGGTTACTCGACTGTTGCCACTGCGTTTTGTACAAATCTGGATCAAGCGACACAAGGGTGTACATTATTTTATTTTTGATTATTATTGTTTCTGAAAGATGTAAATATTCACTGACTTTCCGTCATTTTTGTCTGAAATCCCTGTCGTCCGCAGTTTGTACAGTTCTGGGAAGAAATGTCGCGATCTCGCACGATTTTGTCGTCTTGTCCTTTCATTTGGATATCTGAGTAAATGACACTGATTCTGAGCTGAAATTTCCCGAACTCTGAAATCTGAGTCACAAACATGCTTTTTCTGTCTGGCTCAAAGGTTTCAGGACAGATGTGTGACTTGATCAACAAAATTTATCTGCCGTCCCACAAAATTTCAGACTGACGCGTCTTCTGATCGATCGCTTGGTCAGAACACTTGTTGCCTTGCGCGCTAAAGCACACAAAAACGAAAACCGCCTCCCAACCCATGTCAAGTGATTCCAGTTTTGTAAGTGCCGAGTTTTCAGGTCTTGACATCTCGTTTCAAGGCTGGTGTAGACATTGTTTTAGTGCAATGCATTGTACAAATTATTTATTTGAGAATAAACAGGAGTAACCAACATCGCGTTTTGTTTCATAAAGTTTCGGTGACTTGATCTTGTGCTTCCAACCTTTCGCGTGCTTGATGTCGGCAGGCAGTGGAGATCATGCGCTCGTGATCGCAACCGCGAAAGTGTGTGTCGTGGTGAGGTGGGGCTCGAGATACGAGTATCTCAACGAAATACCGGCATACAATTTAGTTATCATTCCCCTGTTCCCCTTGCAGTGATCAAGGGAAAATCACGACAAAAGCTTGTGTCAGTGTGGTGTACCGGGCCCTGCCCCCGCCCCATGGCAGCTTCCAACAAGCAGTGCACGCGTGATTGAGAACCATAACAGAAAATAGTTTGGTGATTATCATCCCTCTCCCAGTAACTGTTCACCAATTTCGAGGCGACTGCCTCGCGACGCACATCACTTGTTCAAAGCTCTGCCTTCTTGTTTGTGTCCGATGGTGCGCAAAAGGATGTGTTCAAGACCCGAGATCGCGAGTGACTGGGTCCGCTATTCATTCACACTGGTTGCGTGCCGCGAAATTTGGTTCTTACGAGTACAAGCGCTAAAGTAAGGCCTTCACGGCATGCAGACTCCAACATTGAAAATGAAAAATCGACCGCAGCACCAAATTGGTCAACTTGAGACACCCACACTGTTGTCTTCTTGTGGATCCGTTTTCAAAGCCCTGTCGGACTCACCCGTAGCTCCGGGTGGAAACTCCACGAGAATCGGGGCTGCTCTTCCTGTTGCATTTTGACCCTGTTTGTTTCTTTTTGTCCAGTTGCAGAGACCCACGCTTTTTGAACTGTCAGTGCAGAACTTTGGTTGTCAGGCAAATCAGCCAGTCAGTGTGATTCGGAGTTTTGTTATGAGATCATATGCAAAACAAAACAAGTCCAAGTGGCTCTCTACTTGGCCTGAAGTGGATCGAGTGTCGGAAAAACAAGTTCGATAGTTTTGTTAGGACACGTATACCAAAGACCTGCGTGCCAATCGTGTGACTAACCAGCTTTTTTGTCGTGCCACGTGAGGGTTCCAGAATTTGGTCAGTATGGCGACTCCAAATAACGAAAGGAGTCGATCTCAACTCAGAACAGGTGAACAGGGAACAAGAAGCCGGCACTTCAAGAAAGCGCGCGGCGTTTGGCACTCCCCGTGTCTTAGTCTGCATGATGCGTGTGATCAATGCTTCCGGAACATAAACTGTCATCATCGTTGGTTCTTCAAGCACACTGTTTCTGAAACAACCAAACGAAGGCACAATTCAAAAGTAAATATGTCAACATTTATTTCTTTTGAAACTTTTCGTACAAATATAAAACGCATACACGCTTTGTGTCTTAGACACGCAAAGCGAAAAATGTATTTTTGGTTCGGTGGAATCGAGTTCACTAACAGAACGTTCGTCCGTTCTACAACTTCACAAGTTCGTTCGACACTCTTTGCACTCGCAAATCACGGCCTCTCTGGTTATCAACCTCATTGATTGTAAATTTGATAACGACATTTCTTTTCAATTTCCGATTACATTTGATTCATTTGAACTTGCCGGATACAATGCAATTTGCAAAGACAACCAACGTGAACTGTCCGATTGTACCGAAACTTGAACTTTCGCACAATTGTACACTTCACACAATTCCTTGGGAATCGACATGCACATCAAAAACTTGAGAAAAATGTAAGTTTGGAAGTTGAAATCAATATCCACCCAGTCACTCACAACAAAGGACTTCAAGGTACTTTGGCTCTTGAGATCTGGCACTTCTAGCTATTGCGCCTGGCACAAGTTAATTCATCGCAAAAAAAAATTCACAAAATATGTTGGCAGTTGCGGCTGACACCAGATACACTGGATAAAATTCTTAACTTTACTGTCCGTCACGAGGATATACAAAACGTACCAGCTTCTAATAAGTACGCGTCTGGTCAGCACATCTCAACAGAATCCACACTTCGCTTGACCAAGATCTTCACATTCTCAAATGTGTTGTCCAGAGTTTACAAGGTCTTCACATTGTAAATGTGTCGTCACAAATCACAATCCCTGACGTGCAGTGTGCAAACTTACCCCACTTCGAGTGTCCACCAAATTTCCGTTCTGTCAAACAGCTACTTTCTACGGACTTTTGGACACAAAGAACCGACAAAACGCGTGAATAAGTAACCTTACGAGACTAGAAAACGAAGTTTTAGCTGTTTCAACGACATGGAAATCGAACCCGAAAGCATCAGCAGCCCACTTCGGAGAAGTCGTCTTCAGATCTGTAGAGCTTGCGCTTGACTAGTTGGAAGGTGGAGGCGACGACTCTGGGCGGCACGTTCTCCTCCGCCCGCATCACGGGGCGAAGTAAACTCTTGAAGGGCGCGAACCAACGCTTCTTCTCTTCTTGCAAAGTTAAATGCACCACAAATGTCGGCACCATGACAGGATCGAACGGGATTTGGCAGAGTTCGAGGGGCGAGGCTTGGTTTTTCGGTTGGAGGGTGACGAGCAGGACGCAGCCGCTGAGCCCGCACGGCTCGGTCGTCGCTGCCTGCGCCACGTCGGCGGCGATCTTCTGCAGAAGGCCCTGCGGCAGCTGCACGGCGGTCGACGTGTTGTCGAGCAACGTCGAGGCGAGGCTGTGCAGCACCTGGTTCGTCGCTCGCACTCTGTCGTCCTTCGTCCCCTGGAACTCGCCGCTCACTGGGGCGTCCATCGTCCGGGAGGTTTCGATCGCCTCTACACCTGCAAACAAAGGGAACAATGAAATTCGTGATCGCGATAGACCGTGAGACGAGTCACAAACAGTTCGACTACTTCCAGATCGACGCAGAGAAAAACAAGTTCAGTTTTCTTCAAGAGCTTTCTCTGCTGGCTTGTTCTTTGTATCTGAAAGCCGGTGCCATCGACTGGCCTTTGTCTCGCGATTGTGGCCTTCACTCTGTCATTATCCAAAGTCGCCCAAAGCAAGATTAGATTCAGATCGCCAATCTATTCTGGACGAAATCACCAAATCCAACTGATCCAGGAATTTGAATCAGCCGAGACAAACCTCTGAATCCGATTTGTCCAACCAAAAGCGTCACGTCAATGGAGTTTCCATACAGATTTTACTCGCATACGTCAAGAAGCGAATGTCGGCAAAACGCGACAAACGAGTTCAAACAAGACTTCGAGACAATTCTGAACTGTTGCACAAGAAACGTACCGGTCGGGATGATGTGATGAGCGACACTCGGATGATGCAACATGACATCAGCTGATCTTCCCTCATTCATGGGAGTTCCCGTCTCCAAACAGTGTGGCTTCTTTCGCTCCAATCTTCCTCAGATTCAACTTCGAGTGTCCGTGGTCCTCTTCTCGCTTCACTTCTGAAGAGTCTCTAACCTTTCCACGACGTTTTGTTCCCTGCAGCTCAGAATAGTCGAACAGAACCGCAACAAAGTGACAGAACAAAGACGCCGGTGACCCAGATACTGTTCAGCTGCTTTTCACCGATGATTCTTCACTTATCACCCATTCAAGAGTTCCTCTGCATCAATTGTTCACGTCTCCTTGACTCCGGGTTCCCTTCAGCCTTTTAACAAGGGAAAATCCGTCAAATTTTCGTCCCCAAACTGTCAACACGTCTCTCCAGGGCTCCGGTCTTTGCAACAAACAGCTGATTTTCGCTTTGGAAAATTCCGACCGAGTCCGAGGCGACGAAGACGAATCGATGTGGAGGGGAGACAGGTGAGGCCGAGGAAACATCCCCACAGCAGTCGCTTATTGCGGGACTCTTTCAGCTATCATATGATAGGAAACAGCTACAGATATGTAATGGTTGGTAGAAACAGGAAATCAATGCCACACAAAAACTTCGCGTGAAAATTAAGTTAAAAGTCCGCAACGTGTCTCCCCTGCTCATTAATTCCCGGCGCTTGTCCCGAGTCACTTCCGTCTCCAGGCCTCCGCTGCCGAGGCGGATCTGCCGTGTGCGGAGCCAGGCCAATCGTGACAAATATTTATCTTCTCACCACGGGTGTCATGAAAACAGACCCAGTTTTGCACCAATTGGTGCCAGTACTGAATGGAGCTGATATGAGCAGAGTAAAATTGTTCCAAACACTCGTCTTTTGCAGGGATTTCACTTTTGTCGTTATTGTCCTGGGATCAGGTCGCACACAAAAGCCCCCGACCCTTGCTTCCACAACCTCTGAACCCTGTTGACAGCTGTGACCCGGTAAAGTCACTACAAGATCCCTGAATTTGCAGTGGTTGGCCACTCACGATTTCTGGACAGTGTCTTTTTGTTGAAGATTTTGGTCGAGACTTTTGTGTCAAGTTTTCACTTTCAAGTGGGTTTGTCTTGTGTTGTTCGTCCCAAATGAACAGGGAAAGTGCAACAAAGTTAAAGTTTGCTGCAAGTGGATTTGCAATGAAAGAATCAAAACAAATCCACAGACTCTGGATTTTGAGACGGATGAAAAAGTGTGCGAATCCCTTCTTCCTCCCATTTTGTCCCAATTTCGAATAAATTTCAGTCAGGTTGCAGGTGGAACTTGCGATGGTGCATTGCACAGTGTCCCCATCGCGACTCCATCAAGTGACTGATTGTGTTGAAGTCTGCAATACAAAAGCAGGCAAAAAATATCAGACTTCTGGCTCTCAGAGTGATCAGGAAAAAGAAACATCGCATTTTTCTGCCCCTTATGCAGCGGACGGCACCGTCACCGGTGGCGGCGGGTGAAACGCGCGGGAATCAGCGCCATCTTTACTCGGCGCTGATTGGTCCGATTCAAGCGTCCATTTTCGAAGCTTTTAGCAGATTTTTACAAACATAGCATAAAATGGTGCGTATTTTCTGAGTATTTGCTTCGTCTCCGTGTATAATTTATCTGCCTTTCTGTAGAGCAATACCTGAGGCATAAGCAGGCGAAGTTTGGACGGCCTACTCACATTTTAAAGCCCTTTTCAGGCTGGAGGAAAAGCTGGGAAGGACAGCGGCAAGGCGAAGGCGAAGGCCGTATCGCGCTCTGCACGTGCCGGTCTCCAGGTCAGTTTTGCACGTCAATTTTACGCAAAAGTACATTGAATTTCTCAAAAATTCTTGCTGCACAAGGAAGATCAATCCTTTAGGAGCCGTTATATATTGGGTTTTAGGGGCTGTTACAGTGAAGTTTACTTCAAATTTTCAGTTTCCCGTGGGTCGTATCCACCGACATTTGAAAAACAGAACGACGAGTCATGGCCGGGTCGGAGCGACAGCCGCAGTTTACAGCGCAGCCATCCTCGAGTATCTCACTGCTGAGGTGAAATTCACATCCATCTGCTGGTTTTCTTGTGTGAGAAGCGTTTGGGGCAGGTGCGAGGCGGGTTTGCGGTGAAACTGGGTCGTGTTTTGAACAACTGGGTCAAAGTAATCAACGAGCAGTTTTCCCTCCATTTCTTTTGTTGTGGAGTTCGGGAGTAAATCTGTTCGGAGTTGCTTGGTTTCCGAGAGAACTTGTTCATATCTTTTCCGGACAGAATGAACCATTTGAACACCACTTTCATTCACCAAAATGCAGTGTTTGAGCTCTGTGAAATAATTTGCCTGGATCATCAGCTGATCGCGCCACTGTTGAAAACCCGACGAGGACGACCTGACCCCTGGGATTTTGCCCCAAACGATGGAAAATTGTCGTTTGTCGGGAAAGTTCACTGTGAATTGCACCACACGCAGCGCGATTGTGTCCTAGAATAAGCGCTGCAGGTGAAAGACTTCCACACTGAGTTGTGACATTGCATCACACTTCGGCTGTTCAGTTACAAAATTCGGTGTCCGTCGAAAAATCCACATTCTTCCGGTGTTGAGTTCAGTTATGACAATTTGTGATGTTGAATTGTAATAATTTGCGACGACGGGTGGTAATTTTCGGTTGCTCCCGTCAGGTGTTGGAGTTGGCGGGCAACGCGAGTAAAGACTTGAAGGTGAAGCGTATCACTCCGAGGCATCTGCAGCTCGCCATCAGAGGAGACGAGGAGTTGGATTCTCTCATCAAGGCCACCATAGCGGGCGGAGGTACGTGAAACACCGAGTGTTGCGGAAACATGCTGCCCGGAAGTGCAGCTCTGGATCAAATGTGCCGTCATTCGGGAGAGTTACGTCGTCAAATTTGCGGGAGACTCTACTTCAGCTCTGTTTGGCATGTCGGTGCGTTGGTCTGTCGACCATCGCTCCGGATGCAAAACGGGCGCCCTCGTATTTATGCAGACGAAGTATCCCATGTGCTCGTGGTTCCAGTTGATTGAAAGGCAGTTTGTTTTGCGCGGCGTCGTTCAAGCATGACGGTTTACGAGTACAACTGCCCGCTCTCGGGCTGTGGCGCGTTCGGCGTGCATGTTTACGTTGCATGCGTACAAAGTCACAATGTCTGAAAATACCCCTGGATGCAGATCACAAACATCCTGCAAGTTTTTAAGAACAGGGAGTCACTCCCAAAGTCGACAATGGGAAAATAATTGCGAAAATTTTATGACTTTGTCGGAAGAGAAAAATTAATAATTCAATTGACTTTGCCGGGGGAGAATAATTGTTCAAAGTCGTTGACACACTGGTCTGCAAGAAGTGGACAGGGCCTCAAACGCACCCCCAAGCAAACGTAACATTCACCCAGTTGCAAATTTTCCCTGGGGTGTCAAGATTTGAGGGGGGATGATCGTCCAAGCAGAAAATACTTTCAGCTTACGTGAACGTGGCTGCATGCTCAATTGTGCGAGTGCAGGCTGGGTTCCGAGTGGCCTAATGAAAGCCACCCAAATTTTGTTCAACACCCTCGGTAAGTTTTGTGTGCGCTGCGGGTGGACATTGGGTGTTTGAGTTTGAGCAAATAGCCTGTGACCATCAGACGCAAGTTTTGACTCGTACAAGTCCCTGACTTGGGTCAGATTCTGATCCCGTTTCTGTTGGAAGTAAGGAGCACAAAACTTCGCAAAGGAGCTTGTCAGAACATAACGACAGGAAGTTATCTGCGACCCACAACTGACAAACTTGAACAAATTGAGATGGGAGTGGCCCTGTAAACTTTTGCAACAAATGTTGTGTTGCCAAAAATGCCCAATTGCAAGTTGTCTTGTGTGGCCTGCCCATTTGCCTTCTCCCGCATGTTCATGTTCTGTGAGACAAGTTCTTTGGTCCTGACCAGAATTTTCGTCCAAAGTTGGGGGTGGGGGAGGAGTGGGGATGTATTGCAGTCCTTCGGGGAAACCTGACCTGTATGGGTACCAGGCCCTTGGGCGGACAGTGTCTTCGGCCTCGTACTGACCGATCTTCCTGAACTGTCGCGAAGCACCCTTCTCATCCCCTCTCCCATTTCCATCAATGCAAGGCGTGTGTGCTTCAATTGCTGAAATCAAATCAAAATCATTCCTCCATTTTCAAGCTTGTCGGCTTTTCCCGTCAAGCGAAAATTTTTGCGGCCGATTTCTCAAGTGTTGTCTTTTCCGACGTTTTTGCAGGTGTGATCCCGCATATCCACAAGTCGCTGATCAGCAAGAAGGGCGCTCAGAAGGCCCAGTAACGGAATTCCACTGCCATCGGAATGCTCCTCAGGCGTTACAATATACTATCGAATCTGTATTGCATTTTTTCATCATTCCTGGTTGGTTCGAGTGTTTGATATCAGCTTTGTGGGACTGTAGCAAGTTGCGCTTGAAGAAAGTGAAAAAACGGACGAGTGGTCGCACTCCAGAATTCGAGACGATCACAAATTCACAGGAGCTCATGCAGTTGGAATGAAATGTACAAATATTCTTCGAAAATTTGTCAATTTTGTTTTTAAAACGTTTGCACTGCCTGGACTGATCTATTGTACTGTAATTTAGTTGTGTATGAAAGTTTCAGTCGGTTTAGGTGAATCATACTCGTGTGGATGTGGTAAAGTTAGTTCGGTTCGTGATTCATTCGTCTTAGTGAACATCGAAGAAGTCGTAGGTTCCAACAGCCGAACGCTTCACGGTCGACATGAGACGCAAAGTAATAAATCTTTTCAAAAATTAATCATTTCCATTGTATTTCAGTGTGTATGCGACATAGTACATTTTCACTGTAAAATACAAAAATTATAAATTTTACTTGTGGTTTGTGTTGTTTTAATACCTGTGTTTTGAGATCTCGCGACCAAAGAAAACCAGGTGGAAATCCACGCATTGCGGAGAACAATCAAGGTATTCTCCGCACCAAGGACCTGCGATTCGATTGACGCATTTACGAGATGTGTGCAAGACTCATTTCCCCCCCGAAATCAAAACTGGTTCTTTTGCGCAACGGAACCGAGGTTTTGAGTTTAGAGAATGTGTTTGAAATCAGGCAAGCGTAGACAAGCCGGCACTTTTGCTCGGGCAACACGGCGGTTTACTTGACCCTTCCGATGATGTTCATGTCCACGCTGGTCGATTGTCTTTTTCTGGTTTCGTAGTACGAGGTAGAATCCAACCACGATGAGACTGATCATGTTCTGCGTCATGGCGAATGCGACACACTTGAGCGCACTGGCGCAGTCTTTGGTACCATTGCGATTGGTCATCGCGTAAGTCTGCGAGGACGCAGAGGTTACCCAGAACATGGTCAGTCTCATCGTGGTTGGATTCTACCTCGTAAAATTTTACCTTTGAAAGCACATTGGACAAGAGTTACACGGTGTCTCAACAGCAGACATGTTGAGTGTTACACCAACAAAGCTAAATCACGTGACACGTGGCGGTCGTACGAAACATGGGTTGAAGAAAATATTGTTCGCTTTTGGCGGCTTATTTTTCGATCTTCAGCTGCGCATCGTGCTGCCTGATTTTGTTATCAATATGGTAAGTAAATTATGTCTGTGTTACGATTTCAGAAAGCATATCAGTGCTTTGTTTTTGCAGCAATTCAAGGAAATAATCAGCGTCTCTTTGGCGGACTTGCGATCTGGATCCATCCGAAACTTGAATGCACAGACAGAAGCAGCTGAAACTTGTGCGTTGAAAAGAACAGAGAAAGAACTTGTGAGTTGCAGAGTTGTACGATCCCCAGGTTTTCACACGAACGCAAACGCACTCGCTTGCTCATGATTTTGTGAATTGCCCAATCTGGTTCCAATCGAATCTGTCCATCCAGTCCGTTCAAATCACTGGCGAACTGTGCCCGTTGGCAACTTGAACATGGGAGTTGTGTCGTGACATGCTAGATCTGTAGCACTCGACCTTTGTCTGTCCCCCAACCTGCAGACAACCCGGTGCTGAGATTTGCAAGATTCACTCGGCTCCAGGATTCGGAAAGTTAACTGGATATCTGTCCCGATTGTTGTGCCCGCGGTATTCCGTTGAGCCGCGTGCATCGTGCATTCACGACAGTTGGTTTTGCAGTGTACAGGGGAAAAGCAGAAATATTCCCCTTGAGGTGTCCCGAATCCCCATCGCACCCTCCCCTGATTGGCTGAATCACTGGAGGGGTACCCAGGGAGTGATACACTGTACTGGAGGGTGTTGAGGTACCCAAGGTATGGTGACACTAGGTTACCCAAGGGGGTTCACGTGACTCATCAAACGAAGGCCCCAACGAATATTACCACATGACACCAAAAAGTTTTGCTCTGGATAAGGAGATGAGAAATCGCCGAAAGAATGTTCACAAATGAACACTCTTTCGGCGAACATTCTTTCAGCGATCTCTCATCTCCTTTTTCGTATCCGTGAGCGACAGCAGGGACTTTTGTTCTCCGCGGAGCCTCAACGCTCTGCACTTGTTTTCAAATGTGGTGACAAGTACAAGTCCCTCTCTGCCTCTCCCCACACTTTTATCAGCCGCGGTAGCGAGCTGATATTGGTTTGCCCCTGTATCTGGGTCTGTGTGTCCGTCCTGGGTTACTCGGACATTGTCCGAGTTACCCTTCCCCCCACAGAAAGTTTCAACTTGCACATTGTCCAACTTGGACATTGTCTGAGTTACGCCCCCTTCCAAAGAAAAAGTCAACTCGGACATTGTCTGACTTGGATATTGTCCGACTCGGACAAGTGCTGTCCTGCCGATGTACGATGTGCGCGGCTGATTCTCTACTTGAATGTCTAGTCTCTTCTCGTATGATATGTCCTTGGGTGTGACCTTCACAAGTCCGACATTGAGCTTCGGTGTGACCAAAGGAATGCTGGGTCAATCTGACTTGGGTTGCAAGGTGGCGAAGTGCAAGAATATTGAGGTGTGAATCTGTGTTACGTATTTTTGAGAGAGGAACGGTTTTGCCACAACAATTTCGGAAGTACAGACAACAAATCGGGTGTGGATGTCGGCACGCGACGTTCGGATACCCCCTGACAAAATCGTCATTGGGGAAGGTGGTTGGGTAGGTGTCCGTTGGGGGAAAAAAAAGGGATTCTAGTGATTTGTGTTGTGGACAGAGGGAGACAGGAAATCGGACCAAGGCAAATTGAAGAAGGGTCCGGACCGCTTGGGCAAAAGTTTGACTCAAAATGGCTTGACTCAATCAATGCAGCCTGTTCAGTGCGTCCCGCATTCTTCTTTGCCACTTTGTATTCGTACGAGTGTACAACCATCGTTTTCTGTGTCGAACAGGAAAGCTGCGCCCGTTCGTTGTGATTCTGGAATGGTCACCAATCCCTCAGTCCCACATCCTGTTTCCGGATGAGCCGAACAAGGAATAGTGGTCCACAAATTTCACGGGATGGGGTAATTCCTCACATTCTCAAGGTCCAGAATGTTTGATAGAGACCAAAGAATGCTGGGGAAATTTCAACTGACAATCCACAGACGCGGGATGCAAGATGTTCGCTCAAGGGATTGGTGACCGCTTCAGATTGCCTGCGGATCAAAGGGATGGGTGAGCACCATTGGTGTCATTGTGGTGAGCACAAGTACAAGTTGTTCCAGAAACTTAGAAAGCTGTGCATATGTTTCAGGATGCAGCTGAAGTGAAGATGGGTGATCTGCTGAACGGCTTCAGTCCGTGTCACTTGACGCCTTGGAACAAGGGAATCCAAGTCCAAGAGATGCCGACAGTTCGTGTGAAAACAGGGCCGAATCCGCACAGTGCGGTTTCTCCCGACACACCGTCCGTCAGCGCGCCGTCGCACGAGCCTCACCCTGACACAGTGCAACTCCTCAATCCACCGCTGAAGGCGCCCGAATCTGCAGTCGTCAAAATTGAGGTAAGCATCTGGATACAAATGCACGGAAAGGACCACAGATGTGTGACTAAAGATCATAAGTCGAGTCCGACATCACTTTGGTTCGAAAATATAGGAACATCTTTTGGAGGCCCGCTGTCTGCTGAAAGCATTCGGGGCCTTCCGTGTTGCTGTGATCACAACATTGTGCACGTTGACAACCCAGGCTCGAGGTTTTTGTTTCCAGCAGCATGGCTATACCGGTCTCCGTATGAAAATGTAGGTGCTCAAATTTAACACAACTTGAACTCTCCGCCCCTTCCCACCCGCACGTATCTCAGAGTGAATGCTTCAGAAATGAGCCAATGAAATCTTGACAATCACAAACTGTGACTCCTCAACACCGACCCTCCCGAAAAACGAAAACGAATGGAGGAATGGCCTCACCTCCTCACAGCACCGTGCAGGTAACACCGCCCCCGTGGTACATTTTCACTTCAGTTGGATGCTTCTTCAGTTTGTTCGACCTGTTTCAGTGGCAAGAAGTGCCCAAATTTTGCGGTTGAGATTTATTGCGCGAAATTGGTGGTCCCGCTGCGTCGCATTCTGCGCGCCCAAATCGAAGAGATGGCAGTGAAATTCTCTCGTGCACATCTTGAGGCACGCCCAAATCGTGATCGTGATCGTTCGCTGTCTCGTGAAAAGCAGCACAATATTTTCGTGGTTACGTTCGAGTGGAGCGTCGCTCATGAACACCGGCGCACCAGAGCGTGTCATCCAGGAAGGAAATTGAGACTCCGCCTCTTGCGCAAGACGTTTGTCAAATGTAGGAATGGTCATTCCAAATTGTGTCCTAAAAATTATTGGAGCTACTGCCAGACAGAAAAGGTAACATATCGCGTCGCAGTATCGCTGTCACAACTCGAGCGCCGTGGGATCTATCAGTAGTCCGTTTGATGTCCCCATTTGGAATATTGTGGATACTCTATCGGTAAGTTTTCAGAAGACACTGGCGGTTTTATGAAAGAACACAAAGCACTTTGATGGTCTGAGAGGGTTTTATATCGCCAAACCAATTTTTACGGGGCAGTGGACGGACAGAATAGTTGGTGGAAAAATTCACGTCCGAACGTATTCCCCGCAGGTATCTGTACCGTGTTCTTTTCAATACACACCGCAAACTTCCTCAAGTGATGTCGTTTGTGTGTGGATTCTGTACGCTTGAATTGTTGCATTTGAGGCAGGTTCTGTTGCTCCCTCGGACTTCCTGGAGTGATAAAACTTGAATTAAGGGGCAAGATACACGTGAGGAAAAAATGAGTTTGGCACTCTCCATGCCATTGAGGTCGGTGAAAACTGATTTTCGTGTGGCGGCCAAGTCAGCGATGGGTGCTACATACGCATTTGGATACATGTACAGGTTTTACACACGCCGACTTGTTGGGGCGTCGGCGCGTGAAAAGAAATCGTGCTTTGAACAGATGTGGATGCCTCATCTATGCCGCTACCCCTCGAATGATAATGAAGGGGGCGGGTGTAAGCCGTGCACTATTTGAAACAAAATTTGGTGCAGGATCACCAATTTGTGCAGAGTGACCCCTGAGAATCTGGTGGCGACTTTGGTTGCAGTGGTGACTTGGGTCCCCTCGTCTCAACGGACCATTGATACTCGTACGAGTATTCTTTCTCTGGCAGGTCCACCTGCGTCTGGATAACAGCTTGGGTTTCTGTAGTGCTGTTGCTGAAAAAACTGTCCCAAACAACGTTGGGTTTGAAATACGAGAACAACCCACGATCACTGGGAGTTGGCTCATTTGGGATGAAATATTGAGCACTCAATATGGACGACACACAGGAAACACGACAATGCATGACAATGCCAATGCATTTTGGCTTGATGAAATGCTGAGCTGTTGAATCGATTGATTTGAATTGACGCATTGCTAACGCGCGTTGAATCAGTTGGCCGCACGTACGATGCCTATTTGTTGGCACCGTGATCTGGATAATTTGTTTGACGGAGATACGACCATAAAAACAATGTTTCTCCTTGCAGGTTCACACATGTGCACCCGTGACTTTTGAACCTCCGACATCGAACAACTGCACCCAGGTTTTCGCCGACGTTGCGTCTGCACGTCTTGCACATCCTTCTGTCGCCGGCGAGCTGTTGCACGCCAACCAACCCAGTGAGCAGGAAGCAACATCTCTGGAATCTGTCTCATCTTCGGGCAATACTCCTGGCGGTGAAAGTGTTGAGTTTTCGAAATCTGCGGATTCTGGTTGCAACAACGTGGTGAACAAGGAGCCCGTGGTACCTCTGCCGCTAGAAACCGGAGACGCGTCAGACGACCAGGACACAGACGTAGAAATAGTCAAACAAATATTCTCCCGAAGAGCGCGCAAGGCGAAATGCAACCAGACCGTTTTAGGGGGCCGGAACACAGAAGCCTCGAACACACCTCTTGGTCAGAAGAAAACGGTATCAAGGTTTCAAAAGCTTCACCGTCACTACTTGAAGAGGGACGTTTTGAGTCAACTTGCGCGGTCCACGAAGACTCGATTCGTTCTCCCACCAACTGGCAAATACCCTTTGATCGACACGCTGTCTAAACTGCACGTCCAACCCGAAACTCTCTACTGCGCGACTGGTGAACCTTGTGCGGATTTCGACGAAATGTCACAGGAAGAGGTTCATGCTAAGGTGGAGAAGCTGGCGACGGAGGTGGAGGGAATACTGGAGCACGCATTACAGGTTCCCACACCCGAGAAACTGAACCCGCTGCTCCAGCGTTTACGGGAGGAACAAGCCAAACTGAACAGATTGAAAGTCGAAGCAGCGGCAGAGGACGCAAAATTGCAACCGATAAAAAATATTCTGAAGTTCGAGAAAATGTTAGTTTCGCTGTGCACAAGCCAGGTTCTGGCCACGAAATTGATCTGTAGTTGTGATGCGAAATTATATCGACCAGGGAAACACAGGAAGGGCATAAAGATCATGGTTCCACATCTGATCTACTGTGAAGACTTGTCGGAGAACATGCAGGATGAAGCGGATTGGAAGAGAACAATAAAATCCCTGACGAAGCAGAACACCATCCTGAGGGAACTGCAGACCGGCGTGTCAGGCTTCACCGATTCTGGGCTGATACGAGAGTGTCGCAGTGTGGCGCAAGAATTCTTGAAAAAGGCCAACGACCTGGCGTTGATTATTGGATCCGAGCGTGAAAAGGAAAGGGAGTGTGTCAGCAGCAGAAGAAGCTCGTCCAACACGCACGGGATGCCAAACCGTCATGGAGAAGTGAGTGGCACGAAACATTTTGATGCCAATGATGACATGTCAGCTGTGAACTGTGCATTCAACGGACAGACGGGTGATTCAGCTACGGTGTATAGTTGTGGTTTTTTGCAGCGTCTTGAACCTGTCGCAATTGAAACCCGATCAAAAGCCACTGCACCACGTGAACAGAACGACGACGGAATGCGACCCGCTCAGTTGGAAAGAAAGGCGTTTGAAGAAGTCGGAATTGGCCCGATTCAGACTGGTTTTGAAGAGGCGATATTGAATAGCTCCACCTTCTGTGCACACAATGACGGTTCGCAGGCTGCAGCAGTTGAAGTGCAACTCGAGCATAACGGGAGCGTCGAACCAATGGAAATTGATGCTGAAGGCGGGAAGCTCGGACAAGAAACGGATGTGGTGCGTCAGAAGTTTCAAGTCGCTCTCAGCGATACGGAGACGGATCACAGTAAATCTATGGATGTCGTTCATTCCAACAGTGCTGTACAATTCGCTCCAAGCGTCACTGACGGAGCAGAAACAGTTCCAAACATGATTCAGGAAGCGGCGGTCAAAACGGAACAGTTGATTTCAGTTGCTGCTGAATCGGTGCGAGACAAGTGTCTGTGTCTTGCACCAATCTGCGTGGCTCCCAAAACTCAACAGTCAGAAGCAGCTGGAACGGTGTTCGCACCTTCTCTCGAAGAAGTCATGCTGCAACCCGATGCACAGGGAAGCCAAGGTGCACTTTTGTCGGCGGCTGCTTTGAGATGTTCAAGCACAACGCAATTACAACAGCTGAGTTCATCACCACGAGTCCAGGACGCGCGCCTCAGTGATCCGCAGACGATCATGTCAGACGGTCACGCTGTCAGCGTCGCACCGCACGGCAGCGACGATTGCCCGTTACTTGCGCAGCCGGACGCTGCTGCACAGCACCAGGAGCACCAGGAGGACTCGGCGAGGCCAGAGGACAGGCCGCTGACCCTGACTGAACGTCTGCAGCAGAATGTACCAGAACCAATTCCCAAATGCAGTTGTTTGAAACAGGGTAAGCTGTTTTGTCTTCTCCATGTCGAATATTTGTGTGTTGGCGGCACGAGATTTCATACACGACAGGTATTTTGTTGGACGTTTCTTTTGAGTTTTCTTCCGCGTTGAAGACACAAGGGAAACATCTTGAAGATTTGAAACTGCATCTGATTGTGCCTTCAGTCCGCATGCAATTGAAAGTGACCCATTTTGCTTCGTGCACAGAACTCACATGAAATGATTTCACGACAAACTGTAGAATGAACACTTGTTGCTCTTTCGTAAGATTGAGGATCACGTGTCCTTGCTGCCACAGAGCGAGACGAGGGTCCGTACTATACGCACCTGGGCGTCGCGCCGGACGTGGCCGGGATCCGAGCCATCATGGAGCGACGCACCGAACTCAGCGGACCCGCCATCCGAATAGAGAAGCTACTCTTCACCGGGAAGGAGGGCAAGAGCCGGCAGGGCTGCCCCATCGCTAAGTGGGTAAGGCATCTGTTCTGCCAAGAAAGTGTGGTTTCTTTCATTGAAGATGACACTTTGGCGTCTCTTTCCATTTCCATCCTGCACAATTTGCCAATTGCGATGCTGCAGCTTTGCCACTGCCAAAAACAGAACAGAGCAGTTCACCTGTTACAGAGAATGCTCCATTTCTCGGTGTGATCACAAAGCCTTCGCTTCAGGTGTTGCGGAGAGTGAGCGCCGATGAGAAGGTGCTGGTTTTGACGCGACGCCGGGGGAGACACACGTGCGAGTTTGCAGTGATCGTGGTCGGGATTGTGCTGTGGGAGGGAATTCCGCTGCATGACGCAGACACGCTGTACGACTACATGAGGATGACGCTGCCTCAACACGGTGTGGAGACAGAGAGGAAGTGCGGAGTCAACGACGCGTGAGTGAATGTTTTGTGTGCATGTGCGCGCCCTGTCAGAGTTGACACAGAGACTCAAATAGCCTTCATTTGAACTTCCAGTGACAACTAGCGCATCTTGCCCTTTCAGGAAGAAGTGCGCATGTCAGGGATGGGACGGGGAGTTGGGAGGAGCCTCGTTCTCGTTCGGCTGCTCCTGGTCCATGTACTACAACGGATGCAAGTACGCGCGAAGCGGACACGCTGCAAGAAAGTTCAAGTTGAGAGCCAAACACACTGAGGAAGGCAGGAATGAAGTCAAGATTGATGTGAGTCAAATCCTTCGGAGAACCGTGCTGTTTCGAAGTTCACCTGTCACTTTGACGAAGATTCGTTTGCTCTCGTGAAGGAGGAACAAACACATCTTTGTTTTGCCTTTGCAGGAAAAAATTTTGGAAGCCAAGTTGCAGAATCTGGCCTCCAACATTCACCCTCTGTACAAGAAAGTTGCTCCTGATTCCTACAGAAACATGGTGAGGATTGACCAATTGGACGCAATTTTGAGAGGATGGGCAATTTGCCTGCGTGTTTGTCGGGTTGTGGTTTTCGAATCCACCAACGACTCTGGAACTAAGAAAAAACAATAGCGTCCATCTTTATTTCTTCTCAGTGCGAATTTGACAACCAAACCCTGCTGTGCAGATTGGGCAAGGACAAAGAACCGAAGTCACGTCCGTTCTCGGGTGTGACGGCGTGCGTCGATTTCTGCGCGCACGCGCACAAGGATCAACACAACATGTCGAACGGGTGCACTGTGGTAAGTGCGACGTATGAACTGCTTGATTCTGCAACCAGTGTCAACAAATGGCTGATGGCCTGGTTAAACATTTTCCTTCACATAACAAAACATACTGCATCGACTTGGCGACCCAATGTTGGCGCAGGGACACAACAACAGACATGTCCAGTGGGATCCGTCACTTCATGTGCACAGCAGCGCAAGGGGAAGGGCAGCTGGGAGCCGTCCTCTTGTTGCACACATCTCACCGTCTTCTGTTGCTGTCGGTCGCAGGTGGTGACGCTGACGAAGCACCGCGGCTTGTCGCGTGTCGGGCAGGAGGACGAGCAGCTGCACGTGCTGCCGCTCTGCGTCCTCGACAAGACGGACGAGCACGGCAGCGCCGAGGGCTACAGACTCAAAGTGCAGCGAGGAGAGGTCGAGGTGAGTTTTCTGTGACTCGACTTCCACTTGACGCTGCTTGTTCTTCGAAGGTCATTTGGCACGTCTTCTGAATTTGTAACTGGAAGGCAAAAATTACAAAAAATAATCCGCAAGTGCAACCAGCCAAATCAATTTACCAGTTTCGTGTTTTCAAATCGAACAAGGCTGTTTCCGATGATTTTACAGGAACTGACAGAATACAAACAGACGCTGCGAATCCGCGCAACGCCTCTGCAGTCAGCGAAGAAAAGAGCGAAGCAGAAGCAGAAAGAGCGACAGGAGAAGCGAAAAGCCGAGCAGGCAGGGCAGTCCTTTCAGAATGTTCCCAAATCAAAGAAAGTGAGAAAGAACAAGCCGCCGCCACCCGTTTTACCACGGTTGAAACCGGGGAAAATGAATCTAAGCAGCGCTGATACAGGTGAGAAGGGCCGAGATCACGCCGCGACGGGCGGGAGGAGGATCCACACTGCAAACGGCCTTGTGCTCAAAAGCTACGCTGGCGAAGGTGGTGAAAATTCAGCGTTGTACTGGATGGACACGACGAATGGGAACGTGGCTGTGAGGGCGCAGTCTGCTGAAGAAGCCGTAAAAGCTCTGAAGTTCGAACCATGGAACAACATGAACGGCGCGTGTCACAACCGAGGTCGTTTCTTCTCTCACTCGGAGATCGTCGAAATGATGCGAGCCAACCCTCGCGGTTTTCATCCAGGCGTGCGAGTCAACGGTTCTTTGCAGTCCTCAAGAAATCCAGGCGCTGGTGCCAACACTCGCAAATTTGAGGGGATGCTCAGGACGACCCACGGTTTCCTGATCGCGAGGCCAACCTGCAGACCAGCGCAGCTCGGTTCTACGAGGACCCCATCTCTACCTCAATCTCAACCTCAACTTTCGACTCAGCAAACACCAAATTGGGCAGCACAACAAATCGCACAAAATCCAACGGCAGCAGGTGTTCAGATCACACCTTCACAAGGTGTGCATGAAGCTTCGAACTCGACTTCAGGGATGCATGTTTCCACGTTCGCTGCACAGACAGCAAACCCCTCAGCTACCGTCCATTGTGTTGGTCCAGCATCTGTTCCAGGATTGCACGAAGCTGGCAGCAAAGGACCATCGCTTTCTTCCTCCAAATACCAGCAACAGGGATTGTCCAGAGATTCTTCATTCAACTCCAGCACATCATCTCAGGGCGTTTGTTGGCGGCAGAATGTCGAGTGCCAACAGCAAATGTGGACGAACATTTCCTGTCAGCGTACCGCTTTTCAGACGCCAGGTAGTTCATCTCAGCAGATGTGGCCTTCGGCTCCAGGTGATCCACCGAGACTCGTGAATGGCCCATCCACCGGATGGTCTTCTTGGCGCACTGGCGGGAACATCTCTTCGTCAGCAACATCGATCAGGGACTCGTCATTTACAAGAGACACAACGGTCAATTCATCGTTTGAAACCACTGATCTGCCTCGTCCAGTCCAAGTCTCATTGCCTCCATTTGCATCATCCGTGAAGAGTTCTGCCCCTGCACTTTTCAGTAGCTCCACGTCCACCTCTCTCAACACTGTCAACCTGAATTTCGGTAATGTGAACTTGAGTTGCAACAGAAACGTTCAGCAGACACCTGCTTCTGCCTCCTCGAACGACGCGGACATCAGCTTCGGTGAGACGAGCTCCAGCACTGCGCAGATCCACAGCCTGTCTTCTTCATCATCGTCGTCGTGCACGAGCGTACCAGACACTGCTGGAGACAGTCTTCCGTCACAATTACAACGTGCTTCACGTCAGAGCCAAGAAACGCCCACCGCAATCACTCAATCAGACCGGCAGCAAAACGTAAATGGTGCTTTCATCAACAACCGTACCTCATGTCAGCTGGTGGCTGAGCGGCACATCAATGGACCACAGGAATCGTGCGCAGACAGCAGCCACACTTGGAACACTTCTGTTCTTTCGGACATCCCACAATTGGACGGCTGTCTTTTGGACACAAGCGCGCACTCCTGTATATCACACGATCACAGCTACTCATCTGAAGGCAAAAGTCTGGGAACGGGTCCGAAGGCTTCTGACCTTCCCGCAGCTCCAAATGGACTCGCGACACATGCAGAATCCAACACAAGTGTTCACAGTGTTCATCAAGACATCAAAGTGGAAAACGTCTCTTGCGACGTGGAGGAAGAAGACAACAACGTGCACGCCTTCATGGACCCGGAGATCGGTGGCGTCGCCATCGCCCTGACTCACGGCTCCATTTTGTTCGAAGTGGCGAAGCGCGAGCTGCACGCGACGACCGGTCTGAAGCAGCCCGACCGCCGTCAGCCGACCAGAATCTCTCTCGTCTTCTATCAGCACAAAACTCTGAACGCGGCTGACCACGGGCTCGAGAATTACAAGATTAAGGAGGCTGAATGGGCGAAACGGCGCGAGACGGAAATGGCGAGACTTGCGCAGCTGGAACAGGAGCACGGAATCGTCGTTTCTGTGCAAACAGACGCAGCGAAGCACAAGGAAGAAAAGGGAGAAAAGAAGAAACCACATCAGAAGAAGCAGCAGGTCGCAGGCGTTGTTGTCATGTCGGAAGAAGACATGAAACGAAAAGAAGAAATCGAAAGAATAAAGAAGCTAATCGCCGAAACAGACAAGGCGTTTGGGATGGGAGCACTGCACAACAACAGTTCGGAAGATTTTGAAGATTCTCCGCTTCCAGCGACTGGAACGACAGTGACCATGACCGAAAGCAGGTACACACCCAAAATGCATGTGAATGGCAATTTCCGCGAGTCGATTGCAACCAGAGAAAACGTTCCCACTGTGAGTGAGAAAAGTGTCGCTGCAAACAACAACTCCAGTGTGGACACATCACAGGAAAGACCTGAGTGCAGCAGACACCCGGCCATAGGGAAAAGCTTGTTCACAATATCCACAACAACTCTGTCTTTCAAGCAAACCAGCACACCACCTGAAGTGTGTGGTCATTACAAAAAGTGGGTGTGAATATGTGTGGACACTTGTGTGCGTGTTGCGTGTCATGAACTGTTTCCGATTTTCAACATTTTCTTTTTTTCGGAAACAACTGCATGCATGGAAGGTGCACGTTGAAAGTGCACGCCATATTTTTTGAAGTTTCCAGATTGGTAGTCCCAGTGCTTCACACAGATCTACCCTGAATGTGAATCTTACCACTCAAGATTTGCAAGAGCGTGCGTGTGTGCGTGTCAACGAAACGGTGGTTGTGCATTTCTCTGACGTCATATTTCTTTGCGCACAGGCGATCGGAGCGATTGAAGCAAATATCGATCACTTAGGTACGAGCACTTTTTTTTTGTTCGCACTTTTGCCAAAATGTGAGTTTTTCGAGAAAGTTTTGCAATGAGATTCGTACAATGTTGTTCAATCCGACATGAGTTTTGTTCCTGTTGACTTTGCGACGCCTGTTTTATGAAATTGGAGCGACGCTGTTGATCCTGAATCAATTTTACTGTTGTTGTCTTGTCATGTTTCACGTTTACGGAGCCTGGTGTTGGCGATTTTGTTGTTGCTGCGGGAGAGAAGAACTGTTGCCAGATTTGTGCTGTTTTGTTATGTGATTTGATTGCATAATCCACAAAGCCAAGAATCAGAATGCGCTGTCTTGCGGGCATGTTGCGTTGCGTTGCATTATGAACCTGGTGGCCCTGGATCTCTGTGAAGTGAGATGCATTTTCTGTTGTTTGCATGCTTGTCAAAAATCATACGCGTTTTTCGTAGGTCCAGGAAAATGCCAGGGTGACGGATTTTAGGGGCGGATTTTAATTGATTTGAATGAAACGCTCTTTTGGCTGAATGAATTCTTGTGGTCTTCTGTAGTGGCCGCACGCAGTAATGTAACCCGCCGCATGACCGAAGGCCTCGCGATCTAGTTGTTTAGATGCAATTTTCTGAATCTGAATTCCGTGTTTCATCCGTGTTTCGCGCAACTGTGATACAATACATGAGTTCTGTCTTTCGAATGATTCAGGATGCAGCCGAGACTGGAGGAGCTTTGCTGGCGTGTTTCTTATTCCCTTCCTCACTCGCTGTGCTTTTTTCTGTCCACGTCGTACTGGACACATTGAAGGTTGTACTGGGATGAATGGTTTATTCAGTGTTCATGTGATGGGTCAAAGCCGTGTGCAAGAAGTTTGAGACACACATATAGGGGTCTTGTACAGGTCCTGCTGATTTTGTCCCTTTCAGCACGGTTTGTGCGCCCTGTGTTTGCGATTTTAGATTATTTTGCCAGCAACGAGCGCCGCTGGCGCTCACGGTGAAATTTTTATTCAGCAAATTCAGGGGAAGGGTGAAACACCAGTCATTTCCCGCACGACCAAGGCGAGTGTTGGTCTCCAATTCGATTCAAATGTTTGAAATCTGAGGCATTGTGACGGATGTGCACTCGTGACTGAATCGAAGAACTTGAACAGTGTCCTTCAAGGAAACCTGAAATAAGTATTCCGGAACAAGTTGACAACAAAGCCAACGCGCTTTTTTTTAAACTTCTCAGACAGATGTTTGTGGCATGCAAAATGTTTTGAAGAAGCAGCGTATTGTCTTATTGTTGAGATTTCTCTTGTTTTAGTTCGCAATAAATTCTTCCCACCGAGGAGAACAAAGAGAATGTTATGAACACGATATTTTATTTACTGACCGCAGACAGACAAACAACCAGCTTTTGTATAATTCTCACCAAGGCAAAATTCAATGGAAGGCTGTCGTACTGTAAACTGTACATTTCATTGCATAAATTGTGTGTGGCTCTTGCATGACTACGTGTTTTTGAGCAAACTGAGAAAATATACTTGGCAGCAAACCTGTGGCCAAAATACTTTGGTTGTACTGATGCGTGGCACAACGAAGCAACCTACTCCGCGAGAGAATTGCGTTCGAGGCGAATGAATGGCGCAGAAGCTCAGCGGATGACGACAATGCACACATTGCGTACCAAGGGGACTTTTGGTAAGAACGTGGTTGCAAACGGACGCACAACATCGCCGCACACTGGGTTACAGACAACACGACACTTTTCCCCAGTTTTCGCACACACACGCTGAAAAGGAACCAAAAGGGCAATATTGTTCAAGTCTGTTTCACGTCTGATGCTTTTGCTTTATCCTTACAAGTCGCAATGCAATCGTTCCACTGGTGTGAGACAGAATTTTCTTCGTGTTTCACTATCACACAACGAGCAGCTATCACACACCTGGTTATCACAATTCACACCCCACAGAACACCTGTCTAAAATTGAAAGTTTGCTTCAACAGTGACACAAAATGAAGACAAAATCGTCTTGTAAACAAGACCACCAAGTAATGTGGACATGTGCCGAGTCGGCAACATGGCATTCGTGAACTGACCAGCGGTTTGATTTTTGCCGGAAAACGACAACATTTGGCCAAGTTTCATTTCTGGTGGTGGAGGTAGGGGTTGGGGTTTGGGGTGGGGGGCTGGTCTTTATCTCAAGCATGATTACAGCACACACGCCGATGTCTTGGTGATTACCGCGTTTTGAAAGACCTCGTTCAAACACAAACAAAATCAGCCTGTTTCACATATCCACCGACTCGCCACAAATAGGAATTTTTGGGAACACATGGAATGCCTGGAAAGATTCTTTGCAGGGATTTACGAATCAGGAATGTCATGTAGAAATCACAAAACCTGTATGGTCATGGACCAAAACTACCCAGCAAAATCGAAAGAGAAAACAAGCACAAGACTCTTACGAGTATGACACAAATTTGATTTGAAAGTAATGCCAGTTGACCAACAGTCACAAATGAAAACAACTTGTGCGACAAATCGACATGAGGTACAAGTACATAGGTTTTGTGAGACGAATCTCCTTTGGTCATGTTCAACAACAACACCATGGTCCCACCTCTTGCAAGCATTGTCATTCGGTAAGTTGCAAATTAATACTACAAAACCAATGGTACGCAAGCTTTTCCTGATTTTGGTGTTCTTGGAAAACAACACACCACATTTCTGACTGTCCTGACGTTCTGGCTTGTTTGACACGCGTGGAAAGAGCATTGCAATGTTGGCTGCACCTGCTATTTTTACTTTGGGGAAACAAGTGTATCTTTGCAATTGAGGAAGTCAAAGTCACACAGCAGCCATCCCTCTCAGTGCAGCACGCTATTTCTTATTTTCTTTTCTCAGCAGGTCCAATTGTTTCTTGATCTCCTTTCTTCTCTTTTCATACCTGAATTCACAGACGTTTCAAAAAAATTCACGACATGACCATTACCACTCCAGATTTGAAGACTTCACCCAACTGAGATTTCACTCAGGAAGAACGAACCACTCGAAAATTTTCCAACATTTTTACATCCCGCGTGCGCGAAGCGGAGGAAGTGGGCAGTAAACTTATCACCCACCATTGAGTCCGTGTGTAGTGGACACATTTTGGCTAACCCCCCCCCTCCCAAACTTCTCCCCATGATGCCAGTTGTTTGACGGTCATGGTGGGGGTGCATGGGGTACAACACACATACCAAGGATGATTGCACCATGCGCGCGGAAGAGACGCTTGCAACAAACTGCGCGCTCAAAAATGCAGTGGCATTGGGGGCTACGAACCTGATTTGCAGTTGGTGTAACTCCTCCGCTTCTTCGGCGTTATATTTCTCCAGAAAACCCTTCAGCATCGCGTCGGGCAGATTCACAAACTGGGCCACCTGCACGACACAAGAAACTGAATGAAGCAAGTTCTTCAGAAATGGGACGGCCAGGGAGCAAGTCTTCCAAACATGGGTTGAAACGTTCGACAGATTCTTGATCAGAACTAAATTTTCCAGACTTGAGGGGTCAAAGTTCTGACAAAAATACTTTTGAGATCACAAATCTGAGCAAACCTCACCTCGGAAGAGACCTCGTGTGTCTTGTCTTTTTCCATGATGAATATTTTTGCTTCATCTTCGATGGGACCCAGCAATACGCGCTCGAGTAGAGGATAATCACTTTCTTTCAACACTCTCCTTTCTGCAGCGAAACAAACAAGCATTTTGTGAGTTATTCCTCACAGCGCATTTTGTCTCGTATGTTCGGAGAAAAACAAGTACACAGCAGTACCACTCACCGCCATTCGCCTTCACCGTGTAGAGGCAAAATTCTTGAGGGTTGTTTTCAACCTGAAAACAATGAAACACGGATGTTGTTTGGGTTTCGGAGTTCAAAACCAGTGCCGAATTTGAGTCGACCGGCTGGGGTTCGACCTTGGAACTGAATTTCGACTTCACAACACATCATCCTGAGCGGACACCGATTTGTAAACATTCAACAAGGCGAGTCTTGTCCTGTACCTTGAACTTGTCGAGCAGCAGATTGATGACCTCCGGTGCGGGAACGAGGCTCGTCACGCGCACGCTCGTCACTGTGCCGTGCGCAGGCGTGAAGACACTCGTCTGAAAATGAACACCAACATCAAGTTGAAAACAACTCCTGAGATTAACTCCTTGAAACTGGACACCGGCCACGTTCAGAGTTTTGGAAATATTCGAAGTGAAGTTGGAGAAAAGACTGCACATTGTCGCTCGACCAAGAATCTTCCAGGATCTTGAGTAGGATGGACCGCACGTCGCACTGAACTCACGTCGAGGTCGTAGATGTGGTTGTTGATGATGGAGAGGCGTTTACGGCGACCCTGCTCGCCGGCGCCGCCGCGACTGCGCTCCCCGCGGAACGAGACTGTGTTGAACTTCTTCTCGAGGTCGCCTCGGGACGCGAGCGACGCGGGCGACGCCGGCTCCTCGAGGCTGCTGCGCCGCTCCATCAGAGCGCCGTTCTCCACGTTGTCGTCCATCGTCTGTTCGGACATAGCAGCAAATACTCAACAAAATTCGTCACACAGTTTGTCTTTATCGAACAACGTCTTCCCGGTGTTCAGTGTATGTGCCCCGCCACCAGATCTCGAGCAACACTGAGTGCTTTTTAGTGAGTTTCTTTTGTTTTTTCACAAAAACGTGTTGAACAACAACGCACGCTCCGGTACTGTACTATCAATTTTCAAACCAGGAGACATACAGCCTTTCACTTCTTCCATTGCAACAAATTTTTGACGTGGACTTGCCAGGAAGAGGTCGTCCTCGAGTCCGTTGTGAATCGCCATAGAGTAGCTGCGGCGCCAAGCCTTGGGCGGCGGCGTGTCGTCCTTGGGCTTCAGCTGAATCGGGCAGGACACACCCCAAAAGACGCGCAAAACCCCCTCCAGCACCAGGCGACCGTTCACCTGCACAGGAAAACTGCAGGATGAATTGGCAGTCGGGTCTGTGGAAAATAGCTTACGCATTCGACCACAATGCTGTTGACATCTCAAGAACGGAAAGGTGCGAAGTACATTTCTTGATTAGTGCAGTAATGAAAACACAGATGCAGGAGGTAATTCACTCACATCTCTCATCTTCAAGTGTAACACAGTGCGATCTACGAAGGCATTGTAGGTTTTCACTCTGGCAGCTAAATCAGGTCTGAAAACCAACAGAAAACAATGGACTTAGTTTCTTCAAACTTGTCTATCTTGTCACCTGCTGGACTGTCCACGTGTGACATTCTTGTAGGGTTAACATGCAGAGGCGATCGCTTTCCTGCAGTACACAGGAATTGTGGTTCAGATCATTTGTTTCATTCTACCTTCTCAACGGCGAGTCTTTCTTCGGTGAACCGTGCGCCCCTCCAAAGTTGGTGTGTGCCTCCACAGGAGATCCGTGCCCGTACATGTTGGGTCCAAACAGAGCTGTGTAGCAAGGTATGTGGCAGTATGGAATTCCTTTGTGCTGAAAGTGAATTTGGCCTAAATTATGATCTTCGTCACAGTTTGATTTGTTTCCTCTTCGGCAAAAAAGCACGTTGGAAAGGCAGTTCTACCTGAAAAACGAAGGTGTTCTCTTTTTGTTCCAGGCTCGTGTTGAAATATTTCATATCAGATTCACATTCAACAGAGATTTCATTGTGTGTTCCTGAGAAGAGAGCTTTGTTCTGTTGAATGTTGTGGCATCAGCTTTCACAACTTCACTTTCGGTGGACGTGATTTTTGCTTGCTGGTCTGTTTCCAAGTTGTTTTCACAACATGCTCACACCACAGTGCTTTTGGATGAGAATTTTTCTTGCTGCACACCGAAGCTGCGAACAATATTTTTGCGAACAAGGAATTTCTAAAAATGAGCAGTGAACCATTTCTGGAACTTGCCATTGTCTTGCCCCGCACGATTTCATAACTGCGATGATGACTGACACTTGCAGTTACCGCATCCGACAAGTCAAGAACAAGACCCAGACTTCGGACCAACAAAGCCTCTGTTTGACCATTGGACCTATCTCTACAGTTCCTGTTTCAGTTTGTCTTACATGCTGTCAAAAACCACTTTCATTCATTTCGGTGAGCACGACACACAGCTACTTGCCCCTTCCAAAACAAACCGTCTGCATCTCTTTGTGCCTTTTGTCAGACGCGCTTCATCGCCTGAGAAACAAACAATCATTTACCTGAAAAGCGACAGCTATTAATTGGTGTGTCTTCCAGACTGAACTGTGTCTTCACTGAACACAAGGCCGTCACGAAGCTGCTTCTAAATGCAGACACAAACACGACCGACTCGTGTTTCCACCCACGAACATTGTCGTTTTGAAACGAGCTGCTTTCCCTGCCTTGCGTCCTATTGTGTTGCCAATTTGGAATTTCAATTGCGGAAGACACATTGTTTGTAAGTTTCATGACACAATCGGTGTCATGAGCTGTGCACTTATGCAGGAGCTGTCGTCTGACCTTGCACGATCTTCCTTCTGCCACAAGGTGCAACGCATAACACACCTGCCGCTTTGCACATTGGCTTGTCTGGTCTGCTTTTCGCAACAGTTGCCTTGCAAAAAGATTTGATCAAATACATGATTTTCAACGACCAAACCACAAAGACAAGCGTTGGCATTGAAATAATCTGTTCCATTGTGTCTGTTAAAGCTGCTTGGTGAGAAATTTTTCACTCACATGGACTTCAGACACCAAAACGAGGGACGTTTCTACAGTTTTCTGTTGTCCGTACATGAAGCTTGTCCAATGGACACGCGGAATGTCTTGAAACGCCAAGGTATCCCGAGTACGCATTTCTTGGTGCAACATTGAGACCAAATCGCGGAATGCACGCAGAAGCTGCTTGATGTTGTGCGACGCTCACTTCTATTGTTCGTGAGACCTACCACGCAGAAGGTGGACCCAGGGATGTGAACCGCCCTGTCTGCCCGTACAAGCGTCATCAAGAATAAAACCTGTTTCCTTGTCACGCGAAGAGCGAAAAAATACTTTTTTTCTTCAGATTGCACATCACCTTCGTGCCCCCGACCCTCCGATGAAATCTTGGATGCAAACTTGCAGCCTCTCACTCCTTATCTTTGAAGGAGAGATGACTCTCTCTCCTCGTGGAATGAATTCACCAAAGATCAACGCGCCCTTACAGCAGGCATTGTGCTCACAACACGCACTGACGCATTGTTCCAGCAAACAGGCGTTACTTACCTGGCAGAGTGGAAAATAAAACCAGGTTTCTGACTGGTTGGGGGGGGGGGCGAAGCAACCTGTATTTTTTACTGCAGCAAAAAAACCTCGCCGACAGCATGGAACACTCGCCAGACACACATGCCCACTGCAGTGTTGGGGGGGGGGCACCCATGCAGATAAACACAATTTGGTGTCCGAATTTTTTCAATTTCAGACGACTCTGAACGCAAATGCGCCAGAGCAATTCACTTCGCTCTCGGCGAGAGTAAAAAGTCCGACCCCAAAGGTTTCACCTTCACGACGAATTTGCGGTTTTGTCTCGTGAATACAACCAACGTCTTGTAATTTTTGCGAGGCACCTCGCAACACCCAGAAAAATTGTCCAGGTCCATCGTACATTGGGTGCATTCGTGATTGCACCAAGTACGTTCCGTCAATTGAAGTTAGGATTGCCAGTTTTTTTGGCAACAAGCAAAAACCAAACAACAAAAGAAAGCAACCGCTTCAACTTTCGCACAAGAAAATTGTTGGAAGTGGGCAAAAGATGGTTTCAGCATTCGCTGGATAAAGACAACGCGTGGCTGCTTCTCGGGGGTACGGAGCGCTGTGCGTGGTTGCAAGTCCTACATCAAGGAGGTGCTGACATCTGCCACATTCACAAAATTTACCTGAGATATACGTTGGGGTGAGAACCCTGAGGTGTTTTCCACGAGAATCGTGGCAGTGGAATAAAAGCAAGGGAAAAAGAGAGCCAAAGAAACAAACCTCGACATGTTGACCAGGATGGAGTACTTTGCCACACTCTTCACATCTAAGACATGCGCGGTGCCAATCTTTCCCCAACGATGTTCTCCTTTCAGCTGCAAGAAAAGTGAAACTCTCAACGCGTTTTCTATGGTGAGCACGCTTCAACTCGCCACAAGTTTTGCGAGTTTGCGACGAAGCGTTTCAGCACCACCTACCAATCACCACGTCCATCGGGTTTTTGATGGAGAGCAGCCCTTACCGTGATGGAGCCCGATTCTCAAAAGTTCGAAAATTTGATGGAAAACTTTACCCGTCACAAGACACATTTGAGACTCTGTGTCAGGGTATTTTGCTCTGTACAGAGCTTCGAAAGTGTCTTGTGATGAGTAAAGTTTTCCATAAAATGTGTATTCTTGATTCTTGATTGTTCATAACTTTCGAGTGTACCCTGCTCACGCATTCAAATTACAGTGGCGAAGAGGGGTTGGACTTTCTTCCAATCCCGAAATCAAATCAGCCAGCCAAGTCAAACTTGTTGGTGAAAATGTTTTTGCATGTTCGCACCCTGGAACATAGTTTTACTTCTGAGTCGGGGGGAGGCAAGTTACGGAACAGTTTTTCGTCGGTGATGGCACGAAGATGTATCAAAGGTCAGGGTCAAGACATGAGTCGTTGATTCAAGACAACAACACCCAGGCCCCAACTGTTGTGCTTCGAGGAATCGAAAGAATTTGAGCATTCCCACGATGGTTTGATACACCCTCGTACACCATGGCCTGGAATTGGATCTATTGTCACACACGCGCGCACACACGCGTACACAGACAGACAGACTGTGACAGACAGACAGACACACAGAGAAAGAAACTGGAGGCACAACTTTGCTGTGGAAAGAACACAGAGCACTGTTGGTCGCTGAGTACAAGACCTATTAGACTGTCTACCCATGGATGTGAAGCTGCGATCACCAACAAAGTGTCTTGACTCACCAAAGTAGACGACTTTCCCACATTTTGGGCATAGTGGCATGCTTGACGAGACTTGTCTGAGCTACCACCATTCCTAACTGTTTGACAGACCAGTTTGGTTGAAGAAGTGTGTCATTTCAATAAAGTCGGCAAGTTCTGGCATCATTTTCAAGAAAACGGAAGTGCCCTACAACTCAGCAGGTGCTTGCCGTAGTCCTCCATGGAACTATTTGTGACAAAAAAAATTGGCACTCCACTTGCTTTTTCTTCGAGTTTGCTGTCATAGCTTCCACATCTCCGATCAAGCTTAGATTTACTCTCAAAAGTTGACGACAAAGGAGGAATAATTCGTTGAGGAAGCCAAACAATAAAATCTTTCATATTCCTCCGCTCTTTACACAGGATCCTGTGACGTCACAGAAAGGTGTACACAGCATCCTGTCTCACCTGGATATGAAGTTTTGTAAAATTATTTCGTTTGAAGTTTCCACTTTTCTCTGGCAAAAGTGACCTTCTTCAGAGAAGGTCGTGTGGAATACGGAAAGCAGAAACGCATCTGTAGACAGGTAAACCATCCAACCTTTCTGATGTCGAGAATCGATCAAATTTGATGGTGTTTAGGCACACCTGGGACACAGGTTTTGACAACAAACGGGGTGACATGCATGCATGACTCACTGTGTTATCATGTTCACTGTTTGAGAAGGGAGCTTTGTTCTCATCTGGAGTGCTAGATTTGTTTGGGTTGGGTTGGTTATTTTTCACCGATTGTGGTTGTGCACATGCCACACCTTGACAGCCAGTTGAGGTCATTCGGTGCATTTTTGTTTCTCCAGATCTCAATCAAGACTGGGGTGTGTTTTCAGATCTGAAGTTCCTGAACCATAGTGATTTGATCTGTCAAATTTGGGTTTAGACCCAGCACAGCAGCTGCCAGTTTCTGACTGTGTGTGTCAAAAATGTGATCATCGGCGTCAGACGACTTCACGTGACAAGGTCAGCAGTGGCGGTCAGTGAGCGACCGAACGAAAACGGCAACGACCGCACGATTGAGCTGCACGCAAGAACCAGTCCTGTCAACATCAGGCCTGTGCACAAGTGAGAATCCTGCAAGACGTCACCACAAGCAATCTTGAGTCGAAAATGATTGTGTAGACCCAGGGGATGTTTGGGCTTCTCAGATATGCATTGCCTGCGGGACAAAAATAGACCCAGGTTCAGCATCAAAGTGAAACTAAAGACCGTGAGGAGTATCAATTGTCAGTGCATTACGACCCTCTCACGTTTAGTTTGTCAACTTGACCTCAGGGGAAAATCAAAGAAATATCAAAGGATATAATTTCTGTTCATTTCGGTTCCACCTTGTGGGAAGAAGCCACACAGTCCCGAGGGCAGGTTTTCTTGAGGAAAACCGGCAGTTTGGTGTGAAAGAAATGTTTTGCAATTGATCGATTTCATTATCACGATTTGTCAATGGGAAATACCGCCTATCAGACGCGAAGGAGTCAGTTGACCCCTTCGGCGTGTTGAAACGGCCGATACGGTGATCAAGCGTTGCAACTGGAACCTGTCGAAAGACGCCCGTCCGAGGCAGCAGCTGCACCTTCTGTGGCGTGTCACCCTCGGGCACAAAGGTTCCCGGGAAACTGATACTGGAGCTGATACGCGAATTTACCGTATCGCGAATCTGATAGCCCGCTGCACTGCGTGATCACCCGGATTCTGCGGCTGCAAATCAATTACTAGCGCATTGAGAAACTGTTGAATGGATTTTGCACGGCTACCTTGTAGCCATTCGTAAATTGAAGCAGATACTGTTCACTTTTTGTCTGACGAGTATTTCCGAGTACAGATAGCACGCATCTCATCTGCGATTGTTGGTGCCACGGACAGGTTTACGGCTTCGTACACTTTGCCAGTCTTCGAGAGTCATAGCAGTTAGCTCCCCTCCTTGGAATGAATTCCGTCTGCATAACCTGTTACGCTTGTTGGCTGCGTGATGATTGAACGAGTTTGTATAAACAGTGGGTGATCAGGGCTGGATGATCAGAGTGAGTTGTTGGTATCCCACAGGAGCATCCCACAGTTTCTGACCGAAATCCGCACAAGGTGCTGTGTGAGAGACGATCATTGTGGTTTGGTGGATACACTTTCTCTGACCGAAGGGTTGGACCAAAGAGTTAGCGAGTTGATCCGAGTCCCAGCTGCAGGGGGAGCTGCAGCCACGCCTCCGGGCGATGCAGCACGAGTCAGGGCGCGGAAAGGCGGATCAGCCCCACAAATCCCGGCCAGACCTGCAGCCTGTGTTCAGTTGGGGGTCTCCGCTCTCCAGATAAGAGACCGAGTTTTGTGGATCAAGAGCAGTGAAAGCGATACAGAGTCGTCGTCTTGCTGGGCAGACAGCGTTGATAAAGTGCCTTTGTCAGAGGATATTGTGTATTGAAAACACAAGAGTTGCATTTGACCCTGTGGTTGAAAAGGAACACTGAAGCAACATGCACTTTCGCATTGTGAGTGGTGCAAACGAAAGGAGTGCATTAGACTGAGCAATTGCACATGCTTGCATCAACAAGTGTTGGGAGGCGGAACCTACAACTGTGCAGGGACAGCATTTTCACAATATTTATGTGAAATAAGTGTGTGTACGGGACCTGCCGGGACCTGCCCTGCTTTCGTGCAGTGTGCCACTTGCGAAGAATTACTTACGAGGCTCAGTCATTAAATACGTGGAATTATCATTCTCAAGGAAAACTCTTTCACACGGAAAACTCGCGTCAACTCTTCCAGTTGGATTCTGATTTTTGCAGTAAGGAGTACTTGTGGATGCCTTTTGGACTCGAGGCGTTTTATCGATGAACTCGGTCGGCGCTTTTTGAACATCCTCAAGCTTTGTGCAGTTTGAAGTCGCTTTTTGTGCCGTTGTTGCGAAACGCTCAGGAGCTGTTTGGTGGATGCACACAGGTGATGAGGATAATTCATCAACCAACTCGACGTATGTGACAGGCTTGCGGAACTCTGATCTGTGTTGTATTCACGTTGGTCACATATTCACCTCGAGTGCTTCTGGATTTTGATTTTCATTGATGATGATCAATTGTCGTTTCTCAACAAACTTCAGTCATCAAAGGGACTCACTCAGAGTGGTGTTAAAGAGCGACATCTTTGAACATGCACCTCTTTTCATTGTGGAGAGGGGGCTGTTCTGCCCTCTTAAAATTTCTTCCACAAAATATCTTTTACACTTGACGAAATTCACGGTCACCCTTGAGCGGTTTTGGAACGACGCCAAAGAGACTGCCAGCAACTACCTTTAATTGGCGACCATGAAAGATGCTAAAGAGTGCCTACCTGGGTAAGTATTGAGTTCTCCTAAAATTAGTGTGTTATCAAAAGGTGGGATTTCACCTCGTTTGCATGTCAAAGAACCAGGTGAATAGGTTTGTCCAGGGCTTTTGCACGGTTCGGTGCTTCAGGAGATGACCACGGCGCAGGGATACCCAGTGGGGGCGCCAAGCCAGGTCGGGTATCATTAGGAGCCTCGTTCTGAGTCGGGTGTACGCACGGTGCTTGTCGCAGGTACGAGGGTATGTCTCAGTCGTGATGTTGTGTCTGTGTCAGGCACACACGGCATGTACACATGAAACGCGAGACATGTTCGCTGAACTTTCACCGTCTGCTTTTTGACTTGGGAACAGGAAAACTTTACAACTTTGCCGAGGTGGTTTCTGGATTGAGAAGTTGGTTCAACAGCTGGATTGTCCTGACATCCGACAGAAGTTATTGGAGTGTGTGGAACAGATTGAGATTCATGAAACAGTGAGATTCGAGGGTCCGTGTGCACGAAATCAGAGTTGAACTGTGCTTTGGATAGGGCTAACTGTGGATTATCAGCTCGACAATGCCACAGCTTACTGTGCAGAGACCGACTCTGAGAGGGTAAGAATTCCTTTTTGTCACAATGTCTGCCAACTTGACGGCTTCCCTGTTTATTAAACAGAAATTTATGATATGGGTGTCAAGGAAGGATCATTTAATGCAGCTTGATACTGTCTCAGTTGCACTTGCAGCTATTTAAATGTACATTTTATGAGATTTTCCACTGTTGGACGCATATCGAATCAATAGAGTGTAATGGGTGCTTTATTTCGATCTCTTTGGAAGATCCTTTCGCATTGAATATCAATCGATTACTGCACATTGTGGAATGCTTGTTGTTACTTTCGTATGTCAGAGTGGCCGCGGTTCCACTGGTTCAAGTTTTGAAACAGGGGTGTTTGTTGGGCTTGTCCACTTGTTCTTGTGAGTGGATCTGTCAGACACGGGAACAACTTTTCAGTTCACGAACACAATGAAGCGTTGGATCATCTTTCTTGAGAGGCGCTGCTGTTCGATGTTTGCAACAGCGTCTCTCTGTTCATGCAGTGATCCCCACAAGTGGACCACACGACGTTGGTTGTTGTGTGAAATTGCAGCCAAAACGTCGCACCAAGTTTTTCCTCTTTTGGATGTTCCGGGTGTTCTCCACTGAAATTTGATGCTCGAATCAAGTGTTTGATGCCCCGTTCACGTACTTAGGTACATCTAGTGCTCGCTCTGGCGGTTTTGGTTTGAAGGAAATGAAGCTATCTGATGCACAGTGACACTAATTTTCGAACACAGGAAGTTGTTTCTTGCCAACCTCAGGGTATGGTGCCGGGTGAGTTGGTGGGAGAGGCAACAACGAATCTCGCACATCGCAAGTCCTCGGTCTTAATGTTGATACGAGGCTGTATTTCTAAGTTTTGATTCCATCCGTTTTTTCCGGAATCAAAACTTAGGAATTTTTTCCTTTTGGTATGTGATGACAGACATGGTCTGGGTCTCTGAAGTG
>JAAUXT010125997.1_pt1 | contig 59485 bp, 49 predicted proteins | sample 7278171 | NCBI WGS metagenome assembly JAAUXT01 (sample SAMN14350112, study PRJNA611818) | marine sediment metagenome | isolation source: surface marine sediment (1.8m) | place: French Polynesia: Moorea | collected 2018-08
ACCACTGGCAAGGGATCATGACTTGCCACTGACACAGTTTCAGAAAAGTCCAACCTCACAAACCTGATTCTTCTGACCAAAAACCGGAGAGGAGTGAGATTCCCCTCGTATTTGACCAGTTTTCCAACACAGCTCGTCACATTTCTCTTTGCAAGTTTTTTTTGGCCCATTTTAGTTTGAACTGAACAACTGAATCGAACCCATTTCCATGTTTTTAGACTCCCACCGCGAAAAGCAGAGGTTGTGCGAGTTGAACATCGAAACAACTCAAGGGACAAGAATTGTCATCTTGCATTCAAAGAAGTAAATTTTGAAACCAGTCTTGGTCCAAAATTAGGCCTGAAAAGTTTTTGTTCCAACTATTTGTGTGATTGACCACAGCGTATATCTGTGGACTATGATGGACACATTAACTAGCATTTCAAGTGATGAGCAATCACAGAGGCTGAAAAGAAATGATTGGAGTTTAACTTTCCATCTGTCAGGGAGGGTTCAACGTGCCCATTGGAACAACGAACTCAGCTGAAAACAACTTGAACTCAAGAGCCTGCATTTATCTGGGACCCAAGTTTGGTCAGATTTCCCACTGAGCTTTGCAGACTGACCCACAACACTCACACCGGTGCCGAGTTCACTCACAGTGCTTCACGTCTCGCGTGGTTTCTGCGATTTTGTCAGCTCAAAAGGGGAAATTCTGAGACTGCACAGGAACGCTTTCGTGACTGCGGACTCATTCAAATTTCAAATCTAAACTTGTGTTCCAAATTGAGTTCATGATGCGTAACGTGCGGCTTTGGTGTGAAATTGGTCCACCAACCCCAATTCATAAATTCTTTCTGACATGCAATGCTCCCCAGGATTCTCTCTGGTCCGCTGAGCTCTTGAGCCCAAGTTTGTCGCGATAGCTGCAAACACAGCTCACAGGGAACTGGAAACCTCTTTGAGTTTCATCCTGTTAGAGGCACAGAATTTCGCCTTTTGGGGTCCACTTCAAATCGGTATATAGTTCACAGTCAATTTATGTTTGACACACACACTTGTGAACGTTTTTTGATTTGTTCAAACTTTCCCCACAACTCGGACTGTTCAAATTTTGTGAAGTCGCATCATGACTGTGAGGAGCGCAGCAGGAACGCTGCGCTGGGGTTTGCGGTCTCTTGCCTTTTGAACTCTCGCCTTTCAGACTCATCGAGGTGAGCGTGATGCTTTGGAGAAGGCAACATTTCCCTCACGCCAACACTTTCGAACAGACAGGAAGTGTCAAATTTACCCGGAGCAACAAAAACATTTCCACCTGAATGGATTCAATAAATAAATTCCCAGATAAGTTTCAGGTTCACACCTCAGACAGACCGGACCTTTGAACGTGTCCACTCTGTCGGGTGAAAACTGCGAATTTTAACTCTTCTTTGAATTTTGTGCATGTAACTTGGAACTGGAGTCCAGAAAGAAGTGGAAGCAGAACTGATCAGTCATTGGAGTTGGGTCACATGCAAAGCTGTCCACTAGACTGTTTGATACTCAGAAGGCAAAAAAATCGATTACTGAAAAGATTGTTCTTCAGTGAATCTTTCCCACAAGCAAAACCACATGACAACACAAATGTATCTTTGCATCCCCCCAGCACTTCTCTCAAGATGGTGTGCAAAGGATATGTGATCCTGAAATCTGAGCTTTCAGACTCTCCGGCAGAGAATGACAAACCTTAAAAAAAAGGAAGAGACCCTGATCACTCTCAGATGCGACACGTTTGATTGGCTCTTTTTGCACGTTTTCAATGTTGGGATAACGCCCCTGGAGAGAGACTGTCCCTCTCCACCCAAATCCGCCCCTGAGAGGGTTCACCAAAAATCCCCGTCAAAGACCTGAAAATGTTTCCCTTTGTAATGGCGCACCTCAGGTGCAAATCACAGCCTTTATCAGCCCGCATAAAATACGAGACGAGCGCTGCCTTGACAACTCAATTCCTACATTTCAAACCCTGAGATAAGAATGACAATTTTCCGTCACAATTGACCAGAAACCTGAAAGGCCAAAAATCGCTATTTCAGTCACACCCTGTGTGGGGCACCCAAGGACCCGGGGTGAGTTTGAAAGTTTGAACTCGATCGAGGTGAGGTGGGTGCGTGCGGCAGGGCAGCACACCCAGGCTTTGTGGGAATCTCAAGGAAGTGATCTCCATTCAGACTCGAACGAGACTTTGACACGAAGTCAGCCCAGATTCAGGTCTAAGTCAGACAAGGCCCTCAAATGGCTTGCTTCAACATTGTTGCTCGGACAGTGTTTTCTCTCCAGAAAAGTTCTGTCCAGGTCTTCGGCAACACAAGTTCTCAGTATGGGTCTTCAGAACTGCCCAAGTCTTTCTGCAAGGAGTCTTGCCAATGACCTCGCCACTTCGTTTTTTTTGTGACACACAGTCGAAAGGTGAACCCAGAAGATGCAAATCACAAACGGTTCTGTTGTTCAAGTAGCATCTCTCAATGTGTGTTGCACTTCTTTTCTTCATCATCAGTTGGAAGGGGATAAATCACCACATCGGGTTGAATGGCGGTTTGATGCTTGAACCTCCAATTCATTGGTATTCAAAGAAGTACAAATTTTTGTTGCTGCATTCCGACGATGAAACAGATAGACATTCACAGCCCAAAAATAAATCAAGACCCAAACAGACGTGTCAGGCTCAAACTCATATCCAAGCCAACTATGACTGGAATTTTGACACTTGAAATATCTTTCGGACGGAAATAGATGTTTGTCGCTTCCTAGTTACTTCTCCGTTGAGCTGAAAATTCACTCACTGATTCTCGCATGTTTTTATTGCCATCAGAAACGGGAGCGGGTCGGTTGGGAGTCTGAGGAGGAGAATGACCTCGGGTGATTCCGCATCAATTAGAATCCATTTGTGATTGAGCAGCGAGGAAACGAGCCGTGCCTGACGTGATTAAATCAGATTCCAATGATTTCAAAATTTCATTCAATTTGATTTTTCAACGGGAAACATTCCTGCACCGTATTTGGAACCGGGTTCAGAAATGGCGGTTTCCAGTCCATTTGCAGCAGAACAATGGAGACTCATCCTGCGCGCATGTCAGACCTGTCACTCCCAAAATATTGATTTTATTTACAAATCATCTCTCTCGATATCTGCCCAGGGGCTGACAGGAAAATTCGGTGGGCTTTGCCAAATTGCTCAGAACTGACATCTCTTGCGGAGCCAGGGGTCATGAGGCCGGGTTCTCCTGTCCGTGCAGGTGAGTTGTCTAGTTGTTTTTTTTTTTCAAAGTTTTCAAGGCTTGGGTGTGGGTCCCCACCCGAAGATTTGGGTCCCTTGACATTAATCCTGGAACTACAAGAGGACCTGTTCAGTGCGAGTCCTCAGACGATTCTATTGGACAGGGACCTTGGCAGTTCGGGGGTCTCCGTGTTCGCTCGCAGCACAGCGGGACGGTCCGGCTCCTCGCTGCGACCAGCAATTCCCATCTCCCCGAGAGTCCAAGAGCCCCCGAACACCATCTGACACTCAGGTCAAACTCCCTCTTCGTTCCTGGGGTTTGAGAGTGATTATGTCACTGCCCCGCGCGGTGAGTTCACCAACAGTCGTCTCAAATTCCTGTGTTTACGACACCACACGGACTCGAAGGCCAAGAGGCACCGATGTCGCACAGGATGGTAGCACCATATGCCACTTCTGCGTGTGACCAAATGTAGGCTGTGATTGCATCGAATGTGTTACGAATTGCTGGGTGCACATCTGATACTTCGCTCCAGATCGGGGGTCCTTGTTTGAAGTCGTTGTTTTCATCGTCGGGTGAGTGGGCTCGTGCTGGGACTCTGAGTAGGCTGGACTCGGGTTTGGCAGGGCTTGTCAAAACATGACAAAAGGCTCCCAAATCGCCTATTAGACGCAACAGGTCTCAATTTCAGCACCTGTGACTTTGTGAGGCAGGTGTGTACCGATTTTTGCCTTGATTCCACTTCAAGAACGGAAGGAGTTCTGACCTGTTGAGATTTCACGAAGGATCGATCAAACATCACTAGACAGTTCACATACTCGTCGCTTTTAGTTCCCACCAAGTCACCCCAATTTGGATGATTATGATCAAGCTTCATTATGAATTTCCCGCACGTTATCAGTTGGACTGTTTCACATGTCACTCACTTCACCGCTTGATTGGGAGACGGAAGAGTGGAGTCTTGTCATATCCGTGATTTTAAGAGCTCGAGCCATCGCCTCGACGAGATCCCTCGCGAGATCACTTTCGGTTATTTGAATTTTAACGGTACACTTGTCAACGGTCTCTCTTGTTTCATGTCACCGAGTTTGGTGTTCGTGGGAACGTTTGTCTGACGGCAGAGACAAGCGGATCTACGGAATGCTGGACTGTTCAGCGAGATGTTTGCGTTCCGTCTTTGAATGCGTCCGTGGAATGTGTGAATCCTTTCGCGTGATTTTGCTGGATTTCTATTCCCGCAACACATGACACGCGCACAATCTACGAACACACGTCCAGACAGACAGACAGACAGACAGACAGACAGACAGACAGACACACACACACACACACACACACACACACACACACACACGTGGAAACATTGTCCACGAAAACGCCATCTTTTCACGTGCCGCGAAAACTTTATTCCTCCACCACCCTTAAGATCCGCCAAACCTGTTCACAATTAAGCTACAGGTACTAGCACTGAATATGCGAAAAGTAGTTTCCATCAAAAACAAACTGACAGCGCAGCGCAGAGGCGGCGGAAGAAATTGCTCTTCGTCACGCGAGGGTCATTTCACGTTCTGCGGCGCACGGTTTATTCAGCAGCGACGAAATTACAGCGTCGCCGCTCAAACTGTCGCGTCCGATTCCACCGCTCCGAACCAACCAGCCGAGGTGATGGGGACACAGGCCTCAAGAACCCGAGGGCTGAGAACCAGGATCGTGTCCCGAAAAATAGGGTCGTGTGTGCTCGACGTGTCATGGGGCCTGAATTTTGAAGAATCATGTTGAAAGAGAACGAGAAGAAACTTGGGTGTGCTGTTCTGCAAGCAAAAGGTGAACCCAAGACTCTGGACCAACAACTCAGGTGCCAGTGAGTGCAGAGGCGCGTGTGTGTACTCACTGGTTCGAAGCTCACGAAGGTCACACAAACGCTCACCTGTAAAGAAACAAAAAAGTAACTTTTGTGAGTCGCGTGTAAACAAGGGTGAGTTGTTGCATTGTGCCTTTCCAGCCACACAAACAGACCGCATCTAGTGCCCCCACCTTTCAACAGAGTCCATTCGGACACTCCGGGTGCCTGAAGACAATTTCAAAATTGATACACACGGACTGCCCATGGAAAGCTTGTGTGTCATGTTTATCATTCTCACAATCATTCAAACGCCTGAACGCATCAAAAAGCAAGATGCTTAAAAAATTGTGGCATATGGTCAATGAAAGCGTAAAATGAAAACTTTCATTTTCACAAGTGCTGTTTAAGACACTTTTACAACGGTGAAACACACACAAAAGCTTCACCTGCGCATCTTCTTTCAGATAAGAAACAAGCCCTAAAGTGCCGAACTCAGAAGCCTTCAAATTTGTAGGTATTTCTCTAATTATTAGCTTGCCTATCAAAGAGAAAATTGCCAGTGCTTTAGGGCAGAAATGAACAGCAATTTCTTGTGTTCATGACAAAGCTTTTTTGAAACGTACCAGCCTTCTCCTGAGATACCTGACTCGTCGTACTTTGCCACTCTGAACATTGTTGCTGTTCACGGTTTTGGGTTTGCTCTCTTTGCTCAATTCTAAAGTTTTGTTCTGATCATGTTGTGTTCCAAGTCAACAGAAATCCAAACCATGTTCAACTGCAGAGAAAAGTAATTTGGGGTGAGCAGGATGAGTTGAAGGAAAAAATTGCCAGGACCTCAGATAGCTTTTTGTTCAAACCTTACAAAATAGCAAAAGCGTAGTTGACTGATTCTGGGGACGAGCACGTCGCTTGTAGATGAAATTCCAAGAATGCAATGAAAACGAATCTCTTCTTTCAGCTGACATAACTGACATCCTTCCATCTTTTCATCCAAGAATACGGGCAAGTATGCTCAAGGTATTAAACCAGAGTTGCCATTCAGATGGGGGAATGCGATTCAGAACAGTAGGCTGTTGGTGCATGGGAACAAGGGATTAGAACCTGATGTGCCTTGAATGAGGGCAGGACTGAAATGTCTTGAACAGATCTGGAAATTGTCTCGTGAATTTAGAATGAAGGAATTTCAACACAGCAACAACTGCGTCGAAAGCAGTGAACCCGTTGTGTGACACACACTCACCGCGGGCGTCGTTCTCCTGAGAGATATGGTACAGAAACCGAGGGATGAGTTTCGACCTTGGTTCAGGAGCAGATCCAGTGGGACGGGCCCACTGACTCAGGAAGAAAGAAAGCCGGGTACCCCCAGGACGGGGAGTAAGGCCCTTCTGATCATATGTTGGTGTTTGTCCCTGTGTGTGTGTGTGTGTGTGTGTGTGTGTGCCGATGACTGATTTCTGTTTGGATCCGGACCACCCAAACCCCACATCTACAGCCTGCTTATTGCTGTTGCATAATTGTGCAATTTACACTTTTCTCCATTCAGGCCAATGTAAGAGGTTTATCTCGAAAGGTGATGAGAGGAATGTAATCTACACCATCTACAAAAAGTGAAAGAGGGCCATTGCTGCTACATGTAAAAGTTCCGGGCGGTGAGCCTTTTACCACATATTTGTGCACTTAAAATCAGAAAAAGTGCAAACATTCAAGTCTGTTCTAGTCATACCTCGAATAATTTACAGCACTCGACTTTGGTCAAACTACTTTCCGCACAATATCACAGATTTCACGATGCCATTCTGTCTCTGGAAATGATCTCGGCATGCATGACGGTTCGTTCCCCATCAACCACAAGACAGTGACATCAAGGACAAGGGACCCGTGAAGAATGCTGGAGCTCAAAAATATGTCCTCGCATTGCACTGCGCCACGGTAAATTTTCTTCTGATGTTTCCACAAACATCAGTCGCACTTGCCAAGTCCCAGATTGGTATTGTCCTCTTTTACACGTGAAACAATTTTTATTGAACCAGCCGCCCTTGGAGGCGTCCAAATGAAACCGCACAAGACGCAGTGCGACAAAAGAACAGAAGAACCTGTCGCTTTTGGTTCGGGCACATTGGTCCAATATTTGCACTGGGAGCAGGTTCTCCGGGTCAAATGCATCAACCACACTCTCATCACATCCGATCACAATGCTCACAGTTTTTCTCCTCGTTTCTTGTGCGCAGTGATCAGGGGAATTCAAACTTTTCTCTCCAAACTGGAGAGCACCAAAAATTGTCAAAGAATTGCAAGAAACCAGTTGACCAGATTTGGACTGAATCTTCTTCAAGTCGAATGAGAAACCGCGTGACCCCCACCCCCCGCGCCGGCGATTCCAGGGACTTTGAGCTTGTCGTATTGACCACGTCGGAGCCACGACGTCTTTTCACAAACCTCAACAGAACACAAGACGCAGTACTGGTTGGCTGATGCGCAACACGAAGAATTTTTTCGTGATAAAATGTGCTCGAAGTCCCCAGTCAGCCCAGCACTCACCCCGTGGATCCCGCATCAGAGCGCCGCATCATGACAAGGCAATTTGCTTGTGCGTCAGGTAAAAAGTGAAAAGTGAATCTTGTGACCAGAATCACGCACGGAACAGGAAATCCTCCCCGGGCACCAGTAATTGCTGTGAGACCTGCGCGTCACCTTCGGCTGGAAAAAGATCCCAGTCCGCCCTGCACACACTGTTGCAGCGGATCGTGGAGGTACTCCAACAAAATTTACAACCCCAAATTTGGCACCACAGGCAAAAATGTTTTCCTTTTCACAGGCTTAAGTTCCTAAAGTTGAAGTTGGGCTCCCTTGACCACTCCCAAAACAAAATTGACCTGCCCCGGTCCAATTTTGATGGCAGAGACCAAGTTCAGGGCGCCCAATTCTGAACCTGAATCGGCCAAAGCGCAGTGCTTCTCCACATTCTATTCTCTTTCTCTTCAAGCACGGAACGTTTTGTTTGAAAATCAGAGGAAATCGTGGCATTCCTAAGTTTCCTGCTGTTTGCTCAGATTCTGGTGCCAAACACAGAAAACTCTCCACCCGGGCAGTAGCTGCCGAGGCGCAATTGCCCAATGTGTGCAGACTTTACCTCGCGGATCTAAAATGGATGGAGAGCGGTGAGACAAACCTCCAGTTCTACGAGAATGCAGCAGGATCTGTCATGAGGACCAGAGGAGGTCAAACGAACTGCAGTGCGTTGCATCTGCAAGACAACCTGAGAGTGACTTGAACTTGAGTTTCTTGACAGTGCCACAAAACGAAAACGACGAGCGTTTCCTGGTTCCGCTCGAGGCACTGAAGGACTCACCATCGAAGCGTGTTTATTCAAGAACTTTGGTTTTGCAGAAAATGTGCCATTCATGGGGTCTTAACCTTTCGCAAACTTCACAGGCTCCGATGCAACAATCTGCAAATGTGTTTCGTTTCCTCGACACACCCAAGTGAGACAATACGATGCACCCATGAAAGCCCCCATTGTTCTCAAAATTTATTTTTCACGAACACGGGTTTGTTCACTGTGCCCAAATGCAAACGAGGACTCGCAGTGAGAAAAATTTCGACACGACCTCAACATTTCCGTCACCTGTTCCGAGCTTCCGCTTGTGGCCAACAGGACTGTTGTTGGTCGGTGTGAACAAACGCGACCTTCATTGTCAACCCAGAGTGAGGTCCTGAGAAATGCGACCTGATTTCCTGAACATCTGAAATGCGTCTCAATCATGACACCAATGCGGAGGTTCAGCAAACGCGTCCGGTCCTTTTTCGACGTGCCCCAATTGCCAGATCGGTGACACAGATACCGTTTGGTCACTTGTCGTTGGCTCTGGCAGCAAATTCAGGGTAAATGTGGTGATCTGGGGCAGCAATCTAGCAATTGGAGCATCGGCCACGTGAAAATTAAGCCTTGCTCAACCTCGTCAATCTGTCCAAACCTTCAGCAAGTTTGGTCCCCTTTGAATCGCCGTCGCTCACAACCGTCCCACAGAGATACTGGTTTTGACTTGGATTTTGAACCCTGATTTTGAGCTGCACAGTGTCCTTTGAGCCTCTGAGGAGATGTATCATAATTTAAAATAAACATGCTTCTGATTTGTACACACGACAAACCAATTGCTTGAGCATCGCAAAGAAAACATGGCGTCCTCAGGCTCACACTGGACATGGGATTTGACAGTTTGGTGTGAACCGAGGGATTTGTCAGCTTTGCGCTTCAACCAAGTAACACGTGTCTGTTGACATTTGCAGCGGTAGTGTCACCCAACCCACAAATTAACCTTGCTTTACACCAAGTGCTTCTGAATTTGCAAGAAAAATTCATTGAAAAAGAACTTGTGTCTTCTGGGTGTCTGTTGAACGAGTTTTTTGAGTTCACAGATGAAGGACCGCCGATCAACGAAGTTTGGTGTTCTCGCACTCCAAGCAGAAACTTTCCATTCTCTCCGTGGTGTTGCTGCATACCTCCACACATACCTTCGCATACTTTCTCACAGCGCAAAGCGATTAATTTCCCAGGAACGGAAACATGAGAAGATTGCAGAGAACTTGGCTCCGCGTGAAGGTTCTTCAGCTGAGCGGAGGCCTCTTGAACGAACCATTTCAATCTTGGCCTGCTTCATGACTCTCAAGAACAGCGAGTTTCACAACAGATCTGCAAGTGTCTCTGTATACTTGCACAGCTTCAACTGATAATTGAGCACTAGCGGAAACGCAGCCTTGATTCTCGGTGGCTTAACAGGAGAGTATCGAGTCCTGATCCGGTGCACCTCAGACTGGGCCAGGTCGATACTTGCGCAACAATCACCGAGTCGATACGCATTGTGCGGGGCTCCCGAACATCCTTCAACCACGTCACAATGAGTGCGCCAATCCACCTCAGTATCTGCAGGACAAACACGACATCCCCTCAAGTCCGTGACATGCAGGACACCGACCGTTGCTTTTCAGACCCAGAAGCTGGCTCTGGTGTGTTTTCGCATCAGAATGATCATTCAGTTGTTCGAGTTTGAGGGACGGTGATGTCCGTCGGAAATGAACCCACGTGGCAGGAAACGCGTGAATCGAAGCCAGCCCGTCGATCTCGACACCTTCAGGCAGCGCAGGGCTTTGGTTGATCCGATACTTAGCAACATGCACGTTGTTTGTCAATAAAATTGCACTTTTCACAGGCGTCGGATTGAGTTGTGCACACGCGGGGTCACGCACACGTGCACATTCTTCAACATTTTCTGTCTTCACTTGTTCTGCACGTTTCGGAACTTCCGACAGGTCTGCAGTGGAAAACGACACACAGGTCTCCTGGTGCGAGTCCTTTTCCCTGAGGTGAGGTCGGAGTTCCCCAGGCTCACCGTCCATCTCCCCGTCTGGATCGGACTCAGTTGCACCTCAGATCCATCGATCGGGTTGGATCAAAAGGACGAGCCCCGCGCGACCCGCGCCGCGTCCTTCCTCCGAACCTTCGCCAGGTGCGGCGTCTCTTTCGCAACGTGGAGCCGTCAAAGGGAACCCGTGTCTGTCGTGCAAAATTTATCCTGTACTCTGCACGTTGAAGAGTTCTTCCGTGTCTTTCTGAATCTTTCCCTTCCAAGATCGAGTGAAACATTTGTATTCCCTGATGCTCTACAGACTCGTGTCTTTTCCAACTCCCGTTCACATTCCGCACGAATGAAACAGAGACAGCTGAAGGATGAGAACAATTTTGAACAAAGATCTGGTGTTGATGCAAACCGATTGAAAATTTCTTTTGGATTGTTGAACGCCGTTTGTCCTGTCAGGGCAGGACTCTCGCTTCACCCATTCGTTCGGCGTTTCTTGGGCAAATCAGATACGGGGCCCGTAAACTCCACATCCTTCTTTGGCGCACATGAACGGGAGTACGAGTATTCAAAACACTTCTGAAAAATGAACCATTTGTGTGCGTTATCTTTTCATCATGATGGGGCTTACGTGCACACCCGGAATGACACACAGAAGGTGATTATGAAATGGGAGACGTGTGTGAAAGAAAAAACGGGGTCATCCGACAACAGAGGGGAAGGAGAAAGGGTTCTCGCTATGTCAACTATTTTTTTCACAAAGAAGGAAATGATGGGTATGCGTTTTCTTGGCAAGCGCCGACCAGGTTTGCACATTCAGAAAATTACCAACACTCTTTTTCTGCGTGTCGTCAGGATATTCTTCAAAAGCCGAATGCTCTGCGCTCAGTAATGACCTGAACGTGATCCAGGTTTGTGGCTCCACCACCAACGGGGACCACACTGTAGCACGTGCGTTTGCGGTCACGAACACACAAGCTGGCGCGTTGAAGCTGTGTTTGAGACCCCCACCCCCCATTTGAACTGGTTTTTGTACAAAATGCTGAATCCAACACAAACCCTTGCATTTACGCCCACAGGATGTTCCTAATATTTAAACTTTGTTCATGATGGTGTTTTGAGGGGAAACCCAAGTCTTCTCATTACCTTTCACAAAGCCGTCGCATGGAAGATCCTCAGTGTGCAAACCCGCGGCTCTCAGGGCTATTACTCGTGCATTACAGGGAGTTAGTCGGGGTAATTACAGGTTAAACCCGGCGATCCCAGGTGCACACACTAATGTAAATAGGTGCGACCGAGGGATCAGGCTAAGTGGGTCCAGGTGGGCGACGGGCGTTTTGAGGCGAAGACGGTGTGAAGTTTCGGTCCCATGCCAGTGTCACATGTAAGTTGTCATTTTTCTGCTGTCAGATGACACTTGTGCACAAGATGTTTTCCCTGGATGTGGAAAGAACAACCGACAACTGTGTTTTGTATGTCCAATAGGAAGTGACAAGAGAGCAAGTAAAACGACTCTTTCTGAAGCTGACAACTTCAAACCATTTCTGTGCCTCGCATGAGGAAGTGCATGATGGTCTCAGCGATGCAGATCTCCGCCCGACACTTTGATCAACACTCGAGTGCCCCACTGAAAGGGATCAAAGCACAACCTGCCCAAGTTTTGTTGTTGCTGAAAGTGACTGGAGACTTGTGTCAATCACAAAACAGAAAAGGGGGGTTTGCTGTGGCCAGAGAAGCATCAGCAGACCAACCAAGCAAGTCAAATGGCAGAGCCAAAGTGCCCGTGCGATGGAGATCTATCAATTCTCTGCATTGCAGAAACTGACCACGAATTAAAGAGACTCCATGCAAGGGCAGCCTGTCTAGGTCGCAAGGAAAGCTTTTCATTTGTTTGGAGAAAGTTTGAAAAGTCTATACAAAAACTGAAGTGGCCTGGTGCATACATTAACACCTTTCCGAAGTTCCAGACGCATTCAGAGGCGACTGCAAAATTGCACTGTAAAAACATTTTGTTTCCAGCCGTCTGAATCTTCTGCAATGGAAAGTGAGTGGTTTTGCGCTTTCCGTGAAAGTAAAAAAGCTAGAAGCTGAACTTTCTAAGAGAAACAGGTCTTCCGTGCCATTTTTGGCATGCTCAAACCGTTCATGCGAGCTCTGTAACCTCATCCACAGATTAAGCAAATCAGATTCGCCATGCAGCATCACGTCTGAGACATTCCAGAGCAAGTGCCGGAGCAGATGCAGGGAGGTGGGGCCGGAAGCCAGGACCCTTGACCCCTTTTCTCGGCATCTCAACGCACACAACTTGTCGCACATGATGTGACATTGTCTTTTGGAGCTCTGCCTCGTGTTCGTTTCTTCCTTCGTGGTCACATCTCAGATTCTCCAAATCTGTGACGTTTTGCGAGTTCAGTCTGGATGTGTGGAGACACTGAGGTGAGACACCCACACAAGCATGTACCCTCGAACTCAGCCGAAATTTGAAAGCACTCAGCCTTTGATGTCCCGAGCAAATGAAAATTTCAGAACCTTTTTTCCAGTCGTTCTACACAGACACAATCCCACACTGTTACACAGAGGTAATGTGCTGATGGTGTGCAGCAACGCTGTTTGTTCACCAACTTTGTATCCAAAAGATCGGCACATCCGGTGACCTGAGGCGTTCGGGGGAGGTGCGGCTACAACTGTGCGTGTCTCTCGGAGAGATACCGTTCTCACGCAGAGTTTGCTTCTCCAGACCTTGACCCTGGAGGAGAAGCCCGGGATGCACCGCAGTGATGAAGACAGGTCCACGACCATGGAGCCTGAGTCCAAGGCGCGTGACGTGCACAGCCAAGTGAATGTTCTGTCGTTGGCTTGAGCGATTGAACACGAAATTGACCCGAAATGGAAGCCGCAGTGAACCGTACCCAAGCGACTTACGTTGTCCAGAGGCATGCGCCTCTCCAGCATGCAACACCGGACCCTTTCTGAACTTGTGGATCCACCGCACTCAGCTGAGATTGAATATCCTCGAGCGCTTGGATGGAAGAGACAGAATTTCAGGTTTGGACCCACACAGTCATTGATAACGTGTGGGGATCTCAATTGCCACTGGTCTGTCACGCCAACAAGCGATTCACCTCTCGGCAAGCAGAAACAAAACCGGTGGTTTTGGAGATCTGGTGGAATGATGATGGCGGTTTGATGGCATCGTTTCGTTTTCTGACCGACTCGCACAACGTGCACCGTTTTGGCACCTCCACTGTCGTGCTCCTCTGTGACCAGACATGACTTTTGACTTTCGAGCACCACACGCCCAGGAACGGCCTCGTCACATATGTCACCCACTCACGAGTTTGAGCGGATCTCATGTGCGGTGCCAGTGATGCTTCGATTGACTGAATCTCCCTGCAATTTCTCTGTGAAGGAGGCAAAAACACATCGTCTCTGCCTGAGTCTAGCTCTGCATGGCGGATCCAAGATTCGGCCAAACACACCCAAACGCCAAATTTACACACAAAAGAAAACACGGAGCCTGCGGTTTAAATTTCTGGGAGCGGGACAAAGGACCTAGGTCCGGGGCCCTGGGCCCCCAAGCTCCTGGAATCCGCACAGGTCAACTCTCTTTTTCTCCAAAAAAGTGGAGGCCCAGATACTTTTTCCCTCGTGTGTCTGGTTGAGACACAAACAGCAAGGCTTTTGAACATTCTGCACGTGTGTACTCACCTAGGTGGAAGAGTTCGGCCATCATGCCTTCCCAGTTGGTGACGCCGCTCTTGCCCGCACTCCGGACGGGGACGTTGCAGCCGGGGAACCCGGCCTTCGACCCCCGCGATGTCACTGACATCTCAGCTGCTGCGCTTCAGTTCAGCTTCAACACATTCCACACGTGACATCCATGATCCTCAGTCCCTTCCTGAAGCTGTCAGACCAATGCTTCGCAGTCCGGATGCTTCAGTTTTGCTGTTTCTGCTTCCGTCTGGTTCTCAAGTCCAACAAGAGCACAGGTCACTCCAGTTTGTGTGGTAATCTCATCATTCTGCTCCGCAGTCTCTGTTCTTCAGACGGTGGGCCTTTTCACAAGAGATCCAGGATACCTGTTCACAAGGGCGGTGATCAACTCTCAGTTCCAGTACAGCGAAGGCCACAGACGGACACCCGCGTCCGCTGGAGCATCCGAAAACCAGAGGCTCAAGGATCGCGAGACTCCTACCACACCAAGACCCTATTTGGAATCTCTGAATCCAATTTTCTGTGCCGAGTGTGGGCCTGAGCCAGTGAAGTTTGGAACTGAGAGTTGATGCGCCGCGGAGGTCTGTTTGAGTTGGGTGAGAGGTGTTCATTTTCTCACGTCCCTCTGCGTGTATCTTTCGCTGCACTCGACACAGCAGCAAAACAACCACGAGGCCCCGATTCTGAAGAGCAGCGAACGCGTGAGATGAAGAACACATCGGACTCGAGGAGAGTGCTCGCACCTCAACCTCAAGCACTCAACTTCGAGTTTTGCTCCAGAATGAACCAATGCACACACATACACGCATCTCTCTCTCTCTCTCTCTCTCTCTCTCTCTCTCTCTCTCCCCCTCTCTTTCTCTCTCTCTCTCACACACACTTTTCTCTGTTGCTGATGCTGAACCTGCCTCACTTGCAAAAGGAGATCCAAGAGAACAATCGGTATCTGTTTCGTATCGCACTTGAAATCTCACGACCGCAAAAGAAGCACTTGAACGTATCAGTTGCACAAAAGCAAATGAAACCCCAAGAAAATGGATTATCCCTGTCACTTTGGAAACTTGAGTCGTGTACGAGAGAATGTTGTCGCGTCAATGCGGATCGAAATAGGTTTAAATTTGCCGAGGCATCAGAGATACAGATCTGGTGGCACTTCATGGATCATGATTTTCGTGGCCAGGGTCAACCTGGGTGGAATTCCTGGGATTCAGACGTGCCCAACGAAAACGACGCCGGACCCACGAATTTGGGAACTGGCCTGTCTTTAACATTGCTGAAACTGCAAAATCGTGACGGCGTGCATGAAGTCATTTTTGCAGATGTTCCTTGTCGCAAAAGCGAAAACTCGCGCAGGCGACGAGAAAAAGATAAACACACAAACATAGCAACAGTCAGCCTCGTTCTTCCGAGTATTTCTCCCTTCAGTTTCTTTTCTTTGAGAACCGATTCACAACCCCAACACGTTTTGTGGCCTCGTGTCGACAAGAAATTAATTTAGTGTGAAGACCACAATGGCTCATTACCACAGGCTCACTGGGCTGAAACCAAGCCTGGGCAGGTTTTATGAAAGCAGCCCTGCAGATTTCTATCGCGTTGCGCTGTTTATTGCATTTTCCCCATTCCGTTATTGGTTGTATTTTCACACGGTTCGTTCTCGCTTGATGTACGCAGGATCGGGTTTCCCTCCCCAAAAGGTCATCTCAAGCGTCAAAAAGACTTCTCCGAGCGTGCAAACTTACTTTCCGCTATTATGGAAGGATGGAAATTCTTAAAGTTTTCTTTTTCAAAGTTCGCTCAATGCCGCATCACAAGCCATTTGTTGCGTACCACATGCCAAAACAGTTCAAATTCTCTTGGTCAAATACCTTTCTTTTGCGCACCACATAAAAGACAACCTGATAGCATCCTCCTGGGTCTGAAGGCAAAAGAGCCACGTTTCTACAAATGTATGCACGTGACAGCCGATCCTTGCATTTCGCACTTTTCTCTACTGTCAGTTTTAGAGTCAGTGTCTGAATTTCCTATTCCAGTGTTGTTGTCACAGCCGGGACCCTGTGCATAATATGCTCACAGAGACAAAGGCTCTTTGCCATATTTATGCGCACACACAACAAGGAAATACCACGAAAGCCAGGTCGTTTTTGGTTCTGCACATTGCGCATTGTTGTGATGCAACACAAAGCGCAGCTGCTCCAACTCTGTTGCACAACGCAGAATAATTTCCATTTTGCACACTTCTCGTGGGATTATGGGTCAGAATCGGGAACTTGCAATTTTGGGGAACAAAATGTCACCAAAATGTTGACGTGATTGATCATTGTGCACGTCTTTAGTCATCATTCATACTGTGGGCAAATAGGGCAATTATCCCCTCTCTGTGGCTGTGTCAGGTCAGATTCTCTTTCTCTGTGCCTACTTCTTTCTCTCTCTCTCTCTCTCTCTCTCTCTCTCTCTCTCTCTCTGTGCATCCCTCCCTCCTTTCTTAATCTCTGTCTCTGTCTCTTTGTGTGTCTCTTCCTCATTATTTCTCTCTCTCATTTCTCGGTTTATTTTGGGCTTTAGAAACATTGATGACATCTGCAGCTTCGTGTGCACGACCTTCACGCTCCGCTCGTTCTGACTGGAGGCGCAAAGCTGTGTCGTGCACGGGCGTGTTCGTGCAGGAAGCACCTCAATAAATCATTCTCAATTAATGCTCTCAGTGGGATGGAACCATTTTCTGCGTGTTTGCACACAGGAATGATGACACACAAGCTCTCTCTGTCTCTCCCTGTCTCTCGTTCTCTCTGTCCTGTCGCTTTGAATATCTCTCTCACACACACGTACGTACACGTACACACACGCACGTACACACACACGCACGGGCGCACACACACATACACACACACACACACACACACACACACACACACACACGAGTACCAAACGGCATTCAAACGCAAGAAATTCCTCTGCAAGATTGCACGTGCTCTTACAACAGCCAGACCTGAGATGTGTACTGATCCATTGTGACAGCCTGACCACAACGAATTTGTGTTTCATGTCTTTTCAGAGTTTGTCCTGACAAATCATAGACTCACGCGTATCCCACAATCTATTTTTTGCACCCATCAAAACACAATTGATTGAAACCAAACCATCAATCAGCGAGTGATCCAAACCCGCATAAACTTGGGGATCTGTCACACGCGTGTCGCACAGTTATTCTCACAAGTTTATCCGTCTTGATGAACATCAAACACTGAAGCAAGTTGACAAGATTGATCCGTCGTGTGTTTATCCCAGAATCTCCGTCGGTTGAATGTCGCCTCCGCTGCGCCGCACACCTGTCCCACCTGAGTCGGGATCTCTCATCTGTGTCGGGATCAAAGAAACCACCTGAGCACTCAGGTGGATCAACAGTCTGCAATCCTGATCATGTGACTGCCGCAGTATGTCATGTGACCCGGCTCGCACAAATACGGACAAAAGCCTTTCAGGGAAACACGTTTCTGACAGCTTTGCATGGAAGCGGAAATTAACGTTGCGAATTGTGAGAGATCGATAAGGTTTTGCGCGCAACATGTGCGCAGCGAAAGAATGCGAAGCACGCGACATTTCAGATGTCAGGTTTTCCATTGACATTTCTGACAACAGCTGTCACAGATCATAACTGTCACCGACGGTGCAAAAACGAACCCTGCAAACCAATTTGAAAATTTGAATAGAAACTCAAATTCGGTGCAAAGCAGCAGCCAACCAGGGCCTTTGGATACAGAAAAGTGAAAACTCGTCTGATGACATCCATGCGACGACAAATCCTGCAGCTGGTCCAGGAGCGGACACCTGACCCCTCCCCAATCTTACCGCTCAAAAAAAAGGCACCAAAGAACAGGTCTATTCTGGCTGAGACCGAGGTCTGGATTCCCTACAAGAACTCCGATCCTGAAATCCACCAGCGGAAACCGTCCAGAAAAGACAAAGCTTTCCCTCATCGGCCTGTGTTGCAAGTGTGACACGCGGGCGAATCCAGGGTCATGGCCCCATTGACTCAGGGATAAAGAACTATCCTCATCCCCTCAGTCTGAAGTCAATCCCGTCATCAGGCAGCGGGTTTGCGTTGGTTGCAACTACTTGATGGTGTTAAAAAAAAAACAACCAAACAAATAAGAAAAGAACCTCCTCGCAATGCGAATGCTTTGTGTTTGCTTAACATGCGCAATTCTCCAAGATTGGCCAAGACCTCACTGCTCAAAAACTCCCTCAAGAGTTGTGATTTTGCTTGTGGAATCGACAAGCCCACGAATTACACAAAGAGTTCATGTGTGCGTCCCCGGTGCGAGGTTCCTCGCCAGTCCACAGTGCTGATCTGCGTGAAGCATCATCACCCTTCGTGTCGCGATCCGCCCATCACGCACACAAACCAGCGCAACATCCGCATTTGGTAAATCTCCATGTTTGGAATTCTGTTGGTTTCTCTGTCTGTGGAAGGCCGTGACAGTGTTTACGAAGTGTGGCAAATTTTTACGCACAGTAAAATCAGAACGACAAACCTCTTTTGAAGAATTCACCAACAGATCAAAGACCCAGGACCAAGGAGAGGTTCTTACCTGCAACGACAAAACAAGAAACAGACTATAAAGAGCAGTTCGATCGGCATTTTCGACACACGAGGAGGTTTCAAACGGATCGTTCTTTGGAGGATCTTTGTTCCGCTTATCCCAGACAACCATTGACGAAAAGGTGCAAAACTGTCGACTCTGGCGGTTGCTGTTTTGGGAACGGCATCCACATCAGCTGACAACTTCTTCGACGTTTTATTTGGCTCTTGAGTCTTGGAAACAAGCCGGAAGGACCAGGACGATGACGGGTCATCCATGTTTTTTGTATTCAAAAAATGTTGCTTCAAGTCCATGGTGTTTCTTTGCAGGAGGAGATCCAGAATCTGATCAAGGGGGCAGGACCTCTCATTGGGACTGAACTTCAAATGGGTCAACCTGGAAACAAACGACGTTTTACCGAGGGTCAGGGGAGGCAGGCTTCTGGGGGTGGCATCAACCCCTTGCAGTTCGGATTCGACAGATTCCAGGTGTTGTTCTGTTTGTTTAATTTGTCTGCATCATGACCCAATTTGGCTTAGACTTCCGAGACACGAATACAAATTGTGGAACCAGCTGGCGCGATACGGGATCAAGTTGACAAAGGAATCAGCGAATTCCCTCGTATCACTCCCATCTCCAAGCTGTTGCGCGCATCCATCTCCCTTGGATAAAACATCAGGTGGGCCCGACAGCCCTGCTGTGTCGCTGTCGAATGAAATGTGCAGCAGTCAGTTGCTCGTTGTCTGACAGATGGGAAACACAAAAGACGAATGCGAATGTGAATGATTCTTTTGTGGGACAAGGTCTCAAATTTTCCAAAAGCTCCATTTTGCAGGAAGATACCTGCTCTCCTGACAGCAGTCTTTTGATCACGCAGGCGTTGAGGAATCAAGGTGTCGCCGTTCCTGCGCTCGGAGCATGGCTTGACAGATGGCTGGCGCTAATGGCGAATGAGTAAGAATAAAATTGAGGCGGTGTCGTGGCAGAACAAAGGCCAATCAACTTTCGGGGTTGATGAACTGTAGGCACGCGATCCAGGATCCAGGTATAATCCGCGCACAGGACTGCAGGACTCGAGCACCTCTGCACACGCAGGATGAAAACTGCGCTGTCAGACAGAATGCAGAAAACTGCGGAAGTGTTTCAGCTGAGTGGCCCTGACCACTGTCTGGAAAACGGGGCAACGTGATCTTTGATCTTGTGTTTGGCGGCTTCTTCCCCAGTTGTGGTTTTCCGAGGCCAAGTCACATTTGTCTTGGCTCACGTCAAACACTGTACACACACACACGTTCGAGTAAACTCGCTTCAGAATTCAGCTGCTGTCTGCGTCGAGACACGCAACTCGTTCCTCTGGTTTTGTTCAAATGCGAATTTCTCTGCATGCAAAGAACAGGGTGCAATGCATAAAATCTGATTGAAGGGAACTGACCGAACCACGAAAGAATTGAATCTGTAGATGGACCACCAGATCCAGACCTGGGGAGGACGGCTGTCAGCAACTGACCACCAGACATGATCGGATCCTGGAGGCCCTCGTTGACTTTTCAGTTCACAACAACGGGGTGGGGCAGGGGGCCAGGTCTGGCTCTGTGAAATAATTTTCAGCTGTTTGAAAACAGCCGATTTGCTGACTTGTCGTCTCGGCCACGAACGTCCAGGATTATCTTGTCTTGGAAGACACAATGACCACAATTGATGCTGAGTTCTGGACGAACCAAAAAGAGCGCGTGGCAGACCCTGGCGTGAAAGTCTGAAACCGAATCACGCAGGAGATGAGTCAACCAACTTTTGCAACTTTACAAGTCTGTTTTGAAAACCTTGGGCATACTTTGAAGCAATTACAGTCCCAACGTACATTCGTAGTAAATTAACCATAAAACATGTGATGTGGGGCAAGTTTTACCGTTCTGTTCACCCAGACTCGCTTTGCTGTTTGTAGCGGAATTGAGTCTGTAAACTCTGGTGTTGCACCAACGGTGCTCCAGGCGTGTGAACGATGTGGCCCTGCAATCTGCTTGCATTCGTTTGACATGTATCAAATGCTCAGGATACTTGTGATCCCAGTTTGCTTTCACGTGGGCACGGGCGACAGAGACGTGATTCACCACTGCTAAACCTCCCTGCTCTGAGAGGTTCGCTGGTGACCGGAACCCATCGTCCCACGTGATTCCGCCTCCAACGGGAATTTTCTCAAAGAGCGCGGGATTCTTCAGCATGAAACCTGAACATCACCTCTGACGAAGCACCTTCTTTACCAGCCGAGTTAAAACTGTCACGCGAATTCGCTACAACCCATTCAGGTGGTCGACCCCTGCTGCGCCCGTAGGTGTCAAACAATGTGCAAATTCCACGGAGGGCAATTTTGGGGAGATGTGACTGAAAATATATTACATTGCCTTGCGCTGAACAGTTGCTATGAGGAAATACCCCAGGAGCAGGATGTGGAGGCTCTCGCGTCGGACTATCTACAACAGAGGGCTGGTCCGGAGGAGACCCGAAAATTGTGTGGAAGTCGAGAGGTTCCTTGAATCATTGGGTCAAAAACTGGTGCAATGCCCAACAAGCTATCAGGACTAAGCTCCAATTTTGAGAAATTCAAACAACGAAACAATTTGCACCTGTGTCTCCATTTTCTGGGAGCACCTAATGCAGGTGCGTTGTGGAACCACGATTTAGATGTCATCCTCCACGTCCACTATTCAGGGCAACAGAGAAGCAGCAAATTAGCGCTCTAATGATACTTATCACCAGCACAGATCTATCAAACTTTTTGCAGGTCCCCCGGAATGTGCTGATGTTATCGGGAGAGAACTTTTTGCAGGGCAGCAGGGCGTCGGAGCGTGATCATGGCCTCCGGGACCGCGCGGTGCCTCGGGTCGAGCTGATGGCGTCTTCACACGCACTGTCGCTTTCTTCCGTGCTGGAAACTCGTGCGCAAATCCACCCAATTTAAGGAAGCCCCCCCCCCACCAATGTGTGCACACACATACACACACCGACTCTGTCTCTGTGTGTGTCTCTCTCACACACAAACGCACACACTCACACACGCACGCACACACACACAACACACACACACACACTTTCTTCCGCTCTCTCTCTCTCTCTCTCTTTCTCTCTCTCTCTCACACACACACACACACACACATACACGCACGCACACACATGAACGACGCCTACACACACATACACACACATACACGGTGCTTCGTCCTGCCTACATTCTGCCTTAATCGATGAAAAACTTCGTGCAAGTGGAGAGAGAAAATTAGGATACCAAAATATCAATTTCCGAGCACGCGATTCAACCAAGCAAAGCTCGTGGACATTGTGCACACGTGAAACACGAAATTTAAGAAAGTCATAATTTAGATTTGATGACGGATAAGGTGGAATTGCAGTGGTAATTCAGTGTGATATCTCCGCGCATCTGCGCTACACCCCGTCATTAGCCAGGGATCCGAGGCCAGATAAACTGGCAACTTCGCCCGGTTGAGGAGGACGTCAACTTCTCCGTGAAACGAGTCGCACCACGGCTTTTGGTTTGCAACTGTCGCTGATCCAGAGATGCAGAGATTCTTTTTGGCGTCTGCTTGTGCGCAGGCAAATTTTCAAGCATACAGGTTTCCTTTACAATGGATCCAACTCGAGTTCATTGAAGATCAGAATCGAGAATTACGCAAGGGAACCTGCTTGCAACTTTGGATGCAGAGTCAGTAATTCCTTACCCCTCAAGCGTTCATCTGAAAGTTAAGAAGTTGAGTTCATGAACACAGAGGACTGTCATATTTGACAACCTCAAGTCCTTTTTCGCGCACCACAAAATCCCAAGGGGTGTTTTTCACTGTGCTGTGTGAAACAAGGTCAAAAACGTCTTGAGCCCCTGCTTATCCAGGCAGGGATATGAACTCGCACCCCAGGAGTGTTTATTTTGAATGCTTGACACAGTTTCCAACATTCAAGCTCAATACGATGTGTAATTTAATTTGCAGGCTTTTCAGCTGAATACCACTCAGCATTCATCTCGTGCCTTTGTTGATTTTTTGAAAAGGTGAATTCCATTTGTGCACATAAGGAATGAAGATCTTACAATTTATCAAGATGTTTCTGTCAAGTATTTGAATATGCTTCAAGCGGGCGACAATTGAATTACACCCTTCCCAGAATGACAAATTAGGCATGTCAAACAGGGTTTGTTGTCGAGATAACTCGCGCACAGGGCAAATCTGTTTCCGTGTCTTTTCCAAGGCGAATTTCCGCCTGTCCAGTTTTGTCAAAATTGGCTATGGAGAATGACTTTTCCGTTGCGTGGCATCAAAGGAATTGGATCCGTCACTGTGGATCTGTCACCCTGGAGACGACTTGCTGTTTGACGCCTGGAGTCAAACATGCATCGATGCAGCAGAACACGCGTTTCTCTTCAATTATTCATGTGGTACACCTTGCGTCATCGGTGAAAGTTTCCCATCGTGCACACACGTGGTCCTCCCAGAGGAGTACCTTTGTATTTCCAGGGACCTTGACTCATCCTCCTCAGAACACGGACAACTTGGATCTCCTGAGCTGTCTGTGGATGTACGAGCGGCGGGTCACTTGGCACTGCAGGGGTCCATGTCACCTGGATCCTCTTCCGCCCTCAACCCTTTTGGCAGTGTCATTCGATACATTACCTTTTTCTTATTGATGTCTGACGGGCATTTTTCGTGATTAAATGTGCGTAAGTGTGCACATTAATGCGCGTTTGTGTGGTGAAACAAGAGCTCTGCCTCCGGGCTGGTGTGCACGTGTGTATTCTGCATGTGCATGCCTTTTGTGAAGATCCTGACAATGGTGGCGCAGGCTCTGGGGTGGCGTCGATTCCATTAAAATCCATTCACTGCGTCGGATTCAGTTTGCTTTCATTATCATAAGCCGAGTTCTGGTCGGGAACCTGAGGATTTGACAGTCTCTCCGTGAAACACAATCCGGTGTCGGAAATTCAAATAAAGCCCTGATCAGAAACTGAGAAAAAAAAGTTTTAAAACATCTGACCAGCTCAAAAGGTAACTTGAGACAGCACAACCCTTTCATCAGATCCAGGGGGCATTGGACCTGCTCTCCATGGCCCACGAAAAATTACTGCACCACGTAGTATTTATTCATTTGCAGCAACAAAAGAGGTTGTGTGTGGGTGGTGGTGGATTCTTCTCAATCTTGAAATTGGTGCCCCCCCCCCCCGTACGTTTTCCCCTGTCCTCAAATCTGGATCCACCGGAGCACCCTGCAATTTCAGGATCGGCGTTGGACATCCATCAATTTGCTCTGCGCACCTGGTCAATTTGCGGGTCGTCGTCTCTATTTGTTTCCGCCCACAACGTAAATCATCTGCGCGGCAGCGACGTTGCTAATGCCACTTTTCAACAACCATCACTTGCACGAGAATTACCAACCCGCGACATCGATCACATAGGACAAAATATGCCACCAGCATCGTAGGGATTCTGTTCAATCTGTCAAAGGGTAACTGGGCAGCACAAACCCACGAAAACACAATCTCACACCCCTTCACAAGACAGGCGCAAAATTCTTTCACTCCGAGAAATTTGAGGTGACGGAAAAGCACGAATGGGCTTTCCTGATCGCTGGCTCAGTCTGCAGGTTCAGACAGCTGGTGTTTCTGGCAGCCTCATCCTCCCACAAAATTCGTTTGCACAGTGGAATACTCCACCAGGTGAATGTTCGAGGAAAGATGTTCAAAAAAATCCTGCGGGAAACAGGATGAGTGTGTGACAAGAGGAAATAAATAACTCTGCAGATGAAATCTACCGCAGTCCGACAGCGCGTTGGTTCCAGAAGAGTCCACCAGGACAATTCCGACAAAGCGATTTCACTGCGACAGAACAGGGTTCGCATTGTGGTGGTTCCGGGCAGGTGAGACCGGCTTTTGAAGTGAGGCGGCCAGGTGGAAGAAGCGAGAAACAGAAACCTTTGTGGATGATTGGCAAAATCAAGCCGAGTTTCCCCTCTTCAGGGTGCAGCGAAGTGTGAATGTGTTTTTGAAGAACAAGGTTGTGACCAGAACAGGGCCAGGTGAAATCAAATTCAATGAGTTTTTAATGAATACCATTTGCATTTAACAAGTTGCTGTGTAAAGGCACAGATAATAAATGCATTGAATTTTTCGGCAAAGCGAAGGTCCGAAGACCACCTTCACCTGACGTTGTTGACGCCAATCAACGGAAGAGGCTTCGTGCCAAATTTTACTGTTGAAGGTAGAGTCTTTGTTGCCTCTGGTGGATCCAGGGGCCCCAGGGCGCACGCTCCGCTCCCACTGACTCCGGAAAAGGAATTTATCTCAACTCCTTTCCAAAAATACTCGGTCGGCCCCAAAATGTTCCTATGTTGACAAATGTTTCAAAATCGGCTTTGACGCTCCTCCCCTGAGGTCAGACCCCGACAGGTCACCAAACGTCCCAACGCAGGGTCCGTTCTGGATCCGCCAAGCGTGGGACTGGAGCTTGGAGTGATTGGGGTCAGTTACTTCTCCAGGTGAGCATTTCGCATCCGACAGTGCAAACTTCAGACCAGAGGAAGGGTGTGTTGGGGTGGGGTGGGGCAGGGGTCTGGAGGTCAATGGATAGGGATCCAAGAACGGTTTGGAAGGTGAAGCCCTAGCTGCCTTGTTGAGACGAGACGCAGCTGCTCTTTGCCCTTGGTCAGTCAGCAAACTTGTAGCTCCAACAGTCATTACACGTGTGCTTTGGTTTGAAGCCTTATCACCGCAACAATTGATCCCGATGGCAACAATCAGCGGTCCTCGTTAGTATAGTGGTAAGTATCCCCGCCTGTCACGCGGGAGACCGGGGTTCGATTCCCCGACGGGGAGGCCAAGTTTTTGTTTGCACCTCAACTTCAGTCCTTTCGAGTCACACGGGAGGCCGGGGTTCGATTCCCGAACGGGGAACTGCCACCCACCCAGCAGCATCACACCGGTTCTATCGGACCCAACAGTCAACAAGGCTGAGCACCTGCTTACCGGAGAAAATATTTGCTTTTCCCTTTTTCTTCATTTGGTCAGACAAACTCAAAGTAGTGCGAAATAATTTTGACACGGAGGCCCAACGGTGCGTCCAGTGCCCAGTCCTTTAGTTTGCTCTCGGCATTCGGCGACTGAAGCGAAAAACGTCAACGTTCGTGACGGCTTCCATTCGACCAGATTCGGAGGTAAAGACCTTGCAGACACAATTTTTTCTTCATTGGTTCAGCTTCATGCACGTTTTCTGGTAGAACCCAGAACGATGTCACCCTCAGGCAAGACATGCAATTTTTCACCCACAGTGGCAGTAAGTCATTTGGATTCCGCGGGATGCTACCCCGAGGAAAATTGAGACCTTTGTTCCCATTCAGAACACCTGCGAACCTATTGAAGACCACGACTGAGTGGAAAAAGACAGCATTCGTTGATGAGGAGGGTGACATGAGGAGGCGCGTAAGATGGTAGGGTTTGGACCCCAGGGACCCGCCGGCACCTTTGGGTGTCTGTTCGTGTGCTCCAACGTGCCCAGGGGTCTTGTGAATCGTGAACTGTGTCCTTGGGTGAAAGAGTGTCCGCGAAAGGGTTCACAAGAAATGCAATCTGGATCTGGATTCCCGGCTTGCTTTGTTGTGTGTGTGTGTGTGTGTGTGTGTGTATGTTTTGTGTGTGTCTGAGAGAGACAAAGACAAACAGAGACAGAGAGCTCACGGGGGATACCGGTTGGCACAGGCCAATTGAAGCCTTGATGAGTTTCTAGCCATTTCATGTGAGAATTGAAATGAGGAGGCACAAGGCAAGAGGGCCAAGGAGCCCACCAGTGGACCTGCTTGACCTTCAGCAGTGACTTGGGAACCCTCATCCCACGCCTCCTGATTTTGAGGTGTCTGGCCATTTCGTTACACCGGCAAACTCTGTGGGTGCATTGGAACAGTCTCTCTGACAGAAATCGCTGCAGACCTTTGTCCATTCGCTGAATATTCCTTCCCTCAGGGCTTGACTCCATCAGTGCTTATTTGCGCCACTTGCCTGAGCAAGGAACTGGCCTTTACTGCACGATGACCACCACCAGAACAAATGGACAAACTGTGTGAAGGGCACAGGAATTCAGTCAGCCCGGGGGAAGGACCAACATGCAGATGTTATCTGTGCTGCACGTGTGTAACTGGTGGCAACTCGTGTACTCACCCTTGTCGAGAAAACGTTCTTTATGTTGCCTGACCCCTCAGAATTTTCAGTGGCTCACTGCACCAGATTTGACCAGACTTTCTGCCGATCACCCGCCTTGCTTCTGTGCGACAAAGTCAGAAGAAATTCAGCTCCGCAAGCACATTGGAGCCAGGCCTTTTCTTACAGAATTTAAAATCCCGTGCGGACAACCATTTTGGTTTGGCCTCAAGTCTGTGCGGCAAAGTTTTCCATTGGCATCAATGGTGAATTTGTCCTGCGCAGGTAAAACTGACTGGAATAGTTTTCTCCCGTGCAGGGCAAATCAGCGCAGGCCTCAATCGTGACCCAATTCATGCAGGAAAAACGCATCTCCAGGTGAAAATGCCTCAAGTCTGCCTTGTCAGGGGACTTTGTTCGAAGCCAACTCGGCTTGATCGCAACGGGCCTCTGCTCAATGTTTTCACGTGGAAATCTTTCATTGCGAAACTTTCTGCTTTGGTGGGTTCTTCAAATTTGGAATTGGCGCTGAGTGGATCACAGCCTCAGCCATCACAGTGCCAAAAACAAATTGTAGGTTTCGGTGATAACTGACTCTCTCGGTTAATTTACGGTGGGTGGTTGAGATAAACATCTGCGTCGGGGTGAAACTCAACGCTATCATCCAAGCGCATCTTGTCCCTGCTGAACGGAAAATAAAACAGTCCGTAAATTTCATTTGCACATCAAACGGAAAAATATTTGCCGATGTCTGCATGTCGGCAATGAAAAACATGGATCACCTGGGGAAATGCGTCGATAAACTTGTGTTTTATCTCCGTGTGTGCACTGTAAATCGTATGTCATTTGACAGTGAACCTGTGCATTATCTTTTCAACAAAAAGCGGCAATGCTGAAAATGTTGGCTGCGATTTATCAGAAGTGGAATGAAAAGGCAGCGCACTATTCAGCATTCCTGGTGTATCGCCGAGTGGGTATCTGTTGTGGCAGAGCAGAGCCAAGCGTGGTTCTGTCAGTCACTGCATGAACCGTCTGCGCCACCCAGGACCGACGCACCTGCAGCTCCCTTTCCCAAGCCTGCACCGCACGCGCTTTGAATTTTCTTTTTCAAACTCACATGAAAGGCTCCGCATGAATCTCCCCGACAGAAATCAATGGCGGTTGCTCGTACTGTTTGATTTACCTACTTTCCCTTTACCTGAGCTGAACCCCGCACTCAATCAAGTCCCGCGCTGCTCCCCAAAAGGCGACGCTGGAGAGAATCCAAGGAAAACAGCGCGGGAGAGACGGGATCAATCCGAGTCGCTCACACGCACTCTCAAACTTGCAGGTTTTGAATCGGGCGTGAAGAAATTTTACCAAGGAGGCAATGGCCACAGAAGTTGCCTGTACCTCCAGAGAACATTCCTCACAGTGTAGAAATGGTTGAGAATTCAACGAAATTGCTCATTTGATTCCCAGGCATGCAGAACACAAACGTTTTGAGCAGAGCATTTCGACGTGTTGTTTCTGCTCCACGTGGTTGTTGTCGGTTCCAAAGTCAGCATTTTCTTGGGAAACGACGCAACACGGAACCCTCCCCGCAATGAATGAAGAGATACCGAGTTACCCGCGACGTGACAAGCCACGGATAATCGCCCGCTGGGTCGGTTATGGTACAATGTACATTGTAACAGCACTCTGCTGCTGTGCCCCGGGGAACCTCGGGTCCCACGTCACGGAAAAGCCACCTGCGAGACCCTGATGTATCATCCCATACAAGGTGCTGACAGAGCTCGACACATCTTCCACGGAACAAACAAGTTCGTGTTTAAAGCTGCGGAAATAAAGTTAAGATCTTGATTGGGCTGTCAACGGGCAAACCTTTATCACAGTTTTGAACATAAACCTCAGTAGAAACCAGAGAGTGTGATAGAAAGAAGATAGGTAGCAGGAAATTCCGCTGCCTGGTTTGTGCACGTGCACAGATCAAGCCTGTGTGTCATACTTAAAGCACGGAAATTTCCCTCAATCACAACATCAGTGCCCCACACCAAGGCAATAAGTCAATAAAATTCAGTTCCTGCCCCTTGCTCATGTGACGAGAATCTTTTTTCCTGTGTCCCAGACACCATCGTTTGTGGCGATGTCGTGTTTGGGCAGAAGGGCTCCGAACCCCGACCGGGCAACATACGGACCCCCGGGGGCTAATAGGTCTGTAACTGTGGAAATTGACCCGAGCAGTGAAAAGGGAAAATACCTGTGGTCGGGTCGAGTGTCCCAACTGCAGACTGTGGACAATGTTTCACATGCAAGTGGCATGACACTTACTTATCATTGAGTTTTACAAGGGGTAAAATATTTCCCTCTAGATTGGTTCGCACGCACGCACAGAAGCAAAGTCCTGTGCGAAGGGTACCACTGCTCTGCAAAAACTTGAGGTGTGCGCCTCAAATCGCAAGAGAAACGAAGACAAATAGTCGTCGGCATGGGTCGCCGGACAGTCAGTGACCGTGATCCGAGTGAAAGACTCGGAATGGATGCGTCAACCCTTTGTCTTTTCCCTCCACCAATGCGACTTGAATCAGAAACCCTTTGGGGCCCACTGTCCCATTCCTGCAGAGGCCAAAGGCAACATTGGCATTGAGGAAAGGAAAACGACGTGGGGAGAGGGTGGTTGGCCCTCGCTCCCTGTCAGCTCCCTTGCTTGTCATGGTGACTTTGTTCTGCGTACGGAGCGTTCACTGCATCTGAACATTTTTACGGACGAGAGATTCCTCACGCAACACCGCCTAAATTCTCCAATGTACTCCAGTCGCGAACACACTGCTCGTGTGGCAATCGCTGTTCTTCCCGACTCTGGAATCACCTTGACGATTGAGTACACAGACCAACCAAGGACGTTCTGTTCAGTTAAGTGTGAAAACTTCGCTTTGAGGGAGGAACTCTCAATCTTCGTGTTGGATCCAGAGAGGCGTGCGTGTACCACACCATCTGCCTGCGGCCGAGCGGATTGAGAGAGTTCACGACACGAATGTAGATCGATTGTGTGGACTGAGATGGGCGCTGCGGATCGCGGGCCTGGGATGTCCCGACGTGATTAGTCTCCCGCTTCCTCGGCCTCCACCTGCAATTAACGGGATCCGGCGGCGTCTTTGGCACTGACTCGAACCTGCTCATGCTTCCTCTGGAAATCTTTATTGATTCCGCAAAATGAATTGGCAAAACGGGTCAGTGCAGCTGTGAACATCGCACCGTTTTCAATCACATTTGAATGAGTACATGTCTTTGGACTCAGGTACTCTCTTTGAAATCCGGGGGTTGGGACGGGGAATGAATGATCCCCAAGAAATGCCAAACCTGAGCAACAACTTCTTTGTTTTGGTGACATAGTGCGCAGCATCAGAAGAAGTTCCGTTGTTTTAAAGGGACAAACGTCCTGCAAGGGTCTTTTCAAAACAAACGCATTTGACATTCACCCAGGTACGAGGTCTTTGCAGCAAGCCGGAAGACATGCATTCTGGATCAAAAGACTGTCACGCAGAGTGCGCACTTTGCGTGCACCATTCCAATCTCCCGTTCTTGAAATGCGCGCAATATCGTTTGTATGATTGCCAAAAGCGTTGCAATTTACTCCGTGCCTTTGCTTATATTCCTGAAATCGTTGGCGGTACTAATGCTGTGTTCGCATGCACGCGCACAGCTTAATTAATCGTTGAGATAACCAAGGAACTGTGGCAGTTGCACGCTTCCTCGGACCCATGTTTCGCTTCTGTGGAGACGAGCACACGAAAAGGGACCGTGAATCAAGATGCAGCCTTGTCACCCGGGCAGATTCTTCCCCTTTTGCACGAACCCGATGCCTCTTGATTTATCACGTTTCCGCACGAAGGTGATCACAATGTTTCATTGTGGATTCTGCAGCGTTCGTTGTTTGCACGCACGCACGCAGGTTCTGAACAAAATCAGTCGAACTGCCGTCGCATTGCTGATCGAAAAGTTCAAAACAGGGCAGCAGAAGGGGTTTGCACCTGAGTGAGGTTGTTCTGACCACACCTGCAGTGCAAAACGCCGGGTGTCGCTCGGTTTGTTTGCCTGTCTTATCGACTTGGACACCGTACTCACGATCCTCTTTCACCGCACAAACCGATCACCCAGTTATCGATCTCTGATCGACAGCTTATTGATCTCTCGTGGGTACTCTATACGTCGCGTGTGGATACATGTACTATGTTCAATTGCACGGATTCAGCTGCTGGTGAAGATTTTCCCAAATCCAGATCAAGGCTGGTGTGAACGAATTGCAACACAACTCGTGTCAGATGAACGCAAACTGAGACCCATTCGCAAACTTGCATTGTTTCGGTTTCCAACAACTTTTTCTTTGCGTTCTTCTCACACTGTTCTTGGCATGAAGAACGACGTTCATTCTCGCCCAAATGTCAGTTGTGTGGTATCGAGCCAAAAAGAGTCTGAAAACGCACGAAAAGCAAGACAGACGATCTCAAAGTTTATTTGTTCTTTGAACTGGGAGTCATTTGGTTGTTTGCTCAGCGATTCTTCCACTTACGGTGACAAATTTGTCTGGTACGTTTCGGCAAAAAGTGGTCAGAAGGCATCGCTCTTTTTTTGCACCGAAGTGCAAGTCACAGCCAAGCATATACGAGTACAAACAATCGTGTGCAGCGCTGTATCAAAGTTGCTTCCAGTACAAGGCCGAGGAAGAGGAAAAGACACGATTCGACTCCCAGTGAGTTGCTGTGAGTTCCTCTCTTCTGGTTCACTCCATTTTGTGGGGTGTCAAAGAATTGTACGCACGTATGACAAGGTGGTGTTTGTGACAACTTCCATTGCTATCAGTGACGGGTCCCTCGGCTGTTGCATGCTGGTCATGCCACCATTTTCGTGTTTACTGTCAAGTTAGTGAATAGATCTGATTCCAGTGAGAAATTCCCATAGCTGGCATAGTTTGTGTGCGCGGGGCAATCCTCAAAGTAGTTCTAACAGGCAGGTACAGTTACAGAGGAAGCCACAGGTATGTTCCGTGCCTCCCGGGCCGAAATACCTCACCAAATGAAAAGGGAATCGTACGTTTTGAGAAGGATCCAGAAGAATACTATAGTTCCAAAACTTATGAAGAAAAGTGGGATCTGGCGTACTACGCAATTTTTCTGCAAAAAAATCTCCACACACCTGACAGCGGTGCCAATCAAGTTTGAATCTGCATTGAAGTCACAGATAGGCTGGAGATCAATGAAAGGAAGAAAACAACTCACGCTGGGAACATGACTTGTAACCACAGAGACCACAGAGATAAGGATGAATAATCCCGCCGCACAGATCAATCTCCACCTCAAGACTTCTGCGCCCAAATTAAGTTGGCAAGAACCAATGCGATTAAAAGTGACAAATTGAACAACAAGCTTCGCGCTGTAAACCTGACGTTCAACAAAGCGTGTTCGTGTTGTTCCCGCATTGCGAAAACGTGGAAATTTTCTGACTCTGGGAAATAGGACGTAGACAGACTTTTTCTGAGATGAGCTGCTTCATTTGAAACCAAACGTCCACGGCCAGGTTGAAAATAGTCTGTTATCCTGTGATGCACATAGAACTTCCTTCATGATGCAGAATAAAGTTTGACAGTGAAAGAAGTTTGGTTTCCTTTTGGGGTCAATGTGTGGATTAGGCATACCGCAGGGTTATGAAAAGAGCAAAAGGTCAGAGTCGAGTTAATCGTGTTTGTGCGTGTTGTAATCGTGTGTGGAGGTGTTTGCGTCTCAGAATACATTGAGAAGACTTTGCTCTTTCCACCTGACATGAGCAGGGAAATTCAATTGAGATTTGTTAATCACTCTGAATTTGTGATCTCTTCCATTCCAAATTGCACCTCTCAACCAATCTGCGTTTCCTCCTCTTGGGAAATTTCCACACCTGAGGAGAGAAGAGAATCCTAATGGCCTCCCAGAAGAAGCCACATTCAAATGATTTCAGATCCATAAATTCACAGACCGCCTCAAAAGCAGCCCGATTCCCACAAAGGACTATTGATCAGATTCAAGAAATCATTACGTCGCTTCACCAGATGGAGAAAACTGGGCGTCGTGAAAGAGATGAGTGATAAATATCGGCCTCAAGGTGCTTTATCTCCAGTCCAGGGGAAAGGGATGCGCAAATCAAAAAAGTGACTCAAAGTGTCCTGAAAATCAATCGCATTACATTGTGAAAATGCAAAACTGTGAAGTGCACGTGCTCTGCGTGAGGCCACACACAGGTCTCCGCGTGGCTTTTTATTGAACGAGTGAAAAAAAACATTGCCACTTTTTGCGAAAGCATGGCCTCCATGTTTTGTTTTGTGTGTAAGTATTGCATCTCAAAACCAGGGACTCCAATTCAGCCAGCTTCTCCATGCAGGAAGTGGCATCGAATGTTCGTCGTTTTTGGCAAAGGGAGGAAGAAAGGAAACTCAGTCTGCCTTCAGGAGCCCTTCATGAAGGGAATTAACTTGCGAGGATCCAAGTGCATTTGCACATGTGTGTGCACGCTTTTTAGACTCTCAGACATGATATTTCAAAAGTTGTCGAGTTGTCAGTGACTTTGCGAAACTCAGGTCGTTGTCGACAAGATTCAGTTCCGGTGGACCGCGCCCCAGCGGAATCCAGGCGGAGACTCAGGTGGGGAGGGGGGCGCCCCAATTCTCGCTCAATTTGTGTCGCCCGGCATAAAAGCTTATTTTCTTTCTGCATGGTACATTTTTGAAGTTGAAGTTCTCCGACCCGAAACCCGACGAAACTCCTCACTTCAAAACGTCCGAGGGTCAGACGCAGGCGGAGACCGAGGTCGCCTCCTCCAACCCAGTTCAGAATCCGGCGGAACCGCTGCCACAGCGGCTGCCGCGTCTCCTCCGGTGCTTCATGAAGTCGACTGATGTGGATGTTGAGAAGAGCGTGTTTGCACACAGAACACGGAGGAGGACCGAGCGTTAAATTTCATAATCGGCTGACAAACCACAAAAGGGAAACTTTTTGTCAAACACCTCAGAGGAACTTCAAATGTCGTTACTTCAATGGCCTTGCGTGACTCACAATGCACAAGTTATCTTTAAGTCAGAAGTGGAGGTTCACAAAGCATAAAGAGATAATGCAAGAAAATAAGTGTTGCGTCCTTGTCAATTTTTTTTCAGTATTTTCATCACAAGGTTCAAGACACCGGAAACTTGCGTGGAATTAAAAAAATTATGCACGAATAAACAAACCCCAGCATCAACTTCATGCTGCACGCAAAAAACCTGTTTGCAGACCAAAACTTGTACGAACGAGTGCTGTCAGATTCTGGCTTTTGAAAGCTTCTTCCCTTTAGTCGTGCACGCGGTGTCATGACGTCAATTCTGTGTTTGTTGGGTGCTCGGGTGACGTATTGCGTTCACTTTGCGCCATGAATGAGACCAATCATCTTCAGGTGAAGACACATCACCTGTCAGAATTTCCTTCTGTTGACAAATCACCAAGCAAGTGCGGAACCATTGTTGAAGAAGGCAGTGTTCGTTGCCTCGCAGAGCTCTGGTGGTCGATTTGCAACACATCGGCCTGAAGCTTCAGGTTCGTCTGTCTCTGAGACAGATGGGACAGGTATATAATTTTTTGGGCCTGGACCACCCCGAATAGTCCATTGAGAAAGTTCGTTGTCCTCAAATTTGCTGCTGTGACAAGGACGCTGGAGCTGGAGCTGGCGACTAAGTCTACTCCTGATTCTCAACACTCTCGTGTCGTTTTGACCCGAACCCAGCACGCACAGATGCCAAAAAAGAAATCAAAAGAAAGGCGTGTGCATTGAAACATTGGCTTGAGTTTCCCTTGTTTCAAGGACCTCGACGCCCAAAAGTGATTCGCGGTGCGCATTGAGTGTGCGTTGCTCAGGGGTTATGCGGTCCTTGTTTTGTCGTCGGAGGCACTGAACAACAACAGCTCGATGCAGATCTCTGCAGTTTTGGAGTCACCACATGAACAAGCATTTTCAGAGAATTCATGTTGCGGTGTCGACTCGTACAAGTTTCATTCTCTTCAGGTTGTGTGTTAATGATGACAACAATTTATGTGTCTGCAAGTACGAGGTGCAAATAGAGGACAAGAGAGAATCAACTGGCACCAATACATCAATGTCCCAACCAGCCAGTATGAAAGATATATCTCGGACTAAATACTGAAAGATCTGTGGGTACACACAAACGATAAGGCAGTTTCTTGGAGATAGACAGACAACCTAATTTGTCAAAGTCCAGGGGGTTCATTGGCAAAGGAACGAAATACAATGCCAAAATGAGAACGGTCATATTTCTTTGCTTGTACAAGCTTGCAAGAGGTGAGTCCGATTTGACCACCAACTGGTAGCCTTCGAGTTATCCCTTGCTCAATCACAACCTCGATTTGACCATTGTCTCAAATTTATCTATCACACCAGTATTTGGAAACATGGAGCCAGATCGACTACCAGGGCTGCAAGTGAAGAGAAAATAGAGACGTGACGGGAGGTCGTCCGTTGGTGGTTCGAACAGAACAGCCCCACTTATCATTTGACGTTCACTGGCAAAGATTGAGATTGTGAGAGAATGTCAACGAAAAGGTTTGTGTATTTTTCGATGACGTGGGTGATCCCAAGTCTGCGGCAAGAAATAATCAAGTGAACCAGCACGCTTCGATCTCCAAGAAAATGTCAAAACTGCACGATGCAAGAAACAACACAATCGAATGGTTTTTGTACAGCTTCACGTGTGACGCTCTTTTGCCTCAGAAAAAGAAACTGAGCCCGAACACCACCTGGTGAAAAACAACTGACCACGCAAGGCTTTGCAGAATCTCAGTGTGAATGAACAAGTTCCACAACAGATACAGAGTTGACATCGGACTCCATTGTGATCACAGCGACCACGAAACGATGTGTAAATTCGAGTATTGATCCATTAAATTTCAACCACTGTTGAAAGTGTGCAGAGAAATTAGATATTTTCAGACAAAACCGTTGTTCTCTTTGTGGATTTCCCAAAGTAAACACTGCCAAATTAACAAGAGGATTTTATGGCAGGACCTGTGTTGCGTATGGCAATGGAGTTAATGACTGAGAAAGCATTGTTCATCCGCAGGACTATCAACTCAATATTGACGGAGCTGCGCTCAGCATTATTTGCTTCCTACGCAACAGGCCATTGTTCCTCTTGATGAGCTGATTGCTGAACGAACATCTTGGGATGAGATTTGTGCACCTTTCCCTTGTGTACGAACAGGAGTGGATGCAGGTGGGGAACACCCGCTCTCCACAACAACACAAAAGATCCCCGCCCCTTTGAACCTGAGCCTGAAGAGGTTTTTGCAAAAATTGAAGTCAAGCCCCTCATGGGGTCTCCCGGACCAGAACCTCGATCCTCCCCTGACGGATTCAGTTTATGATGAAGATATTGGAACAGCGGGATGGTACAGGTATCTCTCTTTGCTCCACTCATTCGCTTCTACATGGCCCACACAATTCAAAGCAAGTACCACAAGGGTTCTCACCTCAATACCTTCTCCAAGAAAATTACAAGTTTGAAAATTTCTGAATGAGTGTGCGAACAGTTTTGTGTACCAGTTTATTCTTGAAGAAGCATTGGATTGCATAAAGAGATTCTCTTCCAAGAAAAACAGATTGCCATCCAAATCAAACATTTCTCCATCAACAATAACGGCTCTTTCAGGACCGATCTGAAGACGTCCTTGTGGAGAGAATTTCTCACACTTTCAAAGAGTTCAAAACTCTACAGCCTGAGAACGTTGTCAATCATTCTAATATGATCTTCTTGTCAGTTTCTCAAAAGCCATAGACATGTCAGGTGAGAATTTCTGCGCTTGGTTGGGAAGAAATGAGTAAAGACTTCACTTCCGCAGAACGTCAAAACGTCAACGACAAAGCAAGCCAAGGAGCCAGATCAAACCTTTTCCCAACCTGCCTTCCACAACAAAGAAAAACTTGTCTTTCGCAGTGTTTGCATGTTTTTGAGCATCTTTGTCTGTGTGTTAGAACCCAGTGACCAAAGGAATTCGCAGACACTTTTGGCGTGTTTGCTCGCACCGCTCTGGCTCTGATGACAGGATGTCTTGCACACGTAAATACTCACAAAGGGTGACACGGGATGTGAAAATGAGGTGTGTTTGTGCTGCAACGGGGGAAAAATTGTGCTGAAATCCCATTTCATTGAACAAGTGAGGTCCGCTAATGTCAACGTGTCCTGTGTAGAGGTAGTTGTCAAAGATGCAGGAATGTTCAGGCCGACCCCGTGTGGCAAGTACACACGCACACAGGGCCGGCAGACTGACTGCGAAATGGGGTGACAGAGGAATGGGGTCCATGACACCCTCATTACATGGGTAACTGTTGTCGCTTGTGCAAATACTGCATACTGAGGAACCTACACTCTGAGCTCAGAAACACACGCCTAGACTCTCTGCTCTGTGGAGAACATAGGTCTACGAGAGTTCTTTGGTTCTGCTTGTGACAGCGTCAATTTCGCTGAGACGGCACCCTTCAAAATGCTTGCGTCACCGGACAGACCTCAAGCTGCTGAAACCCATGGGGCAGTGTCGTCATAAAACTTCCACTTGCATCATGTGCTCTTTCCCTGGATCAGACAGTCGCATTGACTCGATCAAAAGGAGCCTTGTGGACATCTGTGGCAGGGATTGATCGCGACCTGCCGCTGCGACTCGCGCACGCGACGACGACGCGTCGACCACGCGGTGACGTGGCCCGCGGGTCACGTGGCCCGTGTCGCTCAGAATCAGGTCCATGTTCCAGCTTCACGGGCGCACCGTGACTGAGGTGTCCCCACGGTTACTCAGAGAGTGATTCGAATGGAAACTGTGCAAAGACAGTTTGTTGGGATGTTGTCCAACAGGGTGTCTAATTGCGCGAGTTTTTTTGGTTGATTCTGCCAAAAGAGAGATGTGGGAGTCACTCAGGGAGGGGAGCGTCCCGATTCCAACACGCGATGCGTCGCCGCAAACATCGCAATTGGCAAATCTTCCTCTAAAATATCCAAGATTTCAGTGTGCTCTGACGGAGGCAGGCGCCATGAAGATTTGCGAAATGTCAGAACTATTGCAGAAGGTCAAACTTGTGCCAATTGATTTCTCAGGCGGATTGTGTGCGTCCACCTACGTGTGTATGTGTGGGTGCGTGTTGGTGTGTGTGCATGTGTGTGTTGTGGCGGGGGAGGGGCGGGGAGTTGGAGCGGGGAGGGGAGTCCACATAGATCTTTTCTCACCGGTGGATCGATCCTTCGACACATTCCCATTTTTCTTGTGGTTACAACGTGAGCAGTAAAATTTGACCCTCTGGATCCACGAGGGAACTGAGTTGGATCTCAGCCATGTCGTGCTCGAGGTCGAGACGACGAGGTCTCACCGGATGTTGCGGACGGGACGGGGCGCGTTCACTCGAGATCCTGATGCCAACACGCGATTGAAAGCAGCAGAAGACAGCACGAAAAGTACGATCACGGAAAAATTGTTCGAATTTTGCTCTTTGTCATTTTGAATCCAGAGAAACCCAAGACTCTTGTTTGAAGAACATTTGGTTCAGATGTCAACGTGCTGTTTCAACACCCCACAGAATTGCAGAAACGTCCATGCCAACCCCCCATTTTGGATTTTTTCGCCATTGTGGCGTTTGAACCGTCAAGCTCAGTCTTTACCTTTCACAGGGCTCTCCGGAGAAGCCTTTCAAAAATGAAGGTTCATCAGATAAGATTTTCCCTAAAAGAGCTCTGTAATCCCACTAATCCGGTCCAAACCCCTTTGAGCCCCTATTATGCTCAGACGAACATCTTTGTGTGCTGTGCGGACTGTCACGCACAAAAGTCAGGTAAAGTTCACCTCCAAAAAGGCAGTTTTGTCAAGAATTTGCAACCAAAACGATGGACAGGGAGGCAAACTGAAAAAAAAAAATTGATTGTTCTTCGCCTCGCTGATGATGTCCTTTCAGATCAGTTGGTGCGCGTTTTCAAACTCCGCGTGGATTTTGTTGCAAAGATACCAAGACATTTAATGTTGGCAAGGTGTTTGACATCCTGTCGTACAAACTGATCAGCTTCTGGCTGTGAAAGGACGAGTGTCTGTCTTTGTACAGAAGGACTTCCTGATCGTGCAACGGCAAATGAGAGAAACCAGAAGGAAACCACAATGTCATGCCTCCTCCAAACTTCTGTGAACAACCATCACATTCAAAATGAACAAGTAGTCTGGTTTGACTTTTTTGTGACAATTCAAATCCATTTACGATTCTTTCTGATGTTGACAGTTTTACTCTTTGATGCATTGACATGCATTGACATCAAAGCGCTGCCGTGTTGTCCAAATTTGGGGGGAAGTTCCTGAATTTTGCATTCCAACATGTCAGCCCGTTTCCACTTTTGGAGATGGCTCTCTCACATCTATTTCGGATGTCTTCTTACCCTGACCTGCCGTTAGCCCCATTTACCACATTGCACAAGCCACGAACAAGTCTCGCTTTTCGTGAACATTTGACAAACTCAACAAACTGACTGTGAAGCCCCTGAGGCGCGATATTTCCATGATGCGGCATGTCAGCAAGGTAAACAGGAGGAACGTTGATAAAAGTTCCACACCAAATTAGCGCTATTTGTGTGTGTTTGCGTGTAAAGGAGAGACTCTCTCACGCGAAGATACAGTTTTTTTGCTTTGCATTCTGAGCACACGCCCATACCCATTCTGAACTGTGCTTGATGAAGTGGGTGAAAATGGTCCTTGTCCTCTTGTGGAAACGCTATACCGACACCTGCACAGCACTGCGCGCGTATTTCATTCTCTGATGGTGGCACGAGGTGTGGCCTGAAGTTTCTTCTGCACATGAGAGATCACCCAAGATTTTGGCACACGCATTGTGTTTTGCAAAGTGCCTGAACTGGAGTGCACTCTCTTTTTGAATGGGGTAAAGTGTTTACCCAGACTTTTCGAGCCACATTCCCAAATTCCAGGTCCAGCTCACAAAATACCTGGCTTGTCGGAATCAGTGCACAAGCATGAAGGAAGGGTTGGAAACGTATCAAAACAATTGAAATGAAGTACCTGCCACCTTTTCGTGATGATTTAGCACCGTGATCAGTAAACTGCCCTCTCCATCTGATGCAGGTGGATCTGTATGCAGGCGCTGGGTTCACTCACTCTAGGAAGGGCAACACAAGGTCATTCTTCAACTTTCAGCAGGACCACAGGAGATTTGAAAGACACTGCAGACCCAGCAAGAAACGTGTGGTGGTCACGACTGACATTGACAGCCGAAGAGACCTGAAACCAATACCTTGCTGTGGAACCACTACCTTTTTTGGGCAGCAGACTTTGCGGCCTGTTCTTATCAATGTTTTATCCCCGCGGGAGGGAACAACGGAACGAGTCTCAGACTGTATTTGATCTGTGCACCGTAATAACACCTCAATGTGCACAGCAATGCCTGTCTCTTGTGCAAAGGTCAATGCATCTTTTATGACGGCATTTTCATGCACGAAGTTTTCAGGAGATCTGCGTCTCATGGACCTTTGCCATCGTAGAACTTCCACAATATCTATCAGTTGACCAAATCCACATCGCACGGTAAGTTTGATGGATCTCAAGTAGAAAACAGACGCAGTCAAAATTCAGGTCTCAAAGACTGACCCAGGAAGATACATTTTCAGAGTGAAGTACACAATCCCGATTCGTGTAAACAAACCGGCCTGAGACTCTCTTGACCCTGCGCAAAGGAAAACACGCTGATAGGGTAAAATGTGTGCCTTTAATGGAGGTGCGTCGGGTTTCCCGAATCGGAGTTTACATCTCGGACGCTGTCAATGTGAGAGCATTTCCTTTTGCGAAATCACCTTGTCAAGTTTCGTTCTGCCGAAGGAATATTGCCGCTATTCAACAGAAGGATGTTTTCCTCTCGGGGAACAGAATTGTGCACAGGATTCTATTATACAGCAGGTTTGACTGTCAGCACATGCCTCGCAGTCAAGTGCAGAGACCTGTCGTGTCAGAAATGCCTAAAGATGCTTGAGATGAAAGTCAAAACCCTCATAGGATCCACTCTGTGCCCAGAAGCTTCACAGCCCCATGTAATGACTTTCACAGATGGGTGTTTTGATCCGTGATTCCAAAGCCTTCAATTAACTTGTCACGGGAAATCTGACAACACCAGAAAAAGATCCACCTGTCAACAGTTACAAGACGTGTCTTTGGTTGAAAGATAATTGACTTTCGCAGCAAGGAACTCCTCAAAAGAACCACGACACAAAGTCACCTACTGAGTGCACAGTGCAGAATCGCACAGGGTCCAGGAATGGTACAGGACGGTCCCTCCCAGCTCCAGGCAAACCAGGGGGGAAGCCCAAGGCACCTGATTTCACTCACTCTTTCAAGAGGTTTTACGTTGGTTTTTCTCAGGGTGGGATCAGGCTCCTCCAGTATACCTCCCCAACAGATCGACTTGGATCCGTTCCTGCTCCCTGCGCCTTTTCGGGGCACATTTCTGAATGAGATTCAAAGCGACAAAGAAGACAGTCGACTGACTGAAGCGCTTGATCTATATTTGATGAAGTTTCATTGCATCTTTGTGCATGACAGACAGGAAATTCTTTTTCACTCCTCTGTTCGCGCAAGATGAGAACAAAGTCAACCAAAGCTCGTGTCTGCGTCGACACTGAAAAGCTTTGTCAACCTGGAAACCAAAGGAAAGCAGATGCAGGTTCCTTTCTGTTTGATTGCGGTGGTTCTACCTGGGTCTCCTCATTGCAACCCGAATCCAGGAAGCTGCTGTGTTGTTTTTGTGACGGCTCTGCAGGTGGAGTGGGACCTGCACCGCCTCAACACGTTTCTGTGCAGAAAAAGTGACAACGCTCCAGGCCATTGTTGACACCGATATCAACACGAACATACTTCAGGTGCAGGCAAGACTGAAGTACCTGACGCAAATTGTATCCACTTTGTTCCTGCTTGTGGCAAAGGTGGAGCAAAATCAACCATTTGCATGCATGCGCTGTGATGCTGTCTAACTCTGTTTGCTGCAAAGCTGTGCACATACATGAATCTGGATTTCCTGTTGGTGACGGCAAGCGAGAACCTCCCTTTCGTTTCTGTCAAGATTGTTTTGGCACTTGCTGTCTCGCTCTGAATCAAAAAGAACATGACAGACGCATGTCATACGGTATGCTTGACCCACTCCACACAAAAGGCTTATCTCTGCGTGCATAACAACTTGCAGGGGAGGCTCTTGCAACTTCAGAGCATCAAAGCTGTGTCTCCGTAGCCCAGATTTGCCGACCTCAGTGACGACTATCTGCCGTTTCCAGGTGACAAACACCACCTGACCACAACAGTCCAGGTTGACACTAATGATTCCTTTCATCGTGAAGAAAGTACAGCAAATTGTTGTTCCCGTAGGTGCGGGAGTCAATCAGCAATTGACCGTCTCACTTGCAGACGCTGCCTCAGTTTGTGTTGGATATGTGTCTCACCTTGACACAGTCACCAACTTCAAAGTTGTCTGGACGCGAGTGTGCTGCGAACAGAGGTCAGAAAATGGAAGCTGTCCGTGCAGGCGTCGGTGTGGATGGACAGCCTGCCGCGCGAACAATGAACTTATCTCACCTGAGTCTTCGAAGCTGACGTTCTTCTTGGCGTGAGGGCCCCTCTGCTGCAGGTTGGGTTGGACGCTGTCGCTGCTGGCACCGTGGTGCAGACCCGTGCTGCCCAAGTCCAAGTCTTCGTGGCTGTCACACACACCGTCCCCACTCAACACGTTCTTAGCACTGGAGAATCCTGAGGTGCCAGGAACTTTAGATTGCAGAGCACCTTCACATTTCCCTGGTTTGTGGCCTATGTTGAGCTGGTGTACTTCCTGGTTGATTTCAGCATCTGAGGCACTGAACGAGTCTGAGATGGAACTGGTTGTTATTCCTGAGCTGGCATTCGAGCCTCCGCCCCAACTTGGACCTTGTTTGGCAATCTGACCCAGTTTAGGTTTTGGCCACGGCTTCGGTGGTACTGCTGCTGCCCTGCTGACGGAAGCCTTGGTGGAGTTCTCAGCGAGGTGAGGGACGGATGAGGCCCTCATGATGGGGTGAAAAGACCTCGGGTGGAGCTTGGCCATGGAGTTCAGTGAATCTTGAGACACTGAGCTGACTCCAGAACTGGTGTTGGACCCCATCCTGGAGTGAAACGGACTCAGTAGATCCGGAGTCCTGAGTGACGTGCTGCCGTTGTTTCTCTCCGGAGCATCCTTGCCCGCGTTGCTGCCGTGGGAACTGGAATCGTCTGAAAACGAGGTCACGGAGGAACTTCCGTTGGAGCTGGTCCTGCGTCTGGGTTTGCGACTCGCGTGCGGTAGAGTTCCACCGCACACATCCGGCACCACAACATCGCTGCTCACGTGCGCAGCTGCTGTGCTCTGCGGAAACCCAGGCAGTCGGGTTCTCAGCTCGTTCTTGGTGCTGGGAGCCTCGCTGGAGCTGGTGGACTGGATGTCCAAGTCAAGGTGAGTACGATCCGGAAGGTCATCCAGAATCGGAGGTGGCAGAGGCTCCAACTTTCCATTCGGTCCATATCCAAATGAACTGAAAGTACAACCCTTCTTATTCTTGGATTTGGCAGTGGTTTGGATGACCGGGGTGGGGGAAGCAATTCTGATGGTGTTTACCACCATAGGACTGGGAACGGGACACTCTATGAAAGGCAGAGGAGGCTTGAGCAGTTCACTATCCACAGCACCATTGTTACATCCGTCTTCCTGAGTCACGAAATCAAGGTCATTCAGTGACCTACTTTGTGTGACCTTGTTCGGAACAGTTGTGAGTGTGGACCTCTCGGAACTGGACGTCAGGGTGGATGATCCACTTTTGGGTTCCGCTGAGAGTTCGTCTGCAGAGGCGATGGAGTCACTCCTGGCCAGTCCTTTCTGAGGTGGATCAAACGAACCTTCACACACGTCTTCTGCATCAACGCTGCCTTCTGTCCTGACACTTCTCTTTTCCTCAAAGTCTTCATTCGTTTCCCCATTCACGTTGTCGCTCTCTCCATTGTTCCCCGCGTCATCCTTCTCCTTCTCGTTTTCTCCACCCTTCTGCAGTTGTCGTCTGTTCTGCACTGTAAACTTCAGCATCGTTGAACAGTCAGTTGTGAAATCAATTACATTGAAACACAGAGCTGTCCCACTGGATCAGCCTTCTCCTTCATGAACCACTCGAATCCTCTGTGGAGTTCACATTACAAAAGCCCATGCGAACTCAGAACACGCAACTTAAGATTCGCCGCATGTCGCAGCAGCGGCTGATCGTGTTCCGGTGTTCCTCAACTCGAGCGTCGGGCCTTCGCGCCGCTCACATGGCTCGGAGCGGGTTCCTTCCGGTCGGCGGCGGCACGAGACGCCGACTCATTCCGTGATCAAAGCCGAGGCCCAGCGCTGCAGTAAATCTCTGTTTGTGGGTCATACGAGGCAGCTCCACGTGCATTATGTCGTGCACGTGAACCGGCGTGTGCATTCGTGATAAATCAACATTTACGTTCTCACTTCACGAACTTCAAACTTCTCCTGTCGCACCAACAAATGACAATTATCCTCCACGTGAAATTTGAGTTGTCATGTTTCAACATAGATTGCTCCGTTTTTCACGCGAAGCCGCAGGATCCTGCGCTCTGCGTTCTTCCTCCTTCCGTCTGCACTGTGCTCGCATCGTGTAGAGGAGTTCACTCTTGTCTGCACAGCTTCGTCTGCGAACAGAAAACATCTCAGCGTCAGTGGTGCATTGGGAGTAAAGGAACAGAGTCTGGTGTCACAGGTATACCGAACTGAGCAGTGTGTCAAATTTGACACGGTTTTGTGCAAAATGCCCAGTTCCTCACCAAATCAACTGAAGGGAGACCATTAACTATTGTCGGGGCCGTGTAGCAACCAACAGGAAATTGGTTTCTGAAACTCGATTCTGAAATGCAGTTGCACGGAAAAAGTCCCACCGGTGTGTGCTCGTGCCACCTGATCCGGATGTGGACACCCGAGCTGCAGCTGCTTCGGGAGTCGAGTGGAGTTTAATCACGGCAACACGTGTGCAGCGACCGGCGCTGCAGCGGGTCGTGATAACGTGGTACTGTCAATAGGGAGGTTCGGCATCATGCACGTCGCCGCAGACCTGAGTGCAGGTTTGCCACGTTTTCGCCTGCACCAAGTTGTGACAGTTACCTGTCTCAAACTACTTTAAAAACTTCGACTGTGCGTGTGGGCTGGTTGCCTTTTCTCCTGCACCCAAATGCAAACACCAGCTCCAGCTGCCCTGCTTGGTTGCAACAGCGAACTGGATCCGGGACTTCAGTCCACAGCAGAACTGGGGGGATCCCCTGCATTGTCCACAGACAGCTCGCCCTTCCACTGCAGGGACTTTCCGGGTGTCGCTTTACACTCCGTCGTGCTCTCGTCCTGATGAATGAAGCATCGTTTGCAGAATCGTGATGTTCACAGAACAAGGGCGGATCCAAGATTTGGTCAAGGCGGGGGAGGGGCAGGGCCAAACCCAGGAGAGGTCCATCTTCAACTTCAAATTTGGACGTCCTGAAGGAAATCAATTTGTCCCCACAGCTCTGGCTCATACGGCACAAATGAACGTTTTGGGGGTCAAGGGATCTTTGGCGCCCAGTCCCCCAATCTCCCTTCAGCTCAAGAAGAGAATCCAGTGCACGGCGTCCTGCGTCCAGGCACAAGAGTGTTTGACGAACAACCGGGCAGCCTGAGGTTTGCTCAGTTCCTCTCGCCACGACACAGGCACATCTTCTGGGGATCAAGCAAATTTTCTTCTACTTCTCGGAGCAACAAAGGACATCACGACTTGTTTCACAGATCACATTAGATCGAGGAAGAGTCCAAAATGCCCACCGGAGACCAGTCAAACTTGCAGGTGTTGGCGATGTACCGGTGTGGCGTGCCAAGTATGTGCGTGACTTGAGATGCAAATTCCACACAAATCGCCCCTTGCACAACCGACTCGTAACGACAGATGTCAAGTGCGTGGACACGGGCAGCGCTTGTGTTGGTCACCAACTTTGAATGGATCCTGCACACATCGCGTGACCATTGAGAAAGGTCACTCAGGTCAAATTCGTTTCATTTTTAGCCAAAAAATTGACACAAAATATTTTACTGAACATCGGTTTGAAGCCCACACACCCAGACGATTTTGACCGTTTGGACCCGAGCATTTCCCAAGCGTCAGGAAGTTTTGGCGGTGAGGGACAGCAGTTCAAAAAATAAGAAATGCTTCTCTGAGACTTTGGACTTGGTTCAGATTCTTGGGCGTGTTTCGTGTGACTCAGGCTTGAAGAAGGACTCGACTATTCAAACCTGGGCGGCCCTTGTTACTGATTTCCGCGCGCGTGGAAACAAAATCTGGGAGGGTCCGTGAGTGGTGGCTTCTCAACCCGATCACGACCTGACGAAAACAACACTCCGCAGCGGATGCACGAGTGGGCTTCAGGGGGAAGCCGATTCTTGGGAAAAGTCTGGGCCTCAGAGGCTGCGGGTTTGGAGGTGACGTGGGAACCAAGTTCAATCTCAAACTTCAGCGATGTAAGAAGTGAAACAAATGGGCGAGTACAAGCAGGCAGAGGCGGCGAGGAGGCCTGGCCCCTGGGATCCGCTGGGGACACTTCCAGTCAAATTGCCAAAAAAGAATTGCAAGAATTTTTATTCAGCCTACGAGACTTTGAAACCTGACCAGGATGTTTTCTTCTCCCACGTCAGTCAGGTTAAAAGCCCCAATGAAAGGTGTCCATTTGTGGCGTGGTCCCGCATGCTCATTTGATGGTTCATGTTCAGGGCGAAACAAATGGGAGTTGCACTTCCCTTGGAATTTTCGGAGATTTGTTCAACGAAAAAGGTCAGAGAGATAAACTCCAAGACCTTTCAAAAAGCCGGAGTTGTATTTGCTGAAAAGAAACATTTCGTCCAAAGATGAACACAACTCAGGTGGTTACATACTCGTTTGAAATTCGTACTGGTCACTCTGCCTGTTTGTGGTTCTGCAAAGTCCGTCCGTGAATGTTCGTACTGCGCACAACCTGCAGAACAACCCTCTCGCAGATCCAGGGTCACTTGGCGTCTGGCATTTTTAAACTCCCGAAAAAATTTACCTCCCTCCCAGAATTTGCGACGCGGGTGCAAAGTTTTCACGCCATGTAAGTACATCTTCAAAGACATGTTTTCATTTCAAACTGTTGTGCGTCCAACAATTTTCAGATCACAGACTGTCACAGAGCTCGGACTCTGTCTTGATCTAGCCAGGCAAATCCTTTGTTGAGAGACGGACAAAAAGCACCATTCCGGGAATCGATGGTTGTGACCCGGTCTGGAGGTGACACGAGATGTTTACTTTATGATGCATGATGATAAATATGACGCGGGTAAACAACACTGCTCATATCCAGAAACAGCGTGAAAAGTCCAACAACAAAGATCAGTGCGTTTTCTAGATTTGTTTCAATTTTCTCCAACTGAGTGATCCAGTCCTCCAGAGGATACTGGATTGAAAAGAGGGGCCCTAACTCTGGGGGCGGGGCAAAACGGAACCTTGACAAATTTAACAAAATTTGCTTGCGGTGCGGGATCAGGGCCCCACGCCCTCCTGGATCCCACGTCTGCCTCTTGTCTTGTTGGCGTCAACACATGATAATGAAAACATTTGTGGAGACGAAGGCAAACCGAGTGTTCAGAGTGCACTCTCGACACTCCATTGTTTCATCGATATCTGCTGCGTGATATCCTGAAACAAACCACGCATTTTCCTCTGAGGTGAAAACCCAGCATGACGACGGGCGGGTTTCAGATGGGTGTTCCTGCAAATGTCACTCGTTTGTTTCTGCAGATACTGAACACGCTGATTTTCTCGAAAAGTCGGTCCCAGCGGTGAGCCCAGGATCCGGTCGTGGGCCTCACTCTCCCCACCCCCAAAAAAAGCCAATTTCAACAGGGAACCATTCAACATTTGAAAAGAAAAAAAAGATCGCCTTCAATACAAATTGAGGGTTGAGGGTCCAAATTATCACGGAGGAGGTCAGGGTGTCCTGGTTCCACTGGGTCCGCCCCTGCGTCCCTCAAATCATGTGTTTTTATTGGCCGCAGTTCACTCATCTGTGACAGACGCACAATGGAACCATTTCATCACCACAGAACCATCGCTCCAATTGGAGCCACCTGTCGCAGGCTGATCGCCAAATCGACTGTGGATGTTTCTGTTTCATTCAATCAATTTTCATCATTGCTGGATGTTGCCCGTGCAGCCTGATCAACTTTTTACGAGTGAGCTTTTTCGTAAAATTGCCCGTGGCTCACGGTTGATTAAATTTCCTGTTACGCAACGCTTTAATCATCACTTGTCACTTTTAACTTCTCACGACGAACAATTGATGCTCGCGACTCAAGGCACCTGGAATGAAGCTTGATTTCCATGTATCAGCGGGGGCTTTGCTCTCTTGAGGCAAACAACAGAACACGCATTGTCTGATCATTGAAGTGATCAGGTTTTCAAATCTCTCGAACTGGACCTTGTGCAGATGCTCAGTGCTTGAATGACCAGCACTGGGATCTTTGAGCCTCAAGGTTCCTATCTTGGAATCCAGTCATGATTTGCCCGAGTTGTCACGCCTCTTGCTCGAGTGGACGTGCGTGTGTGGTTTTGCAGAGCACGAGTCAGGTGCAAATCTCCTGCACTCACACAGGAACTTTCAATTGCTCAGGTTGTGGCTTTCAGCACACGATGACACGACGACTTGAAAGAAAACGTGTGCGCACTTACCTGCGACAAGACAACCAAAAATCCAAATTTCAAGAATGCGAAGCAAAATATCCACAAAAGCACACAAGTATGAAAATCCACATTGAATTGATCCAGTGCAACATATCCTTTGAGCCCAGGTTCAAAACTGTTTGAAAAGTCACAGACAAAAATACACACACACAGAAAGGTGCTGCTACTCCTCCAAAGGAGACAACACGAGTGAGTGCCAATCCACGTGTGGTAAACTCTTAAAAATGGCCCTGCACAAGAGCTCCGCGCGACGCCAAATTGACCTCGCCAGAGCCAAAGTGTCGTCAGCCAGGTGCGCCTGGTGCGATGCGTTTTTTACTCGTGTTGACATTGTTCCACCTGGATGGTCATATTGGAACCACGTGATGCCACGGTCAGGTGCGCATGTCTTCAGCGGGTGGCGGGAGAAGTTGTGAATGAAGGGAGCATCGTGAAGGTGTCGGCGTCACGTCGTGTTCCAGGTCCCTGGCTGACAAGTGGCCCCTGGTCCCTCCAGGACGCGGCAACAGCTGGAACCCGAATCCGACTTCAAAATCGGGTCCTGAAACATAACTCTTGTCTCTAATAAAAGGAAAGCGGACTCCAGAGGATTCAGGATGCACAGGGCCCTTCCCAATATCCCATTGCGGGGCGACATTTGAGGGGTCGGAATCTCCTTGCACCCCTGGATCCGTTTGGGACGGAAGGTAAAGAACTCATGTGCCACTGCCATTTTTAGGCCCTCGGTCGTGGTTCAATTGTGTTTGAGTAGTTTGTGAGAGAGACTCTCGCGCACCTGGCTCATCCGTTTGCGCCGACAGACGTGGTTTCCCTGGCAGACTGCACGAGTCAGGGAGACCCGCCCTTCCCCAGGGATGGAGCCTGGTCGCCCTCTCACATCAAGGCTTGCCTGACTTGTTGAGTTGGCAGTTTGGAACCAGGGAAAAGCTTTGAACAGCTTGGAACTGTCTCAAGCGATATGGGAATCTGTGCCATCATTTCCTCACATTGACTGCGATTTTTCAGGTTTGTGAGACGCGCGTCCAAGGTCATTCAGGAAAGAAAAGTTTCGAAAGTCATGTTTGTCGTTGATCCCTTCTACCGGAAATTGTAGCGCTTTGGACAACAGCTCAAAATAAAGTTTTTCCAAGATTTCTCGCCATTAAATCTGCAAGAAGAGTAGAAAACAAAGCGTGACTGAGGCCGCCGCGTACCCAAGCTGAGTCAAGCTGAGTCAGTCAGATCAACCTCTTGTCGATTCTATTCCTTGATAATTTTTTACCGATTTGCATCCGAAACAATTTGACGTACAGAACGACTTGTCCCTGGTTCTTTGTGATGGAGTGCACGCCGCAGTCTCGCATTATCGAAATTTATTGCTCATATCTCGGTGGATCCGGCCTTGATCTTCAAGTATTCGTTGTGTCTGTAGAGACAGAACGATAGGCCAATGTTGCAGACTCTTTCAGGCTCTGGTAAAAGTCCATGACCCGATTAGAGTCATCAGACAGACTCGAGCGCATGTGCACAATCTTGATGTTGACTGTTCTGCCATTGACACTTGAACTTTGAAAGTGCAACTGACCAGTGTTCTCACAGTTTGGCTTTTCTCAACTGTACCCAGAGCGCTATGGGTCTGGAGAGCCAGGCCCCGTTCCTGACGCAGTTCGGGCCGATGCTGCTGGCTGCGGCGGCGGTGGGGTTGGCGCTGCTGAGTCTGGTCCGCAGGAGCCGGGAGAGGGCCGGACAGGCACACGAGAAGAAGCTGAGGCGGGTCGACGAGGACAACTACATCATGCAGGACACGACCCACGGTAACACGCGCCGTAGGTTTAGAGTTGAGGCTGCAGGGGGGAGAAGGGTTCGATCGGTTGGTACCGGAATGATTGAAGCATCGCAGAGATGTGTGTGAAGCAGGAGAGTTCTCGTTTTCGTTGTTGTGTGCCACAATGCACCTGCACACCAAGTCTTGTTTTGCTTCGGTGAGTGTGAGTGTGTGGTGTTCAGGACAAGGCAGCTCTTTGAGCGACAGTTTGTCGGGTGTGGTGGCCCTGTACGAGTACGACCTTGGTTGGTGTGCTGTCATTGCTACCTACTCACCATGATCAGGGTATCCACCTGGTGACCATGCTGGCATCAACCTACCACAAGGTTGACTGAGTGTCTCAAGCGTCTGTAGTGCACGTTGCTGTGGATTGCGCCTCAGTGCAACAGCCGAAAGATCATCTTGAAGGGCGACAGTCCCCACTGATCATGTCCCAAAGAGCACTGCCAAAGAGTCATCAACTGTGTTTTCAGACTTCGGGGACGAGGTGAGTTGGGTGTCGCCCCCGGGTGGCGGCGGGGAGGAGGAGGAGGAGTGGCCGTCCGTTGCGTACCGCCCGCCGCGCTACGCGGAGCCGGAGATGCGGCGGCGCGCCCGCGACTTCTACGCGCTGCTGAACGGGCGGCGCAGCGTGCGCCACTTCAGCGACAAGCCCGTCCCGCTCGAGGTGATGCAGGACATCGTGAGGGCGGCAGGTGCGTCACGTCTGCTTCAGATCGGCGCATGGAGAAAGTGGGGCCCGGTGGTCGACAGATTTTTGCAGCAAAACCTGTTGGAGATAGCGCAATTGCATTCTGCGGATTCGTGAGTCTGGAACAACTTCGTCTGTTTCTTGCTGTCAATCGCAAAAGAGCAAGGTATCTCTAGTGAATGAATTGTTGAGATCAGGAACCCCAAACCTTGTAGGGATCAGCTGAAACCAGGATATTATGGTGTTGTTCTTCTTTTTTGCCTTTGAGTTCTGTGAGCTTGAGAGTTTCTCCTTTGTCCGGGAGTCTGGAGCCCAGGCCCTGTGGTTTCCCTGGCTCCACTTCCACAAACCTTTGCAGGTACCTCGCCGAGCGGTGCGCACACCGAGCCGTGGACGTTTGTTGTCGTGTCGGACGCGGCGACAAAGCGCGAGCTGCGCACCATCATCGAAGCGGAAGAGGAAATCAACTACCGGAAGCGCATGGGCGACACGTGGGTGCAGGACCTGGCCAAACTGAACCTCGACTGGAACAAACCCTACCTCAAGATTGGTGAGACCGACCTGTGCTGGCTGCGTCCTTGTCAGAGTGAACATTGGCGCTATGTTTGGGCGGCACCTGGACAGATCGAAAGAATAAACTTTGTGAGCTTAGTGGCCCAGGTGACAAACAATCAAGGAGTGAATTTGTGTGTATATTTTGTTCCAGCGCCGTACATCGTGATCCTCTTCAAACAGTCGTTCGGCGTCGGGCCCGACGGGGAGAGGAAGACGCACTACTACAACGAGATCAGCGCCTCCATCGCAGCCGGACTGTTCGTTGCAGCAGTCACAGTGAGTTTCTCTGTAGTCGATTCAATTTTTGTGCTCAAACAGAACAATCATCAGTGACCTTGTCTTGGCTTTGGAATGATTGAGTTTTGTGGTTCCACGTGGAACTCCGTTCTGTGAGGGGCACACAAACCACTTTCTTTTGCCAAGACAAGAGGGAACGAGGATGCGTGCGGCATTTGCGATCGTGTTGATGCAAAAGGAAACTGGAATGAAAGCGTGTCGTTTGCGCCCCCAACAGTCTACATCTCGTACGTTTCAGAACGCGGGCCTGGTGACGCTGACGTCGACCCCGATGAACGCCGGGCCGCAGCTGCGCAGTCTGCTGGGCCGCCCAGCCAATGAGAAGGTCCTGCTGCTGTTTCCGGTTGGATACCCCGCCGACGACGCAAGAGTGCCCGACCTGCACCGGAAGCCACTGCAGGACATCATGGTCCACATCTAAGATCCAGCAGAGGAGCAGATTCGAAAACGGCTTGGAGAGCCGGCGACTTTCGGTGGATGCGACTTGTCTTTGAACGACAATACACAAAATTAGCCCAATATTTTGCACCTGCGCACCTGCGACGTTGAAGGACCAGGGACCCCCCGGATCACGGGCACCGACATCTGGATCTCCTCTACCAGATGTGCCCCTGCATGCACATTAGTGACCTTGTCCAGCCCACCAATGTCAAAGTGCGCACGACCGTTGTCTGATTCTTCAGTGGATCCTCAAAGAAGCCGGCTACATGTGATAGTATCTCCTGGAGACATTGAGGAGGTGAAGCACGACCTTGAAATACGTGCGGTGCCCCAAGTGCCAGATTGGTGCAGTCAGAAAAGGAGCGGACGTGTTTGCTGAACCTTCGTCTTGTGTTCTCACGGTTTGCTGGTCTGGAACAAAGCTTTGGCAGAAGAGTGGGACAGTTTTGTGACGCCTGGTCGTCAAACTCTAATCTCTGGGTTGATGATTTTACAACCGACGTAAACCGTGCACAAGCAAACTTGTCAGCCTGAAAAATGTCTTTCAATTTCACGCACGACCAAATGAATGGGGAGGTTCAGCAACTTCGTGGGATCGGTCCGGTCTTGGTTTTGTCAACAGTGCCATGTGCTTGTGATCATCTCATTGGCCACCAGTAATACATGTTGTTTGCTTTGAAAACAGTTCCATGTGCTTCTCTCTGTTAGGACCTCCGTCCACTGCACATTTGTCCCGTGTGTTTTGCCTTTTCCACGGAAAACACGCGCGGTGCTGCACAAAATTCTGAGCGACAGACCAGCGGACGTGTTTGCTGAACCTCCGTACTGTTTTTAAAGTTGGTTGAGTGCGGTTGGGTGTGTGTAAGGAAACAAATAAATCCATTTTGTGAAGCTCTTTGCATGGGGCTCCAAAAGACTGACAGCAAGATGGACACCTTTTCAGTCAAACACTTCCGCAAAAAAAGTACAAGAACATTGGGGATCTTGTCGACTTGCGGGCCAGGCTGGCAAACACCAGCAGAAAGACTCGTTCTCTTTTTGTCTCCAACGACTGGAAACACAGCCACGAAAAAAACCAAAACCACTGTTGGCCCGACTGGAGTGGTGTGAGGTCTGCTGTGTTCAGAGTCTGCAGAAAGCCCGTGCACCCTGGGTCCGATCTCCGAGGCCACCATCCCAACAATTATATTGGCCCCATTTGTCTGTTTCTGCTGAGGGCGCAATTCTTTCCCATTTCAAGGTTGGAGTTTGGACTCCCAAGGTTCCCCCTGCGACCTCAATCTGGAGAGCCACGGTCCTTGGCTTTCCCTCCCTCTGTCTGCTCAATGAATGTTGGAACGCTGTCCCAACTGAAAGTAAGACTTGGTCGCATCTCACACGAATGTGAATGCTGATAACAGCACAGGTTCCATCTGAAAATTGCAACTCCAAAGCACCGAACTTTGATACTTCTTCGAAGGCGAGTTGGTTGGTCTTAAATGATTTGTGGTGCAGATCCAACATGCACTCCCGATGTGGTGGATCACCAGGACCTGGCCAAGATAGACAGACAGACAGACAGAGGTGGAAAAGGTAGGAATGGATGGAGTGTGTACTCGTACATTGTGTGTGTGTGTGTGTGTGTGTGTGTGTGTGTGTGTGTGTGTGTGTGTGCGCGCGCTTGTCCTACAAAACTTCAAGCCACATGAAAACACAAGTCAGGACCTTCAGAACCCTGAGGCGCACCCGTCGCCACCAATTTGTTCTCGTCTTTGTGTCTGTGGTGAGAACTTTTTAATGGACTTGTCCCACTAACTTTTATCAGAATGTTCTTCAGTGATTGCGTAAAAGCTCATAAACTTGTGGCCGTTGCCAAATCACGACCTTACGAGGCTTGTACCAATTTATGTAAGTTTCGTACAAGCGTCAACTCGTATTTCACCCATCACAGCACAACTCGACATTGCACTGCACGATCTCAGTCGTGGTAGACCGGAAACTCTTGAGCAGTTTGCGTATTTAATTAGAAAAGTTTGGCTCGCAGCTCTACCTTCATCTTTGAACACCGCTGACACTCTCCGATGTGGAGGGTCCCACAGAAACCGAAATTCCGATGTAGTGCGCGACAGCCAATAACACTGTTCACCACACAAAATAGCCCCGATTTTCCTTTTGAAAGGCTATTTTTGTTGCCTTGGACCTTCACCACTTCACAAATCAACAGAGACGAGTGGTGCTCACTCTGTGCACGTTTCGCTTTGCTGCCAACATCCTTCGAGGCACTCTGATTGCAACAAGAGGAAATCCTCCACCCCGCACCACGGAACCACCACCGAAGCAACAATCTGCACAACCGGACATCGCAGCGGCAGGTCAGCAGTGAAGCAATCATGGTCAGGCAGACCAACCAATTTCACGCACCTGTCAGCCATTGGTGATGCCGCTTCAAGGACAGCACCACCAAAATGTTCCAAGCAAAAATCCACCAAATGGAGCCACCATTGATGGTTTCAGTGTTGTGATATTGAAATTTCCAAAGATATTTATATACCCTTTCCCACTTCCCTTTCAAGTTCAATTCCGCAAACTCAACCAACAAGCAAACCATTGTTCAATTGCCTGCTGACTAAGGAGAACTGTTCACAAAATTTTGAAGAAGGACCTCAAATTGAGCAAGGTGGCTGGCAAATTTGTACCCAGACAATTAACTTTGGATCAGAGAACAAGAAGGATTGCCATTTCACAACAGTGGCTGGACTCAGTTGAAGACAATCCGGATATTGTGCGTCACATCATTACCGGAGATGAGAGCTGGGTGTGGGCTTATGAACCAGAAACAAAAAGGGATTCCTGTCAGTGGATCAATCCAAAGTCTGAGAACAGGCCTCAGAAATTCAGGAGGTTGAGGTCCACCCTCAAGGTGATGATATGTGTCTTCTTTGATGTGCAAGGCATCATCCATGTGGAGTTCCTGACAACCAGAGTTACAGCTGAAGTGTACATTGACATCCTCATGCACCTCAGGGATTCCATCAGGCAGAAACGCCCCCATCTGTGGACAGAACACAACTGGATTCTGTTGGATGACAATGCTTCTGTTCATACTGCGGATGATAAGGTCACTTTCCAAAGACAAGTGAGGATGAGGCATGGTGATCACCCCCCCCCTACAGCCCAGATTTGGCGCCCTGTGATTTTTTTTTGTTTCCAAAGATGAAGGCCCACATGCGAGGGAAGCGCCACAGGAACATGGTTGACCTCAAGGCTGCAGTCCATGAGGTTCTGGACAGTTTCACCCAGGATGATTTCAGACTGTGCTTCGAGAGACTCCAGGACAGATGGCAACGTTGTGTGTTGGCTGAGGGCCATTATTTTGAGGGAATGAAGATCTCAGATGAATAAAAACAAAGCCAAAAAAACACCACTTTGACTGCTGCATTACCAAAACATTGCATGCCTCGGTACACTTGCGTAAAACTGACCTGGTCGCACTGACAGTCCGCACGCGCACGCAGAACACGGACAGGACTTAGAATACGTACCTCGTACTTCTTTGGTGTTATCTTTGTTTGGTTTCGACAAAGACTGATCCAGAAAATATGAGAGGCCAGTCTTCGGCAAGCATATTCTTGTTTTGCCGCGGCTGCACCAACAGGCAAAGCAGCCACTGTTCCATTGCGTGGAATGTTGCAGATTGGGGTTGCCATCTGCATGGGGATTGATTCCCCATTGCAACAGAGGCCCAGGGGAAACTGTTGCCGCTTCACCTCCCCTGGGCAAGCAGAAAGAGAGTCAACGAAACACCCTTGTCTCAGACTGTTCTCATCGTCGTACTCTCAGCCCATGCAAGGATATCCTTGTCCCTGAAGATGGGACAGGCAGCAGGATCAGAGACATTTTCAGAAATTTGCTGTCAATTGTGCAGAGTACTGAATTCTGCTCCAGCCCGTGTCACATGTGAAGAACTGTTGGGCTGGCAAAGCTGCCTCCCACAGGCAAAACCCCCTGACAATTTCTGTTCATCAGAAAGATCAAAGAGACGCCATCAAATGATTGGCAAAAGAGTGGGTAGATACGAAGTGGGTGCTTGACAGACCAACTCTGGTTGCAGTGATGGTGGATTCTTTGGACAAATGTTTCTCAGATGACCCATCTCCTTGCGGGAGGTGGAGTCGTTTCCGAACGTGACAACAGAAATGTTTGCTTGTTCCAAATACTCAGAGGTCTGAAACCTCACTTTTGGCAGTTCAAAGAGAAATGTTCAAGTTTGCATTTGAGTGCAAAGAATTTGGAAATCCAGCCAACTCGTAAATTCGAGTCTCTTCGGCGGACAAATGGCATGACATTTTCTTTTCTTCGTGGGCCATGGCAGCGCCTACGTGCTGCAAGTCACATTGACAAGATTTTTGCAGTGCACTCCATTCAACGCTGACTGTTGGACGGTCTGTTGCAAGGACAGGACGGAGAGAATTCTGTTGCGGTGATCATGTCTTCGGACGAGACTCCTGCGGACACGCCGGTCAGGGACCACATGGAGGACCCCGGCATCACGTGGAGGTTCGGCAAGGCTCCGGTTTACGACAAGGTGCGTACAGCTGGATCCACAGGTCTTCTGAGTGGCCAGTTCCAAAGATACACGATGAAACACAGGCTCAATTTGCGATCGAATTTGGTGAACAAATTGGTTTGAAAATTTGTGAAGATGTGCCCCGCTTCTGTCGGCAGTAAAGTGCGGTGACAGTGTCGGTCTATTTTTCCTTGACAAAAAGGAATCAGCAGAACATTACGATATCCACTGAACTTGCTACAAAGTTTACAAACAAAAACTTTTTGCGTGGAGTTCACCGAAGGTGCAGAGCAACTGCGTGACCTTCAAAGCCACTTCAAAGGAAGAAATTCCATCGTGCACCAACTCGGAGCGTGACAGACGAGCTGTCATCTGAGGACACCAGAGCCAATTTCCTTGTGGTGTGGCACACCAGCTGCGAAAACAAAACCACCGCCCGACAGGTGGCAGCACTGTACATACAATAAACATAGAGATTCGCGCCACCGTGCCAGTCTCACCCGAGATACCAACCAGTGTGTTTGTGATATCACTACATTGGTTCCCACACCAACGGAGTTCATTCCCGAGGCAGTGCACAAAATCGCGCAAAATTATTGAGCTCTAAATTTGTCGACCAAACACACATTCTGACCTAGCATTTACGCAGTGGGTCCGCTCACCTAAATCAGAGCATGGGAATTCGCACAGCTCTCAGTAGCAGATTACGCCAAACTTCACCAGCGACTCCACCTTCAAATCGGTGAGCATGTTCCATTTTACCTACGATGACCACACCACACCGAATGGATCATCCTTATGCGCGACGCCCATCTCTGTCAAGATCAAGCGCTGGGGATGATCACGATCTTGACAAAGGGGAACACCAAAATGCATTGGATGAGGTGATGATCACCATGGTCCCCACACCATCGAGGTTCCATGTGTTCACAAATCTCACTGGAGCCGTTCGTACACGTGTTTCGTACATGTGGGGTTCGTTCCATCGCATTATCATGCCGGCTTGCAGACCATCGCCGCCGCTTGAGCACGTTGCACCAACTACGCCTCAAGATACTATTCGAGGCCAGCTCAACAAGGGATGGGTCCCACTTAGTGAGCATTTACCTCGAGACTATGATGAGGTGCTCACTCGCAATCATCTCCACTGCTTGGAGACCACGATTGCTCACGCGCTCACCACGCGCAGTAAATCACTGCCGAATTGCATTCCGCTTTTACAGGAAGTGGAAACTAACATTCGTATGCATGTTCAACTTATGTCAGCCCAGTCTGATGCTGCAGCCTGGTACACGGTACTGGGCATGTATGCTGTTTTGACCTCGCACATTAACAACTTAACCTCCCGCCCTGCATGTTGAGGCCTTTTTCCCGAAGCTGCTAGCACCTCTACCCCCAACCCCTCCCACCCCCTCACCCTCCCGCTTCCCCATTGCCCCCAATGCCTCTCTTTCCACCACCCTTTCCATCCCCACCGCCACCCCCCCACTTCCCTCACCAATTCCACCCTCCTCACCGCCCACCTCCAGCTTACCTCTTCTACCGCTAACTCTGCCTTCACCCCCACCACCTCCCACGTTCCCCCCTCCACCACCCCCAACATTCCCCCCTCCACCACCCCCAACATCCCCACCACCACCCCCTCCACCTTGTACTGCCCCCTCCCATAACTGTGACTCCCATCTCACAACAGCCTTTGCCCCACACCCAACACCACTTCGCAATACCCAACTGCCCCCACCTCCCCCCAACAACCCCCACCCACCTTCTGCCCCCCCACCTCCTCCAACCCCACCACCCGTCAATGCTTCCTTCTCTCACACTGACAATAACCGCATGCAACACCTCAAACGTGAAATGTTCCGTGCTGTGCCAGTCTTTGACTCTGCATACCCCTGTGAGTTCTCTAGATGGATAGCCCAAATGGATCAGCTCTTCGTGGGCTCTGGTTACGATATCTCACATGCACGCTCTATCAAATTGTCCGGATCTGCTTGAACAAACGTGCTCCACAACATCCGCAATGCACAGTCATGGGCCAAAATCCATGTGACATTGGTTCGAGAACTGAGCGATACACCCGACGTGGTGGACCTCATCATGGTGTTCAGGCAACTGCGCCAAAACAGTGGGCCCATTCAAGACTATTACGCTCAGTTTCGTGAGTTCCTTTTCCATACCAAGTCGATCATGGACACTGACGATATCGATCTTCTTCAAAGGTATTGTGACGGGTTGGATAATGAGTACGAAGCATTTCGTACCAAGCAAGTCGTGAAGATGCGCGACCACACGGTCTACCTTTCAGAAATTATGGACCATGCACGAATATTCACACTGAATTCCAAGATTGTTTCTCCTTTCGCAGGCTCTGAATTACAGGTTGCTGCTGCCAGGAACTCTTCACCAC
>JAAUXT010120376.1_pt1 | contig 59341 bp, 56 predicted proteins | sample 7278171 | NCBI WGS metagenome assembly JAAUXT01 (sample SAMN14350112, study PRJNA611818) | marine sediment metagenome | isolation source: surface marine sediment (1.8m) | place: French Polynesia: Moorea | collected 2018-08
CAGGGCCTGCCCAAGACTCACCCCAGGGTCTTGAGGGCAGTAATAAGTCACTTTAATCTCAGGCCAATGTCGCATCGAAACTTCGACCGCCTCGTCTGGGCCGTTGCCCATGGGCAATAGTCGGTAAGTGGTTCTCAAGTCACTCCACAGACATTTCATGGGCAGTGAAATTTATACATTGCTGAATTCGTACCTCTGATTTTGTTTGTTTCACCTCGAGCCATTTATTACCCGCTGACAGTATGCAAATTGCAGTAACAATCTGTTTTGCGATGTACGTTTTCCTAAAAAAAATTTATATTGGAGATCTTTCATGTTTTGAATGTATTTACCTCTGATTCCACCAGTGGCTCCATGCCTCAACAATGTCAGGCAAATTCACTCCCAGATCAACAAATTCCATGATTGCATGTGCGCACAGTGCTTCGCAAGAACTTGGCTTTGCAAGTGATACGAGGATTTATCCGTGTCCCTGTTTCTGTTGTAAAGCTTCAGGCTCTATCTGTCACTGGTACTTTTGACCGTCCCAAATCAAGAACAAACATTTGGTGTTAACATGATGCTTAGTTTGTGGATTTGTAAAGAGACGTTTTGCGTGCTTGTCATGTAGGTCGAGAAATGTCCTTATTTCATGCATGGACCACCATACGATCCTGCTACGTATACAAATCTTTTGTGGAGTCACACGCGCAGACCAGTTGAACTGGACGTGACAAAATTCGAAACGAGGTGAATTTTCAACAATCCATCGGTGACACCTTTTTGAACTGCTCCGAGAAGCCGTTGCGCGACTCACCCGGGCGGCAGCTGCGGCAGCAGGCCGTGCGGCTGGTCAACCTCCCAGTTGTACGGGTTGCATCCTCCACTCATCGCGTAGTACTGGGCTCTGCTCGCCATCCTCACACTCTGCGTGAAATGGCTCTTGAACTCAAACTATCCGATTTATGGTCTTCGAGGACTTTTGACATTCACGAGCCACAACAGCAGTTGATCGAAGCTTGATCCGAGTTGAGACCGCAGTGCGTTTGATTTCAGAAACAGGACCAGAAAAAGGGACCGCCACTTAGCTTTTGTAGTCATGATGCGACGAGGTGCAAGGCAAGCACTTGAGTGATCTCAAGTCCAAACAAAACATTGAAGAGGTACTGTGAAACGTGGCTGTTGCTCGCCCGAACAAAAACGAAAGTATGCGGGAGTTCTCTTGATTCGTCAGACGGTATTGTTGAGAAAAAGAATGATTTCCGGCTGTGTGCAAACGCCGAACTGACGCTTCACGAAGGTTCGGACCTGACGCATGGGCGTCAACATTCAATGGGTCACGCACACATGCATGGCGTCAATCTGTGTTTTGACGTTCTTTTCAGGGCAGCAGGGCGTCGGCATGGAGAATTGAGACGCAGAATGTCGAATGACAATCGGAAACTGGAAGCGAGAAACAAAACCACGCGTGGCAAGACCAGTGCTGACAGAATCCCTGTTTATCAGTGCAGCCCTATACTCGTATACGACTCGTACTCTCGCCTGTACCCTGTTTTTGACTGCGCAGCGCTGTGAAACGGACGTTTTGTCTGGAATGACATAAACTGAGCGCTGTTACTCCCACGGCCATGCACTTATCAGCGCGATGAAGATCTTTTGTTACATTGGACCTCTTGACAAAAAAGTATGTCGCTACCCTTTTCTTGTGTGGGTGCACATTGGAAAGTCAAAGGAGTGTGCCGTGTTTGCGGAAGAGAGGAAATCCTACATATCTGACGAATCACTGAAATGTCAATAAGGACAGAGTGAAACAATGTGCGCAGCGACTGAGGAGCATTAGATCTATTACTCGTACGCAGAAAATTGTTCTGATGAGTGCGTTCTTGTGTGATAACTGACTTGCCGGCTCTGTGTGATAACATGTCATGGAAAAAAGGAATCTGCGTGTGTATTCTCGTAGTTTCGCTGGTCGTTGTGGCCGCGGCAGTGTTCGTTGCAGTGTACTTGTTGGGGTAAGTGGTGTTTTTTGTTCAGACACGGCAAAATGAAAGAATTTTGGCCGTGATGGCGCAAATTAACACGCGGGGTCAAAGTTTCGTCGGGCTTTCTTGAAGGGGGGGGGGTGCATTCACCCTTGATCACACTGATCTCCAGCGGGGTCCAGGATCCGTTTGCGGGGTGACCCATACAAGGCGCCCGAATTCAACTTTAACATGCCAAAACGAATACATGTAAAGAAGAAAAGAGGGTGTGTGTGGCCTCAGGATCTGGATCCGTCCTCGCATGTCTTCCGACAACGTTTTGTTGTGTTGTTTGGAATTCAACGCTTCAAGAAGTAGTGAGACGAGCCAATTGCTGTTTGGTCTCTCATACTCCCAACTTCAGCGACAAGTCATGAATGAAGGTTCTTTCAGAGTGTTTGACTCGGGTGGATCCAGCGTGTGTTACGATGAACTAGGATGCTTCAACAGAACTGGACCCTTTGTGGACTTGCCCCTGCCGAAGTCTCCAGAGGACGTCGGCATTGAATTTCTACTCTACACTCCGGAGGACATTGAGAAGGGACATGTTATTTCCACGAAAAACATTCCGTATGTACATCAGTCCAACTCAATGATCATTTGTTTCAATACACACGCACACGCACACGCACACGCACGCTCGAACACACAAGTGCACGCTCACAGCGGGCCATGCACACAAGGAAAATGATAGGACCATTTTGTGTACGTATTCAACTGTTCTAATGATAGGGTTCTCACACTGTACCAAGCAGGTTCCTGTGAAATCTCACAAAGACTCTTCGAGACCTTGGGTCGAGAAAAGAGTTGTGGGATTTCACAGGAACACTTTTTCTAAGACCAGAACCCATTTCTAGCACAATGCGACAAGTTTTGTGATCACAGGTGTTGTAGAAGAATTACTTCCCTGCATGGTCCAAGCAAGCCTTTTGTTTTTCCAACTGGTTTCCTGACTCAAAGCAATCGATGAATGAGAAACTGTTCTCTGAAGAAGAAAAATGAAAGCATGTTGAGAGCCTCAGCTCGACACAGTTTGCTTGAAATGCCAGAAAAGAGTGTACAAGTGATATTTTCTGAACAATTGTCCTTCAGTAAGTCAAGCTGACAGTGTGTATGATTGTGCGAAGTCCCTTTAGGGCGAAGCACCATGTCGTAATGCAGTATATGGCAGCTAGACCAAAATGTCCCCTGCCCCCCCCCCCCTGTGGACAGACCCCCCCCATGGCCAGACCCCCCCCACAGCCAGACCCCCCCTGTGGCCAGACACCCCCCCATGGCTGGACCCCCTCCTGGCCAGCAAAGACAGCATGACTGGTGGAGGACAAGGAGGACCAGGAAGACTTGATGAAAAAGGAAGAATTGACGACATTACCGACGCTGCAAGGGACTTCGCACTGCAGTTGCCTTGAGCACTGCTTCTTGTTGACAAATGTGTCACAGATGAAGCATTTTGTGTTTCAGATCCGTGTGGAGAGACGACAGGAGAACTGTGTTCGTGGTTCACGGCTTCAAGTCTTACCCGACGAAGTGGTACAACGCGGAGCTGCGGCTCGCCTTCCTCGAGTTCCAGGTCTGCTGTTCGGCTCAGGGAGCCCGATCATGTTCAACCAACACACTGCAGATTCGTTCATGAACGTTTTTATGCTCCGTTGCATGTGTGAGTATTTTTCCTTTTCAGCTCAATTACCAAGTCATCACTGTCGACTGGGAGAAAGGGGCCAGGTTACTGCAGAAAAAAAGCTACAAGCAGGCTGCATCAAATTCCAGAACAGTTGGTGCTCTCATAGCACAGTTACTGACCAATTTGTCTGAAGCCAGAGGCTACCCTATGAGTCGGGTACACTGTATTGGGCACAGTTTAGGTGCACACGCCTGCGGTTACACCGGGAAGATACTGACGGGGAACCTGACGATGGGAAGAATCACTGGTGAGGTGCCGTACGACTTTGTGTGTGCATGTGCGTGCGTGCGTGCGTGCGTGCGTGCGTGTGTGTGTGTGTGTGTGTGTCTGTGTCTGTGTGTGCCGGCCCAAGCAGGTGGACCTGGTCCTGGTTCAGAATCTTGACCTGAAGTCCCCAAGTGGATCAAAGTGACCAAAGGATCTGAGGTACGACCCGATGAAGTCACAAAACAACACAACAATTTCTGCGTTGTCTGGCAAAGAAACTTGCCTCTTGGAGCCTTCGTCCTACACCACTGTACACCACCAAGGTTTCGACACGCCATGTTTTCACCATTCGCGTGGGTTCCTTGTGTGTTTCAGGGCTGGATGCAGCTGGACCGTACTTCACCGACTTCCCCGAGGATGCGCGTCTTAACCCGACAGACGCCACTTTCGTTGACGCTATCCACACACACACGGCCGACTTCGTGACGTCAGCCGCGGCGTCAGTCGCGGGGTCTCTGACAGGGCTGGACAAGGACGGAGGCTTCGGCATCGACATCCCCGTCGGGCACGTGGACTTCGTCGCGAACGGCGCTGGGCTTCAACCCGGCTGCTTCTTCAAAAGAAGAAAGAGATCAAGCAGTTCGTCCAGTGAGAACACATTTTTCCAGCGGGCCTTCCAACAAACCACACGGATGTGTTGAACTCCTGAAGTGTGCTAATTTTGAGTGAGAACTGACATGTTGTCTCTCGTTGGTTCAGCTCGTGGTTGTTTGGCTTCTGCAGAGCTGCGCGGCTGCAGTCACGAGCGCGCGATGGAGTACATGACGGAGTCGATCCGGTCCAGCTGCGTGTTCAGGGCGGACCCGTGTCCAAACATGGAAGTTGCAAACGAGGTGAGTTTCTCGCAACAACGGGCACCAGTTTTTGTAATGGGCACAGCACTCGGACTGGCATCAGCGCAAAACACGCATTCTTTTCGCTGCGAGCGATCAGCAAGTTTGAGGTTCAACAGGTCTCAAAGAGAACGATTGGCCTTGTAGGGTGAATGCAGACCCTGCAGGGAAGACCTGCGCACCTGCCAGCAGGTGGGACTTGAAGCTGAACACCTCCCTGGAAGAGGAGTGTATCTCTTCAAAACAACAAAGAAATCCCCGTATTGCTGACGCCGGTGGTCCTGAAACCCTGAAGTGCACGGTGCTCGGTGCGTTGTTTGTCGCACAAAACGGCTTGGGAACTGACACACAATGTTGTCTTTGGACGTTTCTTACAAACCAAAGCGACTTTCTATAAATTTATCTTTTGCTATTTTACTCCTTTCTGCTTGTTCGATTTGAATGTTTCAAACTGGCCAGCTGCGAAAACATTCTGCGGGTTGCGATGCGACGTTCTTGCCAGGCGAGATTGCTGACACTTGAAGGCTGAATGGGGTTTGTGCGTGCGCGAATTCGCGCAGGATGCAGCTGCAGTTTTGGTTCGGACACTTGTTTGTGATCTTGACACTTATGTTTGTCTGTTTGTGCTCTGTGCACCTGCACAGTCTGTTTTGCATTTGCGCATTGGTCACTTGACAAGTTTTGTTGCAAACGGAATTTTTTCGTTGCCCCTTTTGTGGACGAAATATACTTCACGAACTAAAATCAAAACCTCATCACTATCGTTCGCATTGTTTTTATTCAATGAGCAACGTACATGTCAGGATACACTTCACTTCGCGAGAATAAATATGTAGCGTGTTGCAAGCAGGCAAGTACGAAAACAGTGAAAATTTAAATAAAATAGAAGAAAATAAATTACGTTTTTTTCTTGTTTCGCGTCTCAGAGCACACGGTTTTAATCTCTCAATTTGTTTGGATTTTTGTGCGAGTCGTGCGTGGATGCTTCATTCTTCATGTTATTTTGGTATGCTTCCTGAGATGTCATTCAAAATCATTTAAACACAAAAAATTGTCAAAATAGTCTTCCTACATCTACAAAAAACGACTACAATTTACACTCATACGATTGTGACTGATATCATGAGACAAACATTTCCAATAATTGTTCACATTTGATGAAACCAGTATGCTCTGAAGATGCACGGTCCATAACGGGTGAAATGTGGTCAACACATTGTCTCCTCCGGCGGCGCGTCTACTCCTTGTTCCTCCTCTTCTCCGCGCGCCTCAGCATCCGCTGCTCCTTCTTCGACAGCTCCTTGCCGGGCTTTCGCATGTATTCGTTCAGATCTGCTTCAAACTGGTCCTCCGGCTTCACTGGAGTTCTCGTCTGCACAAGACAAGACAAGACCCAACATCCAAAATTGATCAACAACGTTCACTGATGTCAAAGAAAGACTTCAACACAGTTGCGTTAATTCACTTGAATAGAGCCATCCATGGTGCATGTACAAGTGAAACTCACATAGGAAGGAGCGCTGCACGACTTGCAGACGGACTGGCCGAGGCCGGACTTGTCGGCGACGCAGCTGCACACCTGGCAGTCGCTCGGGTCCGCCTTCTTCGCCACGACTCGCGACAGCACGTCCAGGAACTTCTTCTGTCCCACGGACTTGCCTTCGACCAGCTTCAGGCTGCGGAAAAAGAATAACGTTTGAGAAACATTTGGTTTTTATTTTGTGGTCAAAATGCGTCCTGTGCTGTTCACCACGGACACGATGTCCCCAGGTGAAGACGTGCGTGTGCGCCCCACACCTGTTGAAGACGGAACCGCTGGACTCCTCCGTCAGGGCGACGCACAGATCTTTGGGCATGCGCAGCTGCGAGCGGAGACCGCGGTCGCCGCTGATGTCGTTCTCGCCGACATCTTTGTTGGTGAACACCTCCTCACGGTCAGCTCCTGCAGAGGACAAACATGAGTTCAGCTACGTTCATTTCACAAGCAGAATCTTCAACCGCATATAAACACTGTATAGCAGACGAAAACTCACCGAAAATGTAGCTGGTGGACTTGTCTGCCTTGAGCTGGAAGTGCTGCTGGGTGAGCACGTGGAGGCGGATGTCGCGCTGGAAGAGGAGGCGCTGGACGTCGGCGTAGTTGACAGCCTGCTCCGTGCACGCGCCGCACGGCAGCAGGATGATGCTCTTGGAGACGCCGGTGCGGAACGGGAGGCGCGCGGCGTACTCGAGCGCCTCGAGGGCGTCCTCGTTGGGCAGAGACGCGATCGGGAAGCTCTGCATCGCCTTGCCGAACTTGTATTTGGAGTTGAAGATTTCACCGTCCATGGTGTGGGAGTGCGGGTTGCTCAGGGGACCCTCGCCACCGTAGCCGACGACACTGAACTGGGGCTTCTTGATGCCCTGGTCGCGGAGGCTGCTGTCAACCTGCGCGACGATGTTGTCGATTTTGTTGAGCAGGTCGGCGTTGCACTGGCGGTGCGAGACGACCATGACGACGTCCGCGGACTGGGGAACCTCGCGGCCGCGCAGGGTCCTGTTGGTGAATTTCTCTCCAGACTTCAGCTCGCAGCTCACTGAAAAAATCAATTTCGTAATTTATTGGTCAATTTGGGAAGTCTTGTTAAGATTTGCATGGCTTGTAATTTTGAAGACGTGTGTGTGAGAAACAGGCAGAGACGCTCACAGCAAGCAGAAGGCATGGTCAGCGGAACGCCGCTGCGCCTGCACTCGTCCACGTAGAAGGACGCGACGTTGCAGATGTCCTCTTCCGTCGGGAGGCGGTTCTCGTCCACCGGCATCTCGTCCAGACACATGTGCATGAACGCCTCGTTATCCACCTGCTTGAAGCACTTGCGGAACGGCGAGCTCTGGTCGCGGTAGTAGCTGGCGCAGAGCTGGGTCATGCGGGTGTTGGGCACCTCGCGCACGTGAGTGGCGCGGTTGGAGACGCGGCAGCGGCGGCCCACAGTCCAGCTGTCGGCTAGCTGCTCCACCTGGCTCTCCTGCTGACGCTCCGAGTTGGTGAAGTCGTTCGACGGCTCGTTGTCGTAGGTGCCGAAGAGGCCGCCCGTCTTGCCGTAGTACCAGCCAGTCACGTCGACGGTGCAGCGGTCGTGCGGCAGGTCGCAGGTCACCTTCATGCCGTGGTCGCTGATGACCTTCACGTTGTTGCCCTCACGGCTCACGTACGTGTGTCCAGCCACGATGGGAAGCTCCGTCTGGACGCCGTCCATGTTGACCTTGAAGTTGGGGAAGATCTCGATGTTCTTGCCGTCGCTGATGACGCTGATGGACTTCTTGACGACGCGGTTCCCGACTTGGTCATAATTGACAATGACGCTGAACTGTCCGTCAATGAAGTCGCGGGCGAGGAGGTAGCTGCACTCCCCGGCGAACTCGAAGAAGCGCTTGTCGAAAGTCATGAAATGCTGGTTTCCAGCGATGGTGGCGTGAGCTGAAAAAAGCAAAGATGACGTGAGTGTTTGTGGCACGGTCTCCTGCACAGTGAAGCTCTTCGATGTTGCATCTGACTCGCAAAAAAGGGTATCGACTCTCACCTTTGAAAGGAGGCACCCAGTCAGTGATGTCGGACGTGGGTTTGTACGTGTAGTAGGTGTCCCACATGCTCCAGTCGCTCTGCGGGGTCATGTCGCTCAGGTAGGACTTGATGGTGTCGATGTACGACTGGATCCTGGCATGCGGCATCGACTGCAGGTCCCTGACGGGCAGCGGCAGCTGGATCTCGACCTGGTACTCGCCGCGGCTCGGGTCCCACACGATGAACCTCGCCTTGCCCGCCTGCGTGTACTGCTGGATGATGTCGACGACCCTGTCGCGCACCGTGTCGTAGCTGAGGCGGGTGATCTCGTCCAGCATCCTCACGGGTTCCGACCTCTTCAGCTCGTTCAGCTTCTCCTTGACGACGTCAGCGTAGGCGACCACGTACGACTTGAGCGTCGGGTATTGGTCCAGGAAGCTCCAGAACTCGTTGGCGAGCAGAGTGCAGCGCTCGAGGACGCGCGCCTTCCACGCCTCGAACATGCGCCAGTAGTCGGTGTCGCGGATCGTCTGCACGCGCGGGTGCGACATGACCATCTCGTACGCGTCTGCGAAATAGTGCGAAATGCGTGTGTTAAGGCCATGTATCCGGTCAGAGACGTTTTCTGTTGAACGCACGACACGCGTTGTACTCACCATTGATGTACTTGTTGGACACGGCCATACTGTCGTAGGCGAGGCCAGTGGCGTAGCGGCTGTAGTTCCTGATTCTTTCGGAGGCGGTTCCGACGTTCTGCCTGGCGGCCTGATGCAGCTCGCGAGCCTTGTTCATGATGTGCTCCCCACCGCGGCGCGTCACGTGGCTGCAGGAGGAAGCATTCAGCTTTGTTTGTGTCGTTCTGACAAAGATCTCAACACAAGTGATAAATGTGCTTTGTTGTGAGTGAGCGAGTGAGTGTGTATGTATGTGTGCGTGCGCTCACCTGAAGGATTCGAGCCAAGCGGACACGGCGTCAGTGCTGTCGCGCAGATAGAAGCTGTTCCTCCTGTACATGTTGCGCACGGCGTCGGTGACGATCTCAGCCTTCTGCGCCAACTTGTCGAGCACGGCGGACACGACGTCGATGACGGGTCTGAGCGCGCGCCTCAGCCGCGTCGCCTTGAGGCTCAGCTCCTCGGAGACGGCTTGGCTGGAGCGGCGCACGGCGCGCAGGAAGCCCGTGTCCTGCTCGAGCACGGTCTGCAGGTCCTGCATCAGGTCGGGGCGCAGGTAGGCGCGCGCGTGCAGCAGCTGCGAGTTGTTGAGGCGCACGGCGAGCTGCGCCTCCTGGATGCGCGCGCCGTTCACCTGGCGGTAAGCCTCGAACTGAACCATCGAGCGGTCCATGTACTTGCCGTACACGTGGATCATCTTGTCTGTAAACACACAAGACAACACAATGCGTCAATTCTGTTTATTCCAGAGCAAGTACAAAAGGACCAGAGTTTATTTGGAATTTAAAGTTGAAAGAAGCACGCAGCAAATGGCCAATTGTCCTTTGAATTGGCAAGGACGTTCTGAAGAAAAGTTGCATCTCACCGTTCTGGTAGAGCTTGATGTCGGCGCCGGGCTTGTCCTTGTTGACCTCGAGTTCGGCGCGCACCTCCTGGTTGTCCATGTTGCCGGTGAGGATGAACTGCTGCTTGCCGCGCTCCTCGGGCATGATGCGGCCCGTCATGCGCATGTTGTTCAGCGGCGTGATCACCTGAAGCGCAGCCGACACTCGATTGAAACAATCACAACAGAATGCAGCTGTTGGCGCAAATTCACCGGGTGCCCTAAATCTCTCCCTCCCTCCCGTTGCTGCACTGACCTCCATGTTGAGCTCGTCGCGGATCTTGTTGATCTCGCTGCGCAGACTCATCGTCTTCATCTGCTTGTCGCGCGTCGTCATGTAGTTGACCTCCATGTTTCCGGTGACGGCCTGCCGCGAGCTGCCCACCTCCGACTTGAAGGTCACGTCGAGGAAGGAGCCGGGGTGCGTCACGTGCCACTCGGTGCTGTAGCGGGAGTCGCCGCGCTGAGACTTGTCGAGGAACTTGGCGGCGCCCTCGAAGCGCTGGTCGGCGTAGGCGAGCGACGCCTTTCCCTCGAACAGAGCCTCCCCGCCGATCTGACCCTCGGCGCTGATCTCAATATCCTGAGGCGAGAAAGCAGAAACGAGTTGAAGGAAACGAAAAGGGCGGACATGAAGAGTGAAGTCTGTAGAATTTTAAATCTTCTCTGCAAAGTACGTTGGAATTGCGCTCACATTGGAGAAGGAAGGATGTCCGACGGTGAGGATGGTCTTCACTCCGGGGCGGTTGACGAGCACCTCGCTGCGCACCATCACCTTCTGGGCGTCTCCGACGCGGATCTCCGTCATGTAGCGGCTGCCCGGCGCGCACACGTGGTTGAAGGTTCCCTCCCAGTTGGCGAGTGCAGAGGTTACCTTGACGCGACCGTCGTAGATCTTTTGGTTCCTCCTGGAGCTGAAGGTGCTCTCGATCTCGTAGGCCATGCGGCTGGACGGGATGTTGGCGAGCAGGAACTCTCCGTTGCTGAAGCGGCGTCCGTTCTCGATTCCGCAGGTCATGGCGATGCGCCCGTTGGAGTCGGTCCTCCTCGTGTCCCAGTTGAAGTCGCTGATGATTTCGACGCCTCCGTTCCTCTTCTCGTAACTCGCAGACAGCGACATCGGGTGCGGCTCACGCACGTTCACCGCCAGATTCTTCTTCGCTGTCTTCTCCAGGGAGTAGTCACCGTCGAAGTACTTGCGGCCGTTGTACGTGGCCTCCAGTTTTCCGCTCATGGCGTTGCTGCCGCAGCGGTGCTCGATGTTGAGGTTGAGGTTCTCCACGTATCTGAAGGGCGTGTTGAGACGCAGGCTGCCGATGTGGCTGCCCTCGGCCCAGTCGGGCGACGTCCTCCTGTAGGTGGCGGCTCCCTCCATGCGCTGCGTGCCGTACTCGACCGATCCGGAGGAGTCGAAGTCGCGCAGGTCGCCCTTGTGGTTGACGTTGATGTTGAGCAGAGGCATCATTGAGAACGGCGTCTGGAAGCTGGCGGCGCTCTGGAAGTCGCGGCGGTTGCCCTTGTGGCGCACGTTGGCTCCGAAGCTCCTGTACTGCTGGAACGGGGTGTCGATGTTGAAGTTGCTCGTGAATCCGTCCTTGTCGTTGTTGTGCGAGTAGGTGAAGCCCATCTTCTCGTAGTGTCTGAACGGAGTCTCGACATTCAGAGACGTCTCGAGGTTCTTGCCCTGTTTCCTGTAGGAAGTTTCAGCAAAAATTTTCTTCTGGCCCATCTCGACAGCGGCGCTGGTGCCGTAGTTGTTGAGCTGGCTCCTGTGGTTCATGTTGAAACTCATGTCATCCAGGGTCGGGACCTGCAGTTTGCCGTTGGTCTGGAAGCTCCTGCCGTTGCCCTCGAAGTTGAGTTCGGCGGCGAAGCGCTTGTACTCGCGCACTGGCGTCGTCACCTCGGCCATGGTCGTGAACTTGCTGGCGTCGCCCTTGTGGTTGAAGGTGAAGCCGAAGTCGCGCGCCTGTCTGAACGGGGTGCGCACGCTGAGCATGGCGTCGATGTTGGTCGGCTCGATGCTCAGAGCGCTGTTCATGTCGATTCTCTCTTCGCCAAGGCTCACCGTCGCCTTGTTGGTCCAGTCGGTCACGGAGCCGCCCTTGTGCATGAACTTGAAGCCGTACTCCTCGGGGATGTTGACCATGAAGGATCCCTGCTTCTTCTTTCCGAAGAGCTTCATCTCACCGTTGGCGGTGTATCTCTTGTCGTTGATTTCCAGAGTCGCGCTGTTCTTGAAGTTCTTCAGTTTTCCGTCATGTTTCACCTCCAGAACCACGGTTCTCGCCTTGTGGAAGGGAGTGGCCACTTCCACCCTGCCGTTCAGTTCCTTTCCGCTGAGGCTGTATTCGGACTTAGCGGAGAATCGCTGGTTTCCGGCAGCCGCGTAGACGTCCTGCTTGAAGTTGTACAAGTCTCCCTGGTGGTTGTACCTGTACTCGAGGCTCTTGGCCTGGCGGTGCGGGGTGGTGATCTGGCCCGAGCTCTCGATCTTCTTGCCCTCCTTCTTGAAAGCGACGTTGGCGGTGTAGGTCTTGCCGTCGAGGATGGCCTCAGTGTTGGTGTTGAAGTCGGTCGGGGGTCCGTTGTGGCTGAAGGTCAGTGTGTACTCTTCGGGGATCCTGACGTTGGCCGTTCCGCGGACGGTGTCTCCGTTCATCCTGAACTCGGAGCCCATGGTGAACTTCTTGTTGAAGGCCTTGAGCATCGCTTCGTTGGAGAAGTCGCGCAGGCTGCCCTGGTGCTTGAACTTGATGCTGTACATGTCGGGGACCCTGAGGACCACACGACCCTCAGCCTTCTTGCCCTTCAGCAGGAGCTCAGACAGACCCGAGTACTTTCTGTTGGCGTAGGTCACAGTCGCCTTGTTGTTGAAGTTGTTCCATTTGCCCTCGTGGTTGAACTCGACGCCGTATTCGCGGGGCAGGTTGGCCTTGATCGCTCCAGCGATGCCTTCGTCGTTCATCTTGAGCTGCGAGGTTCCGGTGTACGCCCTCTGCGGGGTCCTGACGGTCAGCTCGTTGTTGAAAGACTTGAGCGGCCCCTGGTGACTGAAGGAGAGTCCGTACTCTTCAGGCAGGCGGATCGTGGCCTGTCCGGCGACGTTGTTTCCGGTCAGCGTGAATTCGGTGTTTCCGGAGAACTCGCGTCCAGGGATCTTGACTGCGGCCTCGTTGTTGAAGCGGGTGACCGGTCCCTGATGCTTGAAGCTGACGGCGTATTCCTGCGGCACGCGCGCGCTCGCCCGGCCCTCCACTCCGGAGTTATCGAGGCGGAACTCGGAGCTGCCCGAGTACACGGCGCGGTCGACCTTCACCTCTCCGCTGTTGGCAAACTCCTTGAGTCCTCCCATGTGCGTGAACTTGAAGCCGTACTCCTCGGGGACGTTGACGGACGCGGCGCCCTCGACGCGGGTTCCAGACTTCTTGAAGGAAGACTTGCCGGCGTAGGTGCGGCGGTCGACCTTGACGACTCCGCTGTTCTGGAAATCATTGAAGTCACCCTGGTGCCCGAAGCCAACGCTGTATTCCTCGGGGATGTTGATTTTGGCCTTGCTGCTCACCCGGGCTCCGCGCTTCGTGAACTCCGTCTCACCGTTGTACTTTCGGCCAGCCACGGTGACAGCGCCGTCGTTGGAGAAAGAGTCCAGGCTCCCACGGTGGTTGAAGTTGAATGAGTATTCGTCAGGGATGTTGACGGTCGCGCCTCCGCTCAGTCTCTTGCCCTGCTTCGAGAAGCGGCTGCTGCCCGTGTACCTGTCGCGTCGGTAGGTGACGGCGCCCTCGTTGTTGAAGTTGTCCAGGTCACCTTCGTGCTTGAACTCCACTCCATACGGCTCGGGGATGTTGACGGTCGCGGACCCTTCGACGCGGCTGCCCTGCTTTGTGAAGCGGCTGTTTCCGTTGAACCTCTTTCGGCCGTACGTCAGAGTTCCCTCGTTGTTAAAGTTGGTCAGGTCGCCCTCGTGCTGGAACTCGACTCCGTACGGCTCGGGGGTGTTGACGGTGACGGCGCCCTCCACGCGCTGCCCGCGCCGCGAGAAGCGGCTCGTTCCTGTGATCTGCCTTCGGCCGTAGGTCAGGGTTCCCTCGTTGTTGAAGTTGTTCAGGTCGCCGCGGTGTTTGTACTCCACGCCGTATCTCTCAGGGATGTTCAGGAAGGCAGAACCCTCAACTCTGTTGCCCCTCTTGGAGAAGCGGCTGGTTCCGGTGTATTTCTCTCGTCCGAAGGTCAGGACTCCCTCGTTGTTGAAGTTGTCCAAGTCGCCCTCGTGTTTAAATTGGACGCCGTATTCTTCGGGGATGTGGACGGAAACTCCACCGTTGACGTTGTTGCCCCTCTTGGAGAAGCGACTCTTTCCGGTGTACTTCTCTCGTCCGAAGGTCAGGACTCCCTCGTTGTTGAAGTCGTTCAGATCTCCCTCGTGCTTGAATTCGACGCCGTATTCTTCGGGGACGTGGACAGAGACTCCGCCACTGACCTTGTCTCCTCGCTTGGAGAACTGACTCCTTCCGGTGTACCTCCTGGAGCCGAAGTTGAGGACGCCCTCGCTCTTGAAGTTGGACAGGTCTCCCTCGTGGTTGAACTCGACTCCGTACTCGTCGGGCAGGTTGAGGACGGTGGAGCCTCGGATCTGGCCGCGCCTGCTGAACTGGGAGCGGCCGGTGTAGGCGACTCCCGCCACTTTGACGGCTCCAGAGTTGGTGAACTCGATGAGGTCTCCGTTGTGGTTGAAGTTGACTCCGTATTCTTCGGGCAGGTTCAGGGTGATGCTGCCGGTGAGACCGGCCTCGCTCTTCTGGAAGTTTGAGCTGCCAGAGTACCTGTACAGAACAAGGACAAACAAGTTTGAAAAACAAGAAAAATGTTGAAACAATTTTTTTTGAAGTGTCAGATACGTTTTCTTTGCACAAGACGTAACGTTTGCTTGCTTTGGGTCTGAAATTGGTGGAGTTATCTTGAATTAGCTGGGTCAATTGCTTTGCACAGTTCAGTCGTGGTGCATGGGTGGGTGGTCACCTGTTGTCGTTGACGCGGAGCGTGGCGCTGTTCTCGAAGGCGTCCAGGTCGCCGCTGTGGCTCAGCGACACGTCGACAACACGCAGCGCGCGGAACGGAGTGTTCACTCCCGCCGACGCTGTCACTCCGTTGCGGTTGTTCCTAGAAATGTTTGAACAACAATATTTTTGAGGGGAAAAGGAAAACATTTTTGAAGTAAATTTCTATCCATGTAGTAATGATGGATGACAAGTGTCAACCAAATGGACTCACTTGAAGGCGCTGTGTCCAGTGACCTTGTCGCCCTTGAGGCTGAACTCCACGGAGTTCTTCCAGTTCCTGAGGCCGCCCTTGTGGCTGAACTCGATCTTGTACTCCTCGGGGATGCGCAGCACGGCGCTGCCCTGGATCTGGCTCCTCTGGATGGAGAACCTGGAGCTGCCGGTGTAGCTCTGACCGTTGATGTCGACGGACCCGCTGTTCTCAAACTGACTCAGGGAGCCCGAGTGGTCGAACATGGCGACGAAGCTCCCGAGGCTCTGGAAGGTCGTGGTCAGCTCCAGCTTTCCGGACAGGTTGTCGTCGCGCTTGTTGAAGTTGGCCTTCAGGTTTCCGCGGTGCCTGTTCACGCCGAGCATGGCCGTAGTCTGGAAGTTGCTCGGGTATCCAGCGTAGTTGTAGTTGGCCGTCAGGGTGTCGAGAGCTCTGAAGGGGGTCTTCAGGGTGCCAGAGGCAGCCACGTTGTAGCCGTCCAGAGAGAATTTGTTCTCGCCGTCGATTCTCTGTCCAGCGAGGTCGATGGTGATGCGGTTGTTGAAGTTGTCCTTGGGTCCGTCGTGGTTGATGGTGAGGCTGTACTCCTCAGGGACCTTGACGGAGGCGCGCACTTCCATCTTGTTTCCGTTGAGGCTGAAGGCCGAGGTTCCCGAGTAGACGTCGCGGTTGATCTGGATGGAGCCGCTGTTCTGGAAGTTGGTGGAGCGTCCGGCATGGTTGAAGTTGACGATGAAGTTCCTCGCGGATCTGAAGGGAGTCCTCAGCTCGAACTTGCCGGTGACGTCCCGCTGAGAGTTGAACTCGGCACTGGCGGAGATCTTCTGGCGGGAGCAGGTCATGGACAGCTCGCTCTTGAAGTTTTCCAAGTCGCCGTTATGGCTCAGCTCCAGGCTCATCGACTCGTACCCGTCGAACGGAGTCTGCGTCGTCGTCTTCAGGTTCAGGTTGTCCCCTCTCAGGCTGAACTCGTTGTTTCCGGTCACCTTGTTTCTTCCGACTTCCACAGCGTAGTTGTTCTGGAAGTTCCTCCAGCCTCCGCGGGTGTTGAAGCTGACAGCGAGCGTCTCGTAACCACGCACCGGCATGTTGAGTCTGGCGTCGCCCTGGATACGGGTTCCGCTCTTCTTGAACTCCACGTTGCCCGTGACTGTCTTGGAGCCGGAGTAGCTGAGCTCGCCGCTCGACTTGAAGTCGTTGAGTTCGCCCTCGTGGTTGAAGGTCACGGTCATGTCCTCGGTGTACGGGGTCTTGAGGGTGGCCGTTCCCGCGATGTTCCTCTCGGCGTTGAACTGCGTGGACAGCTCGAACGTCTTCCTGCAGAGCTCCAGACTCGAGACGCTGTTGAAGTTCTTGAGGCTGTTCAGGGTCATCTCGTCGTTGACGACGATCTGACACTCGGGGTGGTTGACGGTGATGGAAGTGGTCATCTTGGTGTCCCTCTGGTTCTGGTGGTTCGCGTCGATGCTGAAGAACGGCAGCTGCTCGAACGGAGTCTTGACGTTCATCTGCGCGAGCATGCTCGACCTCCTCGTGATGTCCAGCTTCATGTCGGCGGTGACGGGCTCTCTGAGCATGTCGTGGTTGAAGTTGAGCTGCGTCTCGAACTGCTTCAGGGATCCGCGGTGCTCCAGGTCGAAGAAGACCTTGCGCAGGTAGGGGCAGGGCGACGCGAAGTCGACGCTGATTCTCTTGAGCTCCGTGTTGCTGAACCTCGTGTTCGCCTCGATCTTCTTGCCGGGGGAGTACTGCAGGCTGCCGGAGCTCACCCACGTCCTCGCCTCCATCTTGTTGTTGGCGGTCACGATGATGTCGTCGATCCAGGGGCACATGAAGGTGGCGGTCCCGTCGAACTCGGCGTTCTTGTAGTTGGCGTTGAGGTCGAACACCATCTTCTGGTTGCGGCCCCACTTGACCTCCTGTTTGAACATGATGGGCCCGTCGAAGTTGGCGGTGACGTCCGAGGTGTACGGCTCGAAGAACGGGCTCGTCAGCTTGATGTTCTCGGTCCAGGCCAGCGGCGACGTGCGCTTGACGTCGTACTCGAAGTGCATCACCTTGTTGGGCGCCCATTGCCCGGTGACGTCCGTCTTGATGAACGACCCGTCGCGAGGGTTGTGCTGGTGGTCGAGCTCGAAGCGCAGGTTGTTGAAGTAGGGCGTGTTGAGGATGGACTTGACCTGAAGCCTGAACTTCTTGTAGTTGCTCCTGGTGGTAGCGTCGATGTCGAAGACGGACTTGTCGTCTCCCAGCTCCAGCTCGACGTGCGGCTTGAACTCGTCCCTGTCGTTGTGGTGGTTCCAGGTGAGCTTGTTCACCCTGTAGCCGTTGACCGGAGTGGTGACGGTCAGCTCTCCGCTGTTGTCGATGAACCAGCCGTTGTTCTGGTGAGACATGGTGAAGCCAACCGCCGCCTTCTTGTTGTTCCACTGACCCTGGACTTCCGACTGGAAGTTGTTGCCGTCGTCGGAGTGGCGTCCGCTCAGAGACAGGGTCCTCGCGTAGCGGAACGGAGACTTGAACGTGGCGCTTCCTGACAGGATGTGGCGCGCGAGGTTGGCGCGGCCGTTCAGGTCGAGACTCATCTCCTGGTTGTTCCACTGAACTTTGCTGTTGCAGCTGAGCTGTCCGGCCTGGTGGTTGTGCGTGTACTCGGCGTGGCCCTTGCGCACCTCCTGAGAATGAAACATTCAGAAAAAATCTTTAACGCAAGAAATCAGCTGCGTTACATCGTGAGGCCATTTCTGTTTCACCAATCATGCAAGCAGTGTGTGTGTGTGTGTGTGTGTGTGTGTGTGTGTGTGTGTGTGTGTGCACCTCAAACGGAGTCTCGAGGTCGGCGGAGAACTGGAAGTTGCTCCAGCCCTTGATGAGCTTGAGGCTCGAGTCGAAGTTGATCTTGTCGTTGTTCCAGGCGCCGTCGTAGTGGTACTTGTGCTCCTGCCCCTGAGACTCCAGCTGGACGTTGGCGCTCATCTGCTCATACCCTCTGCAACGTTGACGAGAGACACTGATAAACTTGGCATGCAGGACAAAAGCATTTCAAAACATGGAAGAATTGTTGCTTGAGATGTGTCCGAGTAACTTCTGGCTGACAACCACCAACCTGAACGAGGACTTGACGTCGACGTGGCCCTCGACATCACCATAGCTGCTCCAGTAGCCGGTCTTTTGGTTCTTGAAGTTGCCGTTGACCTCCACGAAGTTCCTCGGCCACCAGGTGGCCTTGAGCTGCACCGTGGGAGCGGATGTCGTCTCGACCTCGCCGATGACGGAGACGCTCTTGCTCTTGTCGCGCAGAGCGTCCCACTTGGCCTCGACCTTGCCGTTCAGCGTGGTGCCTCTCTTTCCAATCTGAGCATCGGCCTCGATCTTCTTGGTCTCGTACTGGAGCTGGACGTCGGCGGCGCTGCTGAAGCCTTGTCTATTGGGGCGGTGCTGCCAGTTGATCTCCGTGGCGTAAGGCGTGCCTCCCAGGCGGACGAAAGCGCGCGACTGGAAGTCGTCCAGCTCGGGCTTCAGGTGACCTTCAAACGCGACCTGCTCAACAGACGGGACCTTGACGGTTCCCTTGACCTCGAACTTGGGGTGGCTCTTGAAGGTGGAGTCAACCTCCACGACGGTGTAGGGATCGAGCTCGAGCCTCAGTTTGTGGTCGTAGTTCTTGGGCGCGGTCTCCTCGAGGGTGTGTGTGTAGGACATCTCGCGGCCCGGGAAGCGCAGCTTGGCCTCCGCGCTCATCTTGATCGGAGAAGTCGTCTTCTTCGTGAGCGCGACGTCGAAGTTGGCCTCCTTCTCGGTGTCGTACTGAACCTTGGTGGCGGAGCGGAGTTCGTCCCTCTTGAGAGAGTTCTCTGTCTTCGCACCCAAGTCCCAGCCCTGAAGACACAACACATCCTCCAATGCAGAGAGGGAAAAGACAGAAAAAAATGGAAACACAAGGCGCAAGTCTTATCACAATGACACTGACCATGAAAGGAAGCTTCAGGGTTCCGTCGAAGTTGGCCACCTTGTTGTAGCCCATCCGGAGGGTTCCCTCCTGGTTGATGGTCAGACGCTTCGACTTGTCTCGTGTCAGTCCGCCGTCCATGGACAGGGACTGAGAGTTGGAGTCCTTGGTTGCTTTCAGTGTCATATCAGCGTTGTAACCCGGCCAGCGGGTCGAAGAATAAGATCTGAAAATGCAGAGGATGTCAACTTTGAAAAAGACTCTGCCGAGATCGAGACATCTTGAGAGTTCTCAGTTTGCATTTCTCACAAATGGGATTGGGAACTGACCCTGAGTAGTTGATTTCTGAGGTAGCTCCAGAGCGCGCGTGGCGGTAGCTCTGGTCGACGGTGAATCTGTATTTCCTTCCGCCATTCATCTGATAGCTGAGCTTGACGCTGCCGTCCATGCTGCCCTTGCCGGTGTCCACGTAGCTGTTGAGGTCGCCGTTCATCCAGGGCGAGGTCAGCTCCAGGTCCGCCGTCATCTTCTCGAACTTCTTGTTCACCAGGGTTCCCTTGAGCGCAATCGGCTCTCGGGCGGCGTTCTCCAGGGTCAGGTCGATGACGAGGCGGCGTCCGTTCTTGTTGATGACGCTGCCGCCGAGGCGGACGGGGGCGCGGCCGGGCGTCGTGAGCTCGAGCGTCGGCACGACGGTCGTGTCGTCCATCTGGAGCTGCGCGACGGCGCCGTACTCCTCTCGCTTGTTGATGACGAGGCTCGTGCTGATGCGCTTTATGTCGCGCTCGTTGCGGATCGATCCTGATGGCGGCGAACGAGGCGAGAGGGAAACAATGCGTGAACGTGTGCACACTCGGACCTTGGAACCGATCTGCTTTGTGCACAAGAGAACAAGCTTGAATAAATCGCAGCGGAGCTGCCGCGGTGTCGTCTACTCACCGGTGAACTGGGACTGGCTCCACGGGGACTTCATGTTGAGGTTCACGTTCTTCTCGGCCTCGTTGAGAGCGAAGTCGAAGAGCAGTTCGCGGTCGACCTGCGAGCCGGGCGTGTTGAAGGAGATGCGCGCGATGTGCGTGACGGCGAGGCGGCCGCTGCTGCGGTCCTGCGAACAGCAGAGACACGTGTGAACATACCAACACAAGACCCGCGTTCAAGGGCAAAGTGGAGAGCGACAATGCGGAATCCTTACCTTCTCGCTCATGAGGGCAGCCTCAAAGCTGATCTTGTCGTACGAGTCCTTCTTGGTGAGGATGACGGAAGCGGAAACGGGTCCGTTGAGCGGGAACCAGGGGGCGCCCTGCTGCGGGTACAGGTCGGGGTAGGACAGCGTGCTGCACAGCTCCAGGCCCGTCACGCGCTCGAAGTAGTTTCCGGTGCACTTGTTGAGCTCGGTGCGGTCCGCGACGATCATCCTCTGCTCGCGGTCAGCGTTGCGGTGGCTGATGAAGAACTTGGACTGGAAGTCAAAGATCTCCATGCGCTCCTTGGGCATGTTGAGGTCGAACTTGAAGATCTTGCCATCTTGCAGCTGGATCTTGCCGTCGAGCACGGTGGACGTGTGGAAGGTGTTGGTCATCTTGAGTCCGGTCTTGGCGACCCAGGCGTCGACGCCCATCTCGCTGCTGATGAGGATGGAGGCGCTCGGCTTCACGCTGCCGTCGATGTCCATGGACCTCGGCGCGGCCGCCATGTTGCGGATGTCCAGCTTCCCGTTGACCTTGATGTCCATCACGGCGGTTCCGTCCAGCGACAGCTTCAGCGGGAGGCCGACCGCCGTCGGGAGGCTGATGGTCGTGTCGATGAACTTGGTGCTCTTGGTGTAGTCGAACTCGTGGTTTTTGGCCAGCTCGATGAGCCACTGCAGGTAGTTGAAGCGCTCTCGGACGCTATCCACGTCGAAGCCGTGGAAGTCTTCATACTTGATTTCGTTGCCGAAGATGCGGACGAAGTAGGAGCCCTGAGGCGTCTCGTCGCGCTCTTGCTGGAACTGAAAAAGTCAAACGTTTGGTCGACTGGTTCGCAACGTAATCGAGTTCGAAACCTCAAACTAAAGCTTCAAACAATTTTCTCTCTGGATTGGCAAATTCAAGTTCAAAAAGGTTGGATCTTTTGAACTAATTTTTTGTGACCTGCACACCAGGAGTGCTGAAGCACCAGCAAATTTCCTTTTCAAGTAGGATGTGACCGGTTTGAGCTGGATTGCGAACCACTTGCGCACAATGGCCTTCTGCCAATCAACCACTTCAGATCAGAGAGGCAAGAGAACAAATAGATAAGAGGCACCAGGGACAATGAAGAGGTACCTTGTTATCAAGCTTGTTGATTCCTGGCTGGTTGACAGAGTTCTCGTCCTCGGGCTGAGGGCTGAAGAACCTCTCGAGGACCCCGTCCAGGCCCTCGACGCGACCTCCGACCTCCACCAGGTTGATGGCCTGGCCGAAGATATCAACCGTCAAGTTGGCGGACGCGGATCTCGGCACGAAGGACTTGGTGGACCAGATGAGGTTGCTGTCGATGGAGGCACCGGAGTTGAGCATCTCTGAGAAGACAGACTTCTCGATGTTTCGGGAGAACTTCCTCTTGTCGAGGTCGAATTCCTTTTGGAGCCTGGTGTCCTCGAGGATGAGGCGCGCCTGCTGCTTGAACGGGCTCGACGTCTCCTTCAGGTTGGTGAGGTGCGTCCACACGAAGCTGCCCACCTGGTTGACCTCCTCACTCTCCAGGGTGCTGCAAATGCGATGCCATCAAGTAAACAAAACTGGAAATTCGAACAGGAAAAATTTAACTTGCGTGCGAGCAATCCCACCCAACAAGAACATGACCGATTCGAAGATGAGAACTGCTGGTGCTAGCAGCGTGGCGGGTGCGCTCGCTCGCTCGCTCACCTGCGGATCGTGTTGATGAGGAACTGGGTCGGGCACTGCATCAGGGACAGGTAGGCGTTGATGCGCAGCTCCGAGTCGGCGTCGCGGTTCCTGAACACGCTCTCCAGCTCAGCGCGCTGCCAACACCAAGTGCAGTGGTTCAGTAAACCTTCACTCTAGGCTCACGGAGGTCCATAAAATTAAATTTTGACAGTAAGAGACGGTATTTCAGCTTCACTCACGTCGGCGGTGCAGGCCATGCGGCGGAAGGCGTTGACGGCGGCGACGCGGATCTCCATCGGAATCTGCTCGTTCAGGAAGCACCTGTTGAGGGTCGGCACCACCTGTTCGGCGTGGCCCGTGTTTCCGAGCGCCTTCAGCGACATGAGCACCTTGTCGTGCTGCTCCGACTGGCAGTTGTAGGCGAGGTTCCTCTCGTAGATGGAGACGATCTCGCGCACCTCGCTCTCGAGTCCGCAGGACGGGTTCTCGCGGCAGTACGTGTTCACCAGCGCAGAGATGGACAGAGCCGCCTTGCGCTCGAAACCGGTCATCTCGAGGATTGGCTTCACCTCCGCCAGCATCACCTGAGAAACGCAGCAAATACAACGTTTGAATTGTACGCAACACCAGGGTCTTCTTTTCAAGGTTAACCCTCAGTGACAAGACGAACGCAACACATTGCTAGAAGGTGGAGCGCGAGAGACGTGTCCTCGCGGCGGCGCGCTCTCACCTTGGTGGCGCTGGGGATGAAGGCGAGTGAGTTGAGCCACAGCGCCGTCTCCTCGGACTCGGGCTCCCTCTGGCGGATCAGCTGCGCCATCAGAGACACAGACGCCTCCGTCGAGATGGTGGGCAGCGCGTCGTGGAAGAATTTCCTGTGCGAAGAAATGTTTTGTCTTGGTTATTCATCTGTTAATACTGCCTTGAGACAGAAAGCGATCAAACGGCGGTTTTTGCATTCGAGCTGTCAGGTGGTTGAATCACTCACTCGGCGCTCTGGCAGATGGATCCGGAAGACGACATCTGGTGCAGCCTCTGCAGCGACGGCGCGTCCAGCACGCGCATCTGCTGCACGAGCGTGTTGAAGTGGCTCGGCGTGTCGGGGCGCACGTCGCGCGTCGTCTGCTCGCACAGCGCGCGCAGCGTCTGCTCGGCGGCGCGGTAGTTCTGCTGCACATCCTCTCGGCTCGGCGTGTGGTCGAAGCGAAGGCTCTTGCGGCCGTCGATGGACTCTGCAGAATGTACCGACAATGTCGTTGTGAGAGACTTGTTCAATCGTGAATGAAGAAATTCTTCAAAATTGGGAAACAAAACCAGTTCGCCTTTTTTATGGTGAAAAGTTTGTGCGATGTGACCATGCACGGAGGCAACTGACCGACGCGGGTGGTGGTCCTCTTGATCTCCTTCTGGAAGGCGAGCGTGAACTCGACCTCGGTCGTGGCGCCGCTGTTGTCGCGCGAGAAGGGGCGGAAGACGTGCTTCTCCTTGCAGGACGCCTGCGCGATGACGCCGGCGCGGTTCACCTGCTGCTCGCACTCGTGGGTGCTCCTCACGATCGGCACAGACTGCAGCTTCTGCCAATCAACAGTTTTGCAATGGATGAGTCGCGTTCTTTGGCGGAAACGACGAAATGGCAAACTCGTTCTGACCAAAATAGGCACAGTAAAGTTGGGTCACACACGCGATTGGAATTTTTCAAAGACTTCCTTGCATTTATGAAGACGAGACAGCAATTGAACCTGATCGTGATGCTGCAGGAACATTCGCGAGTATTTTGAGGTCGATTGAACTCACGGAGGGAACGTCGTAGTGCACGGCCTGCAGGATGGTGGAGGCGCTGTGCCTGCCGGTGCAGCTCAGCAAATCCTTCGTCTTCCTGATCGTCTTCGTGCCCCAGCGGCCACCCTCCACCTTGTACGTCACGTCACACGTGCCAGAAACATCGATCTGAAATGGAGATTCTTGTTTGAAGCTTCGATGAGGTTTGCTTACTTGCAACAGAAAGTCGCCTGTCGCGTGCGTGGTTGCGTGATGAGTTCAACATCTGAATGACGTGATGTGATGTTTTTCTCCTTTTTTTGGTTTGGTGCATGAAACGGTTCGTTCTATCAACTCGTTCACGCGACTCAAGAAAGAGAATGTGTGCTGGACGGGGCTCGGTACCTCGCGGGTCTCGGTGTCCGTGTTGAGGTCGTGCTGGCTGTTCTGCAGCGCCGACACGATGGCGCGCTTCACGTTCACCACCCACGTCTCCTCCTCACTCGAGGGACACACGTTCTCCACGCGGCCGTTCACGTAGCCGAACCTGCAGCGTGAGCGACGTCAACATCGGGTCAGAAGAGGGGCGCAAGACGACAGTGTTCACATGCATGGCAGACAGAATTGCTGTTTCATAATTGGGTGCATAATTTGTGCTGTGCTACTTGCGAGGAAATGACAAAATTGAACCCCCGTGATGGAATTTGGCTTGAGACTCTCTTCTGTGAGCAACCTGTTTTGAGGTTCTCACACTTGGTGAATGTTTTTCTGTGGAACCGATTGGTAGAGTAAGTGGAGGACAATGTGCTTTCGGGTGACTTTGTTACACTGCCAGATGTGTCTTGATGCGAACCACACACAAAAAGGCGGTTGTGTACCTCAAGGGCCTGCGCTCGAGCGAGCGTTTGAACTCGTCGGAGCGCTGCACGGGCTGGCGGCGCCGCGGGTTCATCGGGTCCGAGTCGGTCAGCAGCACGTCGTCCAGCTGCAAGAGCAGAGCTCAGAGATCAGAATCAGAGCCTCCCCCAACTCGGTTTTGTCTTTCAGTGGAGCTCAGCAGATTGTCTTGTCAGATGTAGATGGCTTGTGATATCTGGTTCAGAAATCAAGCTCTGCCACAGAAACATCTCGGAATCTGTTCGTGGATCGGCTTTGAAAGCTTGTGCACGTGAACAGGGCTGAGCGCTGGTTGTACCGCGCGGACTCACCACGAGCGCCATCTCGCAGTTGGAGAGGGTCTCGACCCGCGCCGTCGCGGTGACGTGCAGCGCCGACGACTCCTCCGTCGCGCCGGGGATGCTCGTCGTCACGTCAGATTCATAGCGGTATTCGTATGTCGTTCCAGGGGCGAAAGCAAATTTCTGGGTATCCGGACATGTCGTGGCACATTGCGTGTCACTGTTTTCGTAAAAACTCAGTGGGCCTGAAATGAAAGCAAATTTTGGGCATTTGTGAACTGTAGTGAAAACAGGGCTTGAGACAATTAATGATCCACAGTGGTTTATTTCGATACATTTGCAGGAATGAAAATCGGGGGGAGGGGAGGGTGTCCATTCGGACTGTGGTGATTTTGGAAACCAGGTCTTTGCAAAAGACCTTTGAAAGTTTGTTTTCTTTTGATGACATCTCTGGGCAACAAATGTCACAACATTGTTTGCCTTTGTAAATTCATAAGATTTTCTGGCAGATAAAATACATTTGTCAACATTTACATAAACGTTAAAGTTGTGCAGTTACAAAAATTTAATTTGAAAATCCGGCATGCTCTAGATTATGCACTGTCCCCCGTGAAATCTAAAATCTGAAATCTTTATGACGTGCTTATGTCATGTGCCTGCAGCCGTCAGGACGTCCTTTTGCGGTCAAAGTGCAAAGACTTTGCAACAGTCATTAATCTTCAGGATCACAAAAATTCCCCGTGACAAAGCAGTGCAACGGTTCAAGTACGTCATATGATCCAAAGGAAATGAATGATAAAGCAAGCTGATGACCCCTGACGTTCTGATCATAATCAATCATTGTTCTTGTGTGTTTTTTTGTACGCCAAATCTTTTTTACAAAAGACACTCGTAACTTTGTGTTCCTGAAGATAACAGATTTGTCTTTGGAGGAATGCTTGTGGTTTTCAGTGCTGCAGCTCCGCCCAGAATCTGCGCGCAAAGCACTCTCAGCCCCAACTGCCTTGTGAACGCTGTCTGCTTTGGCGAACTCGTTTGGTTCAAGGATTTTTCCTGCTTCACAGTTTTTGTGTCTGTCCCTGTCTCTGTCTGTTCCATTCACCTGAGATTCGGGTTTTGCAATCAAGTGATGCCCATAAATTCTCGTTGAAATTCATCATTCCTTATGATGCCTTGAAAACAATCTACGAATCGACTTGCCGATGCAAATTCGGACAAAGTGATTGTTTCAAAAGTCATTTTGTGTCCCTTGCAACTGTCAATTTTGAGTCGAACTCGCCATGACAAAACAATAACTGTAGCATTTGAAAACTGTGCCAAAACCTCTTTGAGCCAGTCGCGACAACACTTGGCACAAGTCGGAAATCGCCAGCTCTGTTCAGTCACTGCAGAAAAGAAAAAAACCTGCAGAAGGATGAATGTGCTTACCTGCTTGAGTGCCAGCAAGGGCACAAAGGAGTAAAAGGCACTTGAGACTCATGGTCGCTCTCGTGTGGGAGCCGCGTCTTCGCGCTCGTCGCTCCGGCCTTTTCTCGGATTCTCGCTCTCTCGCTCTGGCGCACCCAGCCTCGCGCAGAGCCTTTTGTACCCTCGGTGTGGACCTTGTCCGATGTTCAAGTTGAGTCCATACAATGATGCCCCCTATTGATACAGATATGTGCGAGGAGATAAAACTTGCAATTGCACCACCAGGGTCTCTGGATCCTTCGTACTTGATCAAGTAAAGTGAACAGATGATCTCTTGATAAGAAAGAAAACCGATCACGAAGGAGACACCTATCTGACAGGTTATGAGAAGTGGCGGATGTAGGCGTCACTTTTGCACGAATTTTTTGTGCTTTCAATGTCGAGTTGATCACTGCGGCAGTTCGAGCGCAGCTGCTGCATCTGCAGCAAGTCGTGTCGCGCTGACGCACGGACACCATGAAACCATAAGAAAGCGTGCACCACGGTTTGAGTTTTTATAGTTTTTGGTTCAGGCGCGACGATGGGAGTGATTGATGTCTGGTGTTCGGAGGAAGCTGGACATTTTGGAAGTTTGGAGTTTGAGCGCTTCTGGTCGTGTGGGTCTTGCCAGGTTCACACCCAGATGGCTTTTCAGACGACGGTGTTACAACTCATGTCTGCAGCCATAGCATGACAATCGCCTCCAGTTTTATGAGCCTGCATGCCTTCTCGTGTGGGAACAGCACAACGAAAAATACCCTTGTCTGAATCCTCAGCTCCAAGAACAATAGACGTGCACGGAATCACTTGTTTCTTGTCTTCCTTTTGATAACAAGGTTGATCAACTTCTTGAGGAGAAAAGTGTGCGATTCAAAGTTCACGCTGATATCACCAATTTACTGCGTTTCATTTTTTGATAATGCCGTTCAAAGTTGCCTTTCTGAACTGGGACAAACATAGGCAACCGACCTTGCGCTTTGAATGATGTTGAAGATTGAAAATGCGTGGGCCGCCATGGCAGATGGAGTTTTGAGGTAAAATTCAGGGCAAAAAAATCACAACAGAAAAAGTCTCCATTTGAGTTGATTTCTTTTCATTGAAATGGAGCTTAAATTGTCATGAAAATGTTGCACATGCACTGGCAAACAGTTGCAGCGACAAAAATATACCTTCTCTCGACACACACACTGGAGAGACAAAACAGAACTTTCTTCTTTCAAATGTTCACCAGTACGAGTGCCCTGTGAATAGCTTTTGGCCTCATGTGTGCACGAAGAACACGAACTTCGACATCAATTTGCCAATGTTTTGCAACACCACAGACGGAAACGGACTTTGGTCCAGTCCTCGAGCCCGAGTGACCGCCGACCCCAAGCGAACCTCCGTTTCCACAAAAAAAGTGTCACAAGCAAACAGCAGTTCATGTCTCGTGCACACCAAATGACAAAAAGTGAAAATGCCTTTTTTTTGAAAGAATACTTTGAAAAGTGCGTGCACGTCAGACAACCAAGACTTGATTGGTGGCGAAAACTCTATCAAAAAGCTTCCCAGTTCTACGAAATGGTCATTGTCCACTCACACGTTGTTTGTGGTGTGGACGCCACACAGGAGACAAATTGAGGAAGTTTGCATTGGGAATTATTCACACCAAGAACGAGGAATAATCGTGTATTGATTGAATCTCTCGGTCCACCAAGGGCCCACACCGGGTGGTACAGGTCGTGCACTGCGTTCGCTGTGCGATGTTCGTCTTGTTCGTTGTTTTTCCCCAACACTTTTTGACTCTTGTGTTGGTGTCACTTGAGACAATTTTACTTTCTCTTTTTTCTCCGCCAATTTCTTTCCAATGAGTCTTGGTTTCAGGCAAACTCAACGGCCACACATTTGGTGCTGCAAAATGAACCGAGTTGGTTGACGTGTGAAAAGACAAACAGCAACGAGGATGGCAAAGACAGAATGCTTGCTTTGTTCACCAGAACTGCGAGGCATTTTCGGGCCAAAATATGCGTAAAACGACCTACAGCTGCGTGGTGTCTCGATTTGTTGAGCGAATGAATGAACTCTGATTCTGAAAACGTGACATTCTCGGCAGATTTCCCTTTGGCAAAAACAATGCAAAGAAAGGAGTTGAGACCAGACGACAAATTGTGGACGAGTCGAGGTCATTGTGGTCAGTCACACGAGAAACAATGGGTGTAAATTGACCAAGAGGTCCATGTTGAGGTCTGGTGAGTGCGCGAGGTGTGGTGCCAATTGAGGTGGATCTCCTCGGCTTTTTTTCGATTTGCACAGCGTCACCTGAAAACATTCGTACGTGTCACACGTCACTGGACCATTTGTCTGGTTCTGCTGTTTTCATTGGTCACAAAAAAAAACAACGTCCAAAATAGACGTCGCGGTGATTTGAGGGGTTTTCCCAATGACATCAAAATGTTTGGGCTTGTTCGTTTTGAAACCAAATCTCTCGGGAGCCTCCATTGCACTCACTATTTATTGACCCAAAAGAACAGAAAGTTACAAATATATTTCGAACAGTTTCACAAGTCTCAAATTTAGATACCAAAAGAAATGTACCTAAATAAATGCTGAAATTCACAAAAATAAAGAATCTAACAATTACACACCTTAGTACACACAAATGAACCCAACTCTTGCCCAAATATTTATTTTAAACACTTTCATAAAATCTGACATTTCAACCCCACCTAAAAACCATGTAAAATTTTTGAAAATCTAAAATCAAACACCACCACTCAAATGCCCAAACAATAAACCACATTCTATCAATTTTCTTCTTTCCCAAATATTTGTACTTTTTGAGATACAGGCCAGTTTTGTAACAATCCCAAATTTTCAGCCCTTCCCAGTTTAAACTTTTTGACTTGAAGAACCCAAAAATTTGAACTTCATATTTTCCTTCCTCGTGCATTATCCTTGACCCAAATTCAACTGAGAAAGCCCAAAAGATCCGAATTTGACTCTTATCTTCACCGTGAAACTGAGGTGATTTGTTTTGGTCACCCTGTTTCGGTCGCTCAAGAAACACTTAAGCGACTTTCAACAGTGCAACCTCCTCAAATCACCTGAACACGAGGAACTGACTGAGCGTCTGGATGCGTGCAAAGGGCAAGAGGTGGGAGTGCACGTCGAGCTGGACGAGGTCAGTTTAGCAATTCTGAGAAGGGAGCTCTTCACCTGTGTCTTTCGGTCAACAACAGGTTCCAACGTTCAATGTCCACCTCCGTGTGGTTTGGGTTTCATCAAGGTTCCGGATGAATGTAGGGGAACACAATTGGGGCTTGTTTGTCGAAAAGTCGAAACATCTGTTGCATTGGCAACTGTTCTCTGTGACAAATTTAAAACAGGTCATTTGTGGCAAAAGGAACTTGGTCAATTGGGAGAACAAAAGAACCCCTTTGATGAGAATTTCCGGAATTGCCGGAAGAAAAGCGCGTGAGATTGCTGCTCATGACCTCTGGGTGATGATACCACGGAGTTTTTCCTGGTTCTCATGGCTTGGGGCCCAAGTCCACGTCGTACATGTCGGGGACATTCTTTGAAGCGTAATGTTACACGGACGCTGAATCACGAGTGATACAACACATATTTATTCAAATTTGATCAGACAAGCAACACGAGAACATTGAAGTGTTTCTCTTCGTAGACACCCCCGATACATGCCCTGCATGCATGAAGCAGTTGGCGTTGCAATCTGCTCGCACGTCGAGCAGAAAAATACAAAGCACAAAAGAAAGCGTTTCACACACGCATAACAACATAAATATTTTTGCCACAGATAGCTTATCTCAATGACACTTCAGAACGCCTGACGCAAGGTTGAGCGTTTAATTTTAAAGATAAAATTCTTCTCGAAAATCCAGGTTTTGGGGTTGGAGTGTCAGCTGCAAATTGAAACATGTGAAGGAGGTGGATATCGACATTGCGTCAAACTCAATTGCCTCAGCCTTGACTCACAAACCATTTGTATATATTTGAATAAAGTCAAGTTAATTAGTTTCAAGTTGGTGGATGAGGTGTTTGATAACGTATCCAATCAAGTCACAAAAACGAGCTCGATCGACTTTGGTCTTGTCATTTCGTATTGCACACAAGCTGCTTCGAGGGCATTCAGGCATCAATCTGGTTTCAAAAACAAAATCTCGTGAGCAATGCTTTACGAGTCTTGTTTTGCGGCTTTTTGCAGAAACATCTGTTGCATCTGTCTTTTTGAGGACATGAGCACACAACTCATTCAACCTGAAGCGGCGACCCATCCTGTCTTTGCCAACACAGAAGCTGTCGTGCACAAACAGAAACGAGATGCCTCAAGAATTTTCCTTGCAGCCTTCTGTTTCTCGTTTGCTTGAGCGATCGGAATCGATCCACATACAAGATAATCAGTCATTGCCAAACAATATTTGAAAGGTTTTGCAACACTCCCATGTGATGCAACTCTGGGCAATGGGCAATGTTTGAAGAACGGACCGGCACAGACTTCTCAACCTGTGCGCTACAAGTGTTGCACCTTGGCTGACCATGTTCCTGTCGGGAAGCGGGGGACGGGGTCGTCAATGATTCAGCGGTGCGACCTCCCGCAGTTCGAGGGAAAACCCGTCGGGGTGTTCAAAAATGTGGAACTCAATGTCCCTGGATTCACGGGAGCCGAATCAAGTGTTGTCCGACAGCCCGCTGTGGAAACGGAACAGGATCATCACCAAACCAGACAGCTCGTTTTGTTCGTTCTGTCCACCATTTTGAGCACAGCAGCCCTCACCACCATTTACCACAAGGCAAAACTGAAAATCAAACATTGGGCACCTGTTGCCCAGAGAAGTGTTCGGTCCACCGACTTCAGTTCCCGCTTTCCAGCATTTTGATCAGATTGTCGAGCCTCAGGTTCACGTCCGCTCTCAAACCCTGCACGGCCTGCAGCAGCTCTGCGTGGTTCGAGCTGCTCTCGTCACCGACCAGTGCAGGAACGTCAGCGCTCTGGTTTTCTGGCGGCATCGCCAGTGAATTCGCATCTTGAATTGAAGATTCTACGCATGGAGATGCTGTGTTTTCAGAGCCATTCGTCACGTTTTGGGGATCTCCAATAGCAAGCGTATCTTCTCGGCTTGTTGTTGTTTCTCCCGACTTCTCAGAAGGAGAGGATGGCGACTTGTCTCGTGTTCCGTATTCTGCAGGCGAATCGGGTTCCTTCGTTGCTTCTTGACCCACTGCAGTTGTTCCCTCGTTTTCCGAGTGAACATCTCTGTCAGCTCTCGATATCAGGTCTTGCTGGTCGTCCGTATCTGTCTGTCTTGACTCACTGTCAGGTGCAACCGCTCCACGCCCGGAAGCTGCTGTTGCGACTGTTTCGGAGACGCTGGCGACCACAGCCGTCTGCTTCTCATCCAACTCGGCTGATTCCATTTTCTCTTCTGTAGCATCCTCTGAAGCCTGTGCGACATTTGCACGTTCTGATGGCAGCTCATCGCCCACAACCCCTTCTTCTGCGCTGTTGACCGCCGTATCTACAGGCTTCTGAACCTCTTCAACTGGACTCGGTTCGATGGGTTGCTCTTGGGTTTTGTCAGGTACAATGTGAGAAATCACATCAGCATCTGCTGCTTCGTCTGTTGCAGGTACTTCGGGTTGTGTAGTTCCTGAATCACAGGCAGAGCAACTTTCAGCTTCTCTGCCTTCATTGGGGTCTTCGATTGTAACTGGAACAGCCTCTGCATTATCAGAGGAAGTTGTGTTTTCTTCGCCCTTGGCGTCAATCCTCACGTGTCCAGGGTCAGTTTCCAAGGAGGACGTTTTTTCTTCTGCCACGGATTCATTTTCCTTATTGGTGTCTTTTGCACTTGCTGTTGTTGCATTCTCTGGACGCGAGCTTTCCGTTTTCGTCGCTTCCTGATGTAACGATTCCTCATTGGTTGGATCCACCGTTTCTTCTGCGCTCGGAAGGTCGGCGTTCCCTGAGAGCAACGCTTTTCCTTCTCGAATCTGAGTATGTTCACTTTCTGACTCTTGCGTGCTGGCTGTTGCTTCTGCCGGATCCTGAGGTGAACTTTCTGCTTTCTCGTCACGACATGTGAGAGATGCTTCCTGACCCGAGCCGGCAGGCGCTTCGTTCGAAACTTCTGCGGCCTCTGTCAGTGAACTCACAATGTCATCTTTCTGCTCAATGGAAGTGTTTTCGCTGACCTCTGGAATGGACGCAGGTTGCACATCTGCGGCTGGCATCTCATTTTCACGAGGGGTTTCTTGACTTGTTCTCTCATTTGGTTTCTCGTCGAAAAGAAATGTTGCATTGTCTGGAACGATAACTTCTTCTTTCACCTCTTCTCTCGCGCTCTCTGTAGTTTCAGAGATCTTCACTTCGTCCGCAAATTCAGACTCAGGAGGCAAGGTTCCTGCTTCTTGACCGCCAGAACCTTCTCCACTCTGAACAATGTTGTCCTCTTCTTCACTTTGAGCCATTCTGGCAGCTGCTGGCACAGTTTCAACTTCTTCTGAAAGAGACGCTTGTTCACCCTGGAGATCCTTTGCCTCTTTTGCATCTGGAGCTGACGCGGGTTGCACATTTGCGACTGCGCCTGTGCCTGGAATCTCATTTTTACTGGCTTTGTCTTCACTTGTTCGCTCATTTGATTCCTTGTCATTCAGAAGCGTCGTAACACTTTCTTCTTTCACGGCTTCTTTCTCACTCTCCGCAGTTGTGGAAAGTTCCGATTCATCCACAATTGCAGAGTCTGCAGGTGAAGTTTGTTTTACTTCGCTGTCAGAACCTTCATCACACTTGTGTACAGCTTCAGTCTCTTCATTTTGAGTTGTTTTCACATCGGCAGGTGCAATTTCGGGTTGCTTTTCTCCCTCAACATCAAGTTTTTCGCTCGTGTCCAGTGAAACAGTCGATTCTGGTGAATTTAAAGCTTCGACAGGATCATTGTTGCCTGGTTCTTCGTTTGGCATCGGGCTGGCTTCTGGAGACTCCGTTTGAGCTTCAACTGTCAGAGCTTTGTCAGTATGAATGGTTTCGTCAGTTAAAGTGTTGGTACTTTCACCCTTTATTGAATCTATCCCTTTTTGAAATTTGCTGCCATTGTCAGGTTCATCAACTGAAGCTGTGGTCCCTTCCATGGTTTCACCCTTTATGGTGGCTGATTCTCCGTCTTCTTGAGCTGCGTGGCTGACAGGGCACTCATCGCCTGCATGAGGAACGGGAGGTTCTTCTGGGTCCACCGACTCGTGACCTGCAGGTTGTTGAACATGTCTCTTGTTGGACACGTTGGAACCATTGGAAACATCGTTTTCTGTGCGCTTTTGCACACATGATACATTTTGAGATTCTTCTTTCTCTGAAATTTGTACGATGCCTTGGCTTTGATTGGTATCCTCGCGTGGAAGTTCCGGTTGTTCAGTGGGAGGCTCGCTCGAGATCTGCTGATCTTCTGCTCCGTCCTTGTTCCCGTTTGGCTCTGGCGCCTGCTTCTCGTCAGACACGGCGTTTGGAATTGACGCTTGATTCTCCGTTTCGTTTATGGTCGCCTCTGTTCGTTCTCGTTCATCAGTTGATCTCTTCGGTTCCTCTGCTTCAGTATCCACACTTGTTTGGGCAGTGGGAGACACCCCGCTTGTTTTGTCAACTGGTGTGTGTTCCGGTCCTTCCGTGGTATCTTCACCAGAAGTGGATGATGGATTCGTTGGAGCACTGCTCTGGTCTTCTGGTTTGTGGGAGTCTTCTCTCGCTTCATCGCTCTTGTTTGGTTCTGGTTCTCTTCTGTCGTCTTCTTGTACCCGAAGTGGTTCGTTTTTTGTTGCCTTGGTGGTTATCTGCTCAGTTCGAGTCTGTGGTTCTTCTGTCTGTTGGACATGTTCTTCCTCAGGTGCAACTTGCTTCGATTCCTCTTTCCCCATTGTATCAGATGACTCTGCAACACTTTCTATTGGAATATCAAAAACACACAACCTGACAAATTTCGTACATTTTAAAAGATGAAGCCCGAGTACAACACAAGGTTGCTGACAATAAAGAGGAATAAACGCCATTCTCGCACAACTGTCATTTGGCTTCTACGAAAGGACAAAACCAGATTCGAATCGCAAGTCTTAATTGGCAAGTTCGGCGTTGGTGGTTTGCGAGAAAGTTGTCGGGATACGACACGCACTGCTCTCACCTTCTCTCTGCTTCTGCGTTGACTGCAGCTGGTCCTCTTTGTTGTGATCTTCAGGACTTTCTGAGACGGACTGAGCTGAAATGTTGGGAGAGACACCTTTACACTCTTGGACACTGGCCTGAGGTGGACACGAAGTCTCTTCTCGGAACACTGATGTCTGGTGCAGAACGTTGATGATGTTCGGTTTCGCTCCACACTGTTTTGTTTCAGATCCTTGTGTTACGTTCATCATTTCCAACAACGTGGGTTGTTTCGCCACGTTTGATTGAGGCTTCCATGCGCCGAGCGCTTGAACCGATTCAGCCGATTTCAATCTTTGAGCAATGTCAGGATCCAGTTTGTCATCGCCGTCTGCTCCGATCGGGATCTGGTCAGGGACAGCTGCCGGGCAAAGCGAACTCGTTTCGTCTTTGTTCTCGACTTCTTGTTGGTTCTGGGCCGTCTCTTGTGCCACGTCATCCTTGCTGGCTTTGTCGCCCATTCTCGAGTCCAAAGCAACACCCCAATCAGACTCGAAAAAATGACTCTGGATATGTTTGTTTGGTCCGCGTCAAAAGCTTCTGTGTTTGTAGGATCTTGTTTTGGCCACTTGTGATCAAAGACAAACACAGCTTTCCAATCATTGCAAGGTGTGCACCGTTTTATTTTTGGTTGGTCGTATGGATTTGTACGACACATGCATGTTTTGATTTGAAACTGCACTTAGACATGTGTTGGAGGTATCGTACGTTCACTTACCCTTCTGATCCATTGCTGACACCCTGGGCAAAGTGCAGGCGACTGAGTAAATTTTTGTTGCGGGTTGATTTTTGACGCGTAGAACACCGACTCAAGGCTGTCCACTGCAGATGATTCAAGTTTTATGTTGCCTGTGGGCTTCAACGAACTGGTTTGATTTGCATTGCTGCGAAAACCTCACAGCAAAAAATACGGACAGGTGGAATCGCGATCAGAAGCTGTTGCCTGAATTTTGTTGCGTTGATCCAAAAACAAGAACAATTGACGATTCAGTCAGAAGCAATTGACCATGTGAAGGGCGCAGTGACGATGTTTGATGACATGAACCCTGCTGCTGTGGGTGTCAACTTCAGATCCTGTCGTTTGCTGCTCTGCATGGACGGAATCCGTGCCCTTGGTTGATTCCCCAAGAAGTCAACATCCGGCGAGTGTGGTATTTGAAAAAAATTCAGAAATGCAGAATAGCAAGCCATTGAAAATCAAACAGTGTTTGTGAATGCTTGCTGTTTTGAGCAGACAACATCTGATGAAAACATCTGTCCGTCTGACTCATGAGTCTCTGCGTGAAGCGCAGTGCGACGTCAGTCTGACCGTTCTACCTGAGTATGTAGTCTCAGGATGCCACTTCAGTCCCTGTGGCTGTGATGGTTCTTCCGCCACGGCCACCAACGATTCGCTGCATTGTGCGCTTGGAATTTGTGAGGAATCACCTGGACCTGTTGGACGTTTTCCCATTTTTGACTTGAGGCGTCGTTTTCTTGACAAACGAACAAACAAATCGCGTAACACGCAGACTACATGTGATCAAAGCGAAGAATTCCACGAGTCAAGCCATTAACTCAACAGAACCTATTCTTTCTGGCAAAAGAGACACATATATAAAATACAATATTCAACACACGATTCCATTGTTCTTCTCCATGTTTGCTCGTTTCATCAGCCCACGGGAACAAAGGAAACTTCTTTGTCTTTCAGCCTGGCAGGTGATTGACATCGTGGAACAAATTTATTTGACAGCTTTGGTTCCAGACATGACGCCACATTGCAGACCACAGCAAAACAGGCAGCCACCTTTCGTTCTGGATGTTTTTGTGAAAGTATTATTTTTCAAAAGCCCAATCTCATTGCAAAGCTTTGAACACGTAGGGCCAACACGAATAAATTTCCGTTTGGAATAACGTTTTGACTTTTTTACTGCACAACCGTTTACCAACTCATGCGCCTCATGCAAGGGTAACCAACCCAACTTGGTCCGCTTTGGCTGCTTTGAGACACGGCAATTTCATTTGACACACCACGCAACAAAACCCCATGACATACAGTCAAGAGGTGAAAAAAGGGCTCAGAAAAGAGAAAAGATTGTCAAATAACAATTTTCTGAAGCCAATTGTTTGAGGTTTCACTGCTTTCTGCACTGGAATCAAAAGCATCAAAAACATTGTCCGCACAACGTCAAGAAAAACAATTTTAATTCAGGAGCAGGCAACATTTTCCCAAGTTCGCTTTGTGGGTTGGGCAATGCAATGAATTTGCAGCAAGACATTTTAGCAACACCACTGAACAAAAACCATCTGAGTGGACCAAAAATATCTTTCTCATGTTTTCGATGCGACACAAGCCTTGTTCCAACAAACCAGTTGTAGTCTTGTCAGAATTTTGCCATGCCTTGGCCACCTTCCCCACCATTCTTGCCGTTTTTGTCCACAATTTCCCTCACAAGAGTTTCGTTGCTTTTGTGAATAGTCCTGACATCATTCCTAAATGTTGCTGATACTCCACAAAACATGTAAAATTTCAGAGAATGATGAAGGTGGCCAAAGAAAATCAGTACTGCTTTTGCAAACAGCCGCCAGGACAACCCAACTGGATCCAACTGATATGGCACCAGAACTTGGGGCCAGAACAAGGCGCCCATGGCAATATTCGGGGCTTCCATCAGAAGAAAGGTCAAACTGCTGCTGAGAACAAGAATGCGACTTTTCTTGCCTACGGAACCAATGCCTTGCTCCTGTCCGCCACCAGTCTCGCTCCCAGCAAAGTTTGTCACAATGGGAACATTCAACAATATCAGCCCAAAGGCAGGGAGAATGCTATTAAAAATTAAGATCACGAAGTAATTTTCTTCTGTGTCAAATTTGAGAAAATTCATATTTGAGTATCCACAGTGGTCCAAAGCGAACGTCCCTGTTACAGCGACCCTTCCCAGAGCACCGACACCCCAAAACACCCAAAGGTTCAGAGCCACTTCAAACAGGGCGAAACAAACAATGACTGTAACTGCCTTGGTCACAAAATATTCCTCCAACGTTCGCTTTGGATTTTGAAGCAACAGAAATGTATCGACTGCAGTTGCGAGCAACAACCAACCTGACAGACCCCGCAACGTTCTGGATGCAAAAGTCCAAAATTTACACAACCCGACTCCCACCCAATCATCCATGTCTTCTTCGAGGCTTATGAGGAGCAAATCAGGCACAACGCCAAGAAGTATGAACAATAAATCTACGATTATTACAGCGGCAAAGTAAATTCCACAAGATGTTTTCTTGAAAGTCTTTTTGAGGAAAACCACCAAGGCGACGACGTTTCCCAGCACACCGAGCACAAGCACCGGCCAGGCTGCGAACACGGCGACGTGCTTGATTCGCTCCCTGATCTCCAGCACCTTCAGCTGGATGGCCAGAAGGTCCATGCTCTACTGTTGGCCAGAAGAACCTGCAATTATAATCCTTGTGCTTGAATGTGCCTGAAACAGAGACTCGTGCGTGCTCCGAGTTGCCCCGTCAAAAAGGCTACAAAAAGTATACAAACCTGCCTCAGTCTGCAGAAAGCGAGAATTCCTCCTCGATCCCCTTTTCAGGTCAGATTTCCCGCGCGTTTGTCAGTTCCGATGACTCCTACTCCACGCTGAACAAACAAAACCCCACAACTATCACTCTGATTGTGTACAGCAGCTTTTGCACAATTTGTGTTTGTCGCCCGTGGAACTTGCGACGAGGAATCACAACTAATGTCACACTGTACCGAGTCGCACTCGCTGCTGTCAATTTTTTTCAATCTTCAACTCGGTCACACCAGATTTACCTGTTATTATGTCGCTTTTCTGAGCTTACTCTGGATTTGTTGTCGTGGAGATGTGTTCCCTTCTGTCTCAGTGAAAACTCCTTTTGTTGCGGTGGCCACACGGGTTTCAGGTGCGGCGCTGCACCTCATCAGGAGCGTAGCCTGCAGCGAACAGGCGCGGCTCGCACACCAAGCGGGAGCTGCAGGCCGAGACGGGGAAATGCACGCTATGTCTCCATTTACGTTGACAAATCAACACACATTTGCGCAACAATATTTTTGGGACTTTGTTCGTTTTCTGAAGCTGCACAGTGTCAGTTTTCTCTCTTCAACTGGGCTTGACAAATCACACGAATTATGAGGCAAGGACCCTCTCCCCTTCTCCATCGAAAACTTACTTTCCGCCACATCATTTGACGACATTCATCATGTTGGACCCCGGAAAGCTCTTTGACTCTCTTGGTCTGCTGGACAGTGTCAAACGGCGTCGCAAGTCCGTTTTCTCTGTTTCATGACGAGGACATCATTGTTTGTTTCATGAATAATTGAAATGCCTGTCGTGCAAACAAGTCGAGTGCGGTGGAACATTGCGGCGCGGGCACTAATCGCAAGGTGTACAGCATCGTTAATCAAGGGTCGACATGTGTCCAAGCAGCTTTTCGCTGCATCCGGTGACTGTCATGCAGGGTGTGCGACCAACATGAAATTGTGACTCTTTCGGGTCAGTCCCACTTTGATTTTCTATCACTGTGCGAACTTGAGTCCAAGCGAACGGCCGGTGCATGGTGACAAGAAAGAGTCCAACGTACGATCGCACCTTCACGAGCAAACCTACTGTGCATGCAGCAGTGTTTCTGGTTCTTTGTTCTTGGTCACAATTCCACCTGTTGTCAGATGTGGTGTTTCATCGGACACACGTTTAGATTCACAAGTCCTGCCTGTCCTCTCGTTCGCAAAAAAAAAACAAAAAAAAAAACAAGAAAGAAGAAACGACATTGTTCGCAAAAATAACGAACAAAAATACGATCGTTTTGTCTCCATTTATTTTTCAAACACAGAACACAGTACAAGTCGGCACGTTGCGTTCGTTCGGAAGTGGTTCGTTTTGACGCGAATGGAGATAAATCTACCTGTGTCTGTGTCAGGGAATGTTGCAGCTGAATCGTAACGAGCCTGCGTCAAAACGCTAAAAGGATTCGAGTCTAATTTTTCTCGAAATGCTTGTCACAAAACATTTGTTTTCACCCTCCAGCAAAAAAGAAAATCATGGCACAACTTGGCTGTTCACTACACACAGTGCATGGCAGAGCTAGACTAAGTGAGAACGTTCACAGCGCGGTTCGCGTGTCACGTGCACGAACTGATCCACATGTATCAATCACACTGCAGATTCACCCGTCTCTGCCGTAACATCTATTTCTGTCCAAGATGCATCAGTCTCGAATATCTCTTGACTTCATCACACTTATCTGAAGAAAACAATTGCGGAAATATCTACAAAGCGTGTGGTAAATGTGAACTGCAAGCTGAGGAAGCACCTGTCTATCACAATGTGTTTTATGAGCATGAGTAACAACCTTACTTCACGATATGTGTTCGGTTCATACAAACATATGCACGGAGGGTTTGCATTGACGGGGCGATAAAATCTCAGAAAAACAGTGGATGTACAAAACTACGAAAAAAAGTCAAAATATAGAAAAGTAATCTTGATCACATCTGCAGTTGTTCATCTATTTCCGTTGTTGTTTGGATCACGGCCTTCTTCGTCTCTTTGTGTCCTTGGGTTTCTGAAAGAAACAGCTTCAGTTGAGCTGTGTGAACCTTGACCAAAACGATCAGCAAGCAAAGACACGGGTGATGCCTTTTGGTAAAACTGCATTGGTACCTTCTGTTTCTTTGAATATCGTGGTTTGTTGATGATGACCTGATCTTTCGATGATTCGGTGTCGAATTTCTCAAATCTTGGCAGGAGCTGTACAGAAAGAAACATTTCGTCAGACGTCGGACGCTCTGTGGAGCAGCTGACTCGGGAGACAGTTTTGCTCGACAGCGGCCGTGTCGACCTGTAATACACGCACACACATTCTCTCTCACACGCACACATCTCACACATCTCACGCGACACTCACATCGTAGAAAACGTTTCCAAAGTTGCAGTCTCTGCACACGGACATTCCGACGCCGGCGCGGTCCACCTGACAGTCGCACTTCTGACACTCGGTCGGCTCCGCCTTCTTCGCCACCACGCGCGTCAAGACGTCGATGAACTTCTTCTGGGCAGCAGGGCGACCACCCAGCTGCAGGGAAAACCACATTCGGCTCGAATCAAGTTTTGGTGCAGCACTCAGCAATTTCTCCTCAGCGGCATCCTTCTTGTTTGAGGGGATTTGAAAGGCGCGCATTCGGAACAATCCTCTGTGGCCATGAATTCAACACGTGATCAAGATCAACGAGCCCGCGGCCACACATGACCAGCATTACTCAAACTTTGTCAATGGAAATGAGGAGGAAATCCAATTTTCAGAGGCCCACCACTTGCTCATGTTGCAAGGATGAAAGCGTTGTTGGCAGACAAGATGGGTCCAAAGATTTGGAAGTTGTCATTATCTTTGGTGATGCCATACCGAGTGAGTGAACGGAATGAGCAACCTGAATGCCCTATTCAAATCACGGCGAGGTCCAGGGGCCTATTTCTTGCTTCAGCAGCAAGGTGTTGGGATGTCCATGGTGAATAAACGTGAATGAAACACGTCGCTGCCAGCTGACCTTGCGCGCATTGAAGACCGAGCCGTCGCTCTCCGTCGTCAGCGCGACGCACAGGTCCTTAGGCATCGACACCTGCTTCCGGAGCCCCTTGTCTCCGACCAGCTGGCGCGACCCGACGTGCTTCTGCGTGAACACGCCGTCCTTGTCCACACCTTCAGCGCCAAACAGATGACCGGAGTTATTTACAAAGCAAAACTGCACCCGATTTCTTCTTGTATCAGTTTTTTCTCAATCACAGAATGTTCACTCACCAAAAATGTAGCTGGACGTGGGCGTGTCCTTGCTGAGGCGGAAGTCCTGCTGGCGCAGCACGTGGAGGCGGATGTCCCTGTTGAGCAGCAGCTGCTGCACGTCCAGGTAGGAGGCGCCCATCTCCCTGCAGTCTCCGCACGGGATGAGCACGATCGTCTTGGAGACGCCGGTGCGGAACGGCAGCCTGGCGGCGAACTCGACGGCACTCAGCGGGTCCTCCACGTCCGAGCGCTCCACCATGTTGAAGTTCTGCAGGGCCTGGTCGAACTTGAGGCGATCGTTGAAGATCTCGTTCTGCATCGTGTGCGTGTGTGCGCTCTCGAACCAACCGTCCGCGGCGAAACCGACCAAACTGTTGGTGTCAGAAAAGAAAATTGGTTTGAAATTTTTGCGTGGAAACAATTGGTTCAATTTTGAAAAAAGACGACAAGCAGTGAGTTGCGTCTGACCTATATCTGTTGTTGCTCATGCCCTCCGCCTTGAGCGCCTTGTCCACCTGCGTGACGACCTTGCCGAGGCTGGACACGACGTCGCGGTTGCAGTCGCGCTGCGACGCGACGATGACGACGTCGGCCGACTTGGGAACCTGGTCCCCGCTCAGCGTCATGTTGTCGCCCTCGCGGAACGTGCGGCCGTCTTCAGTCGTGCACTTCACTGCAGGTGAAGGTTCGCGAGTCAAGGTTCAGATAAACCGTGCTTCATTGCGGTGATCTTTTCAACAGAGGTGTTTTGACAAGCACACCAAGGACGATTCTTCTGAAAAGAGCAAACGGTTTTCACCGCAGGTTGTGGGCATCCGCAGAGGCACTCCTGCCTTCTCGCATTCCGCCACGTAGAAGGACGCCACGTCGCACACGTCCTCTTCCTTGGGCAGCTGATTCACGCTCGTCGGTAGGTCGTTCAAACACATCCTCATGAAAGCCTCATTCTCCACCTGCTTGAAGCAGATCCTGAAGGGCGATGAGTCTTCTCGGAAGTATTTTCCGCAGAGACGGAGGCGGTCGACGCTCTGCGGGCCCTGCGCGGCGTAGTTGCGGACGCTGCAGCGGCCCCCCACCGCCCAGCTGCTCGCCATCTCCTCGGGTGACGTCGCTAGGGAGTTGTCGGACTTAGTGAAGTCGTTCATCGGCTCGTTGTCGTACGTTCCGAACAAACCTACAACACGAAAACAGGTTCAATGCAGATTGATGAACTCAGTTGCAGTTGCTTTTCGTGACACAAGTCTCCTTTTCCTGCTCACAAACACAAAATATTCTGCAGCTTTCGTTCTCCTTTCTTCTGATCTTCTGGTGCGAGGGTGTTGAAAAAACAGAGCAGAGGCGGTACGAACCTCCAGTCTTGGCGTAGTACCAGCCGGTGACGTTGACGGTGCAGCGGTTGTACGGCAGGTTGCACGTGACGGTGACGCCGCGATTGCTGTCCACGCGGATGAAATTTCCGAGTCTGCGCACAACGGTCGAGCCGAACTGCACGGGCATCTCGGAGCGCCTTCCATCCACGAGAACCTTGAAGTTGGGGAAGATCTCGATCGGCTTGTTGTCCACCATCACAGTCAGCGACTTCTTCGTCTTGGAGCCGCCAACACTGTCGTAATTCGCCACCACAGAGAAGTTGCCATCGATGAAGTCTCTGGCGAGGACGTAGCTGCATTCTCCCGAGAACTCGTAGAATTTCTTGTCGAACGTCATGTAGTGTTGAGAACCGGCAATCGTGGCGTGTGCTGCGGGGAGAACGGAGAGTGAAGGAACACATAACACACAACACACGGAACCAAACACAACGTGCTCTTCAAAGGAAGATCCCGTTGCTGCAGCTCGACACAAGAAAGGGCAGAAAAAACATCCAGGTGTGTCTGACAGTGCAGGACGTTGCACTCAGCAATGAGGAACCTACTCTTGAAGGGCGGAACCCAGTTGTAGTAGTCGCTGGACGGCTTGTACTTGTAGAGCGTGTCGTAGAACTGGTAGTCGTCGTCGGGCATGTAGTTCTTGATCAAGTTGCGCACGCGCGCGATGTGGCGGTGGATGTTGGGGCGCGGCAGCGACTGCAGATCGCGGATCTCCACCGGAACGTACATCTCAGCCTGAGCACAGGAAAGAACACCTGGGCTTCACACCATCTCTTCACTCTGCAGAGTCAGCGCTCTGGGCTGAGCAGAACTCGTGGCGTTATTTGTTCAAGGCAGTTCATTCCGTTCTTTCAACTCGCCTGTTTTGGCAAAATGCCAGGGCCAAGTTCACCGACAGGTTTATCCCCGTTTAAAAAACGCGCTCGCACGAGCACACAGAAGCAAACATCTGGCCAGGCACCCCTTTGGTACCTGAAACTCGATTTTGTCCGGGTCCCAGACGATGACGCGGTTGCGGTCCCAGTGCAGCTTCTCCTGCAGGTACATCTTGGCCTGCTCGAGCAGCGTCTCCAGGTCCGTGCTCTTCATCGTGTTGTACAGCTCGGCCGCCTTCTTCTCGAACTCCATGTACTCGTACCACCACTGGCTCTGCAAAGTACGTTGCGCTTGTCGCTTGAATAGTGTGTTCTTGCAAAAAAATAGGGATTCAAACAGAAGCAAGTTTCCGCTAAAACCACACAGAAGCATTTTGGTATTTTGCGCGCCGGTTTATTCTCGCACGTACCGTGGTGACCACTTCGTTGAGTGCAGCCTGGAGCTGCTGCGCCTCGGGGTAGCTCATCACCTTCTTGTAGAGGTCGTTCACCTTGTAGTACCAGCGCCAGTACTCATCCACAAGCCACTTGTTGTTGCGCTTGAAGTCCTCAAAGTTGCGCTGCAGCTTCTCGTAGCAAGTCTGCACGTGGCTGCGGACGGAGCGCGCGAAGTCCGAGTTCATCACTCCTGAAGAGACGACACTCAACTGACGGAAAACACATCCACTAACACCCATTGAACAAACGCTAAACTTTGCATTTCCTGTGCAGCGATTAATTGTTCCTGTGATTGGTTTTGCACGTGTCTATTTGAGTGGTGAGCGTACTTCTGTATCGGGTCTGCGCGTATTCGACGAGTCGCTCGTAGCTGCTGATGATGCCCTGAGGAGACAAACTCTGCGCTGCGCGGTACAGCCGCTGCTTCTGCTGGTGGTAACAGTGCATCACGCACTCCACGAACCGAGTGTATGCCTCCTCCGCCGCTTCCTCTGCCCATTGGCTGAATGTCTACAAAGCAGAAAAACGTTGACTTTATCCTCAGATTCAAGTGATGCCACACTGCCAAACACAGAAACACTGGCTGAGACGGACGTATATTTGGTGGAGAGTACAAACCACAACCCACCAGTGAATCGCTGTGAGGGAGTGCTCCTGGTCAGAAAGGGTGCTGCTCCCTTTCCACGACCAATTGCGTGACCTGCTCCTCAGTTTGTGAAGTTTCAGAAGAAGGTTCCTCACCTGCCAGGCCTCGGTCATGTCGGCGCGCATCTGGCGGGTCATCCTGTCCATCTTGGTTCCCCAGTCGCGCTTCAGCTGCTCCCACTGACGTCCGTAGCGGCGCCGCAGCTGAGTCACGTAGCGCTCCATCTGCTCACTGAAATGTCAAATTCAGATCAAGTTGTCAAATGTAGCGATTTTCCTTCTTTGCCTCGACGCGCAACGCACAAAACACTGTGCGCTACCTCATTTCGTTGTACATCTCCTGTCCCGCCTCGTGGATGTCTTTCATGTAGAACTCGTTTCTCCTGTACGCCTGGTTCACGTCGCGGGCGACGGCGTTGTACTTGGCGGTGACGGCGTTGGCGGTGTAGTCCCAGGCTCCCTGGAGCGGCTCGCCCGCCTGGCGTAGGTAGCGGATCTTGAGCCCCGCCTCCTGCTCCAGGTCGCGCCGCACCTTGCTGATCTCGCGGGACAGCGCGTCGTTCCGGCTGAACAGGCGCTGTGGTATCAAGAATGACAGCGGTGGCGGGAATCTGACGGAAATACTCGTTCTGTGAACTCAGCAAGGCGTACTGATTTGGTGAGTCAAACATTTTTGAGGAACAAAGACAATCAGTGAAAAATTACTTCGAAACAAACTGTGTCAGTTTCTCATGGGTGAAGCAGAGCTCGGTGGTGCTCACCTTGATGTCGTCCTTGATCTGTTTGCGGAGGAAGGCGCGCGTGCCCAGCATGCCGTCGGCGTCGAGGCGCAGCGACACGTGCGCGTCCTGCATCTTGCGGCCGCGGATCTCGTGGTTCACCTCCATCTGCATGTGCGACGGCGTCACGTAGCGCCCGTACATGTGCACCATCTCGTCTGGAAAAGGCACATTGTCCTGCCATGTGACACCGCTCTGTGCTCCGAAGCAATGTTACTTTTACCAACCTCTGATTGCAGTTCCTGTGCAGGTTGGGACTCACCTGGCTTGTAGTTGAGTTTGAGCTCTGCTCCGGGAGACGACGTGTCGACCTCTAGCTCTCCGCTCACGTCCTGACCCGCCACCTGCCCGTTCAGCGAAAACTTGTGCAGTCCGTTCTCGTAGTCCTTGATGAGTCGTCGTCCCGTCAGACGCACATCCTTGACTGGCGTGTCGATCTGCGGACCAAGTGCAGAGCGGCTGGTGAACACGCCGTCCAGTGCAAAGATCAACTGGTGTTGTTTCTCAATGAAGAGTCTTGATCGCTCACCTCGAGACTGAATTCGTCGCGCAGCTTGTTGACCTGAGTCTTGAGCGACAGCGTCTTCACCTGCCGGTTGCTCGCCGTCTGGTACTTGACCTGCATGTTTCCGCCGACGCTCTCCCTGCTGTCCTCCGCCACCGACTTGAAGTCGAAGTCCAGGAAGCTGTTGGGATGCGACGCCTTCATCTCTGCCACATATTTGGAGTTGAGTCCGACAGACTCGTCTGCCAGTTTGCCACTGAAAGCGAAGTTCTGGGTGGAGTACTGCAGATTGACGCTTCCGTCCCATTTGAAGGGTTGCGGCTGCATGACGCCCTCGATCTTCAAAACTGCATCCTGCAGATAGACATGGACAATCTTAGACTTGGTTCTCGTCAAGCCACACAAGAAAAGCAAACCCATTGCTCCTCGTCTTACCCTTCTCATCCTCGGGTGCTTCACTGTCGTGGTGATGACGAAGTCCTCAAAGTTGGGTCTCCTCATGAACAGCTCGTTCTTGACTGTCAGCTTGTCAGTGCCCTCGATCTCGACCTCGGTTACGCAGCGGTTCGGCAGCTTCTGGTTGTTGAGCGTCACCTTGAGCGGTCCGTACGGGGTGGAAGCATCGACTTTCCAGTCAGTGATCTTCTGTCTGCGGCGCTCACTATAGCTGCCCTCGATCGTGTAGGACACTTTGCTTCTGTCGTCCTTGTCCCACTGGAAGGTCAGGTCGTGGGTGAAGCTGTTGTCGGTGGAGGTGTAGCCGGTGTCGATCCCCACGTCGCGGTTCGGCAGCATCGTCTTGAACTTCAGGCGACAGTCGTTGTCTTGGGTCTTGAGGCCGTACTCGAAGCGCACGTTCTTGTTCCTGGAGCGCGGGTCCCAGTTGACGGAGGCTTCGCCGTTGAACTCGCCGTTGGTCGTGTCCATGGTTCCGGACACGCTCACGGGGCGCGGGCTCCGCATGTTCATCTCCAGGCTCTTCCTGTTGCCGCCCCTCCTCGTGTAGTCAGCGTCCAGCTTCTTCTCCCCATTGTGAGTGACCTCGATCTTGCCCGTCGACTGGCGGCCCTGGTTCTTGTGCTCGGTCTTCATCTCAAAGTCGCGCAGGAAATCGTAGGGAGTCGAGAAGCTGATGGCAGCTTCGTGGTCCGTCTCCCACCAACCTCCGATCTTCTTGAGGTTCACCGTACCCTCAATCGTGTTGCCGTTGTACTCGGTTTTGATGGTGGTTGAGAAGTCGCTCGGTTCTCCGCTGTGCGCGATGCTCACCACGGAACTCGGCATCTGGCGGAACGGAGTGTCGATCCTGACGCTGCTCTCGAAGTTCTTCCAGCCGCCCTTGTGTGACACTTGAGTTCCGAAGTTCTTATATCCGGGGTAGGAAGTGTCCAGGGACGCTGAGCTCTTGAATCCCTGCCTGGTGTTTCTGTGTGCGATCTTCAAGCCTTGGGTCTCGAAGGATTCAAACGGAGTCTTCAGATCAAATCCTGTTTCCAGCCCGGATCTGTCGTTCTTGTAGTTGACGTTTCCGGAGTACTTCTTGTCGTCCAGTTCCAGCGACGCTTCCGACCTGAAGTCGTCCATGTCTCCAGTGTGACTCACGTCGAAGTTGGCTGTGGGGAGGATCTTGAACGGGGTCCTGACGAAGCCGGTCGTCTTCATGCCCTTGGCCTTCCGGTCCTGGCTGAGTTCAAAGTTGATCCTGTCATACCCTGGATACGAGGACTCGACGTCTCCGGTTGTGGTGAATCCAGATCGGGTGTTCCTGTGGTTCAGAGACACCTGTGCGCGCTCGTAGTTTCTGTACGGAGACCTCACGCTGAAGGTCGTCTCCAGGTTGCTGCCGTCGTTCTTGTATTTCGCTTCCAGGTTAGTCTTCTTGCGATCGAGCGTGAACTCGACGCGGCTGCTCATGTCCTGCGCGTCTCCCTCGTGGTCGAACGTGAAGCCGTACTCTTCGGGCATGCTCACGGCGGCGGCGGCCGAGTGGCCCCGCTGGTTCCTCCCGTAGCGAGTGTTGCCCGAGTATCTCCGGCCGTTGTACTCGACGGCGCCGCTGTTCCTGAAGCTCCTCATGTTTCCGGAGTGATCCAGCTCCAGTTTGATGTTTTCCAGGAACGGACAGGGCGACCTGAACTCAAATTTCCCCTTCACGCCAGTATCGTCGTATTCGTACTCGAGATGACTGTTGATCGACTTGTCGTCGTAATCGATTTCCACGTCGGTTTTGAAATCGGTCGGAGGCCCGTCGTGCTTCACTCTGAGCTCGATGTCCTGCCAGCCGGCGTGCGGAGTTTTGATCTTGGTGGTGCACTGGTACATGTAGTTGCGCAGATTGGTACTGATGTCGTGCGAAGCGCTGTATTTTTGGCCGTTGATGTTGGCTTTGATGGTTTGCACACTGTTAGATAAACCACCCTCGTGTTCAAAAGATACTGACGCCTTGCGGAGCTGTTTGAATGGTGACGTCACCTCCAACGCACCCTGGATTTTGTCTCGGACCATCTTGAAGTTGACTTCAGTCGCAATGGTTTTGGACGGAGCGTACGTGACGTCAACTGTCGTTTCGAAGTCCGTTGGCTCGCCTTTGTGGTTGAACTGAACTTTGTACATTCTGGCGACGTCAAATGGAGTTTCAAGCGACAATTGTCCTTTCGTGACCTGACGGTTCATGATGAATTCCTGGATGGTGATAATCTTCTGTCCAGGTTTGTATTCGACTTCCAGCGTAGACCTCCAGTTTGTTGGATTCCTGTACATGAACTCGTGCGAGACGGTTCCTTTGTATCTGGGGATCTCGAGACTCGCGTCTGTCATGTACTTGTTTCCCTGACGCTTGTGACTCATCATGGATTTGACCTTCTTCGCAGCATCAAACGGCGTGTCGAGGCTGAACTCGCCCTTGATGTCCTGGAGACGCTCGGTGTCCAGCTGCAGACTGGCTCGGACGGGTCCGTCGAGCAGGTTGTGCGAGAGCGACGCGCTCGTCGTGAAGTCGCGCGGCCGCCCCGTGAAGTCCCACTCGGCCCGCAGGTTCCTCATCTCCCTCCACGGTGACTTCACGTCCAGTCTGACCATCATCGGGCCCGCCAGCTTCACTTCGGAGCTCACCTCAACTTTGTCTGTGTTCAGCTGACCCTCGACGTCAGTCTTCCAGACTCCGTTGTTGTTGACGTTTTTCACCGCAGCGTTGAAACGCCTCACCTCCGGGAACGGGGTCGTCAGCTTCCAATCGTAGTCGAATTGCCAGTTGTTCATGATCTTGAGGACCTTGTCCGATGTGATCTTGTTTCTGCCCCACGCGATCTCACTGCTGCTCGTCCAGGTCTGTCCCCTCCTCTGCGCGTTCGTGACCAACGTGATCCTCTCGTAGCCTCTGAACGGAGTCTTGATCTCGACGTCCTTGGTCAGCGAATTGCCGGACACGAAGCTGGCCTCCTGCTTCAGCTCAATCTTCTTGTTGTTCTTCCACTGGAACAACCCGTTGGTCTTGCAGAGTCTGAAGTCTCTGACGCTGTGCTCGTGATCGAAGTTGAGGATGACGTTGTCGGCGTACGGACACGTGAGGATGAACTTGAGGTCGGCGCTGCGCTTCTGACTGTTCGCCATGTATTTGGCGTCGATTCCGATGGTGGATCTGCGTCCGTCATACGTGAGATCGTGCTTTCCGTGGAACATTTTGTCTTCATTCTTGTGGTCCCAGTCAACTTCAATTCTCCTGAAGGAGCAAGCGGTGTGTTGTGAACAACTTGGAGAACACTCCACGTCCACAACAAACTCCACAAAATCGTGTTTCGCTAGACTTACTTCCACGGGCTGTTGAGACTGAGTTTTCCGTTGTTGGTGACGGCCCATCCGCGGCGCTGGTGATTCATGCTGAACTTGGTTTCGAAGTGGCGCCTCGGGTCGATGCGGCCTGAGATCTCCGAGTTGAAGGTCCGACCGTCGTCCCGGTGTTTCACCGAGCCTCGAATCTCCTCGTAATCTGCAAACATTGTCGCTTGTTGGGCACTCGCGTCAACACCACAGCCCTTCACCATCTTGTCACACCGAGACGTTTTCGCAACAAGAAGGGCTCATGTGTGAAGCGCACCTCTGAACGGGGTGTTGATTCCCACGGTGCCCTCGACGACGTGGTTCCTCATGTCGGCGGTGCCCTCGAAGGTGAGCGCGACGACCTGCGAGTTGTAGTCGACCTTGGCGTCCGCCTTGAGCTGCTTCTGACGCAGGTTGTAGTTGAGCTCGGCGGCGCCGACGCGGAACCCGTCGAACGGAGTCTTCACGGTCATCATCGTCTGAAGCAAGCACAGAATTTCATTGCGATTCGTGAGCGAATTCTCCAGCTTCACTGGTGCAGGATCAACCCCACGCGAGGAAAAGCATTGTGCTGGAACCACATTCAAAATGCAAAACTTCAATTCAGCATGGTGGGAGCAGAGACCCGACAGATCTACCTGCAGGTTGCTCCAATCCCCAGACTTCTTCAGACCGAAGTCGTATTCGATCTTCTGTGCGCGGCGGCCCCAGGACAGCTCGCTCTGAGTCTTGCAGTCGTCTCTGCTCTGCTCGTGGACGAATTTGAAGTCCACTTTCTCGAAGCCTCTGAAAAATGCGACTCATCAAATCGACTCGTCTCACTCATAGATATCCCACTTCAGGAGCACAATTACTAACGCCATTTGTGTTGTGCTGGTCGCGGCTTTCACGACGTCGATACCTGAAGGAAGTGACGGCGTTGAGAGATCCCTCCAGATCGCGCTCCACGTGGTACCATCCTTTCCCGTCGTTCTTGAAGGTTCCGCTCACTTCCACCTTCTGGTTCGGGTACCACTGCGTCTTCACCTGGAACCTCGGCTGGTCCGGGTTCGCGTCCACCTCCCCGAAGACGGTCACCTTCTTGTTGGGGTCGCGGTTCACGTCCCACATCACGTCCAGTTTTCCGTTGGCGGTGCTGCGTTGCCGAGTGAACTCTCCCTCGGCCTTGACGGTGCGGCCGGGGTAGGAGACCTCGACGGCGCTGCGGGTAGACAGCGCCATCCGACGCCCGTTGAAAACCCACGTGGCGTCTCCAGCGTAGCGGTCGGATCCGTACGTCACCTCCGCGTGCCCCTCAAAGTTCTTCGGGTCGGGCTTCAGGAAACCTTCAATCTTGATGGGACGCAGGTTCTGTGTGGTGACGTCAGCCTTGAGCTCGTGACGAGGCTCCATCTTGTAGACGGAGTTGATCTCGATACTTTCGTGCGAGTCCGCCCTGATCTGCATGTTGTGGTGGTACTCTTTGGGTCGTCTCTCCTCGACGCTCTCGATGAAGGCCCAGTTGCTGCCCGGGTACGTGAGGCTGCTCTCGACGCGCGCTTTGAGCGGACTCGTGCTCTCCACGCCGCCGTCCACGCTCAGCACAACCTGCTTGTTGGGTCCGTACTTGATGTTGGTGTTGTGTTTCACCATCCGCTGGCCGTTCTGATGGTCAATGGTAATTTCGTAGTCCATCCTCTGCGAAAAGGAGCAAAGTTGTTTGCCGGTGTTATGTGGTCTGCTGCCAAACTTGGCCGAAGTCAAAATGTACGCCATGTGAGCGTGGTGTCATGTGAGCGTGCACCATGGTGTTTGCAAACATGTTCATGCAGGCGAGTGCGTTATGCTCTTTCTGAATCCAGACTCCATTGAGAAATTGTACAAACCTTGACAGGACATTTGAATCTGGCAGTGAAGTCGAAGTCGAGCTTGTCGTTGCCCTGGTTGACGGTGACAGACTGCTCCCACTTGACCCTCTTGTTGGTGTCTGTGAGCCCCGCGTCCATCGAGCTCTCCCACTTGTTCTGAGATTTCGCCACCTCGAACTTGCCGTCCATGTTCCACTGCGGCCACTTGGTGGACGTCACCGCTCTGTGCAAAAGAAAAAGAATTTTGAAACAACAATTGAACAAAAGTTTGTTCAACACCTGAAGTCCGTCCAGAGCTTTAGAATTACGTCTTTTCAAAGGCCGCCCCCGCAGAAAACTGCCATCTCACCCACACAAATCGGATGGCCATGAACGGTAGCCGCTCGTCGCACTCACGTGTCGAGGCTGTACTGCGGGGTGCGCGGCTCGATGCGCAGCTTGTTGTTGAAGGTGAAGCGCTCGGCCTTGGCGCCGCGGCGCTGCGGCTGCAGTGTGTACTCGAGCTCGAGACGCGAGCTCCGCACGTTCTTCTTCTTGTTGGTCTGCACGAAGCCGTCCACGGACGCCATGATGGCGGCCGAGTTGAGCGCCAGGCTGCTCTGCCAGCGCATCTGCTTCTTCACGTAGTTGATGTCGCCTGTTGGCAACATGGAGATATTTCGCACAATGCGAACACAAACTTTGCGCCATTTTCATACAACACCACGCAGCCAGGTGCTTGTCACGTACAACCCCAAGCCACAAGGCTGGAGTCTCGAAATCTCAACTGACCTGTGACCGTGACGGGATCGTTGAAGAAGTTGACGACGCTGATGTCCACGTCCACTTTCTTCCCGGGTCTGTAGAGCACGTTGCCCGTCAGGCGCTTTGGCTGCTCGCCGGGAAGGCTGAGCTCGACGAGCGGTGTGTAGCGCGTGTTGATCTTGGTCTTTTGGATGGCGAGTTCCGTCGTGAAGGAATACTCGTTCTTGTCGTCCAGCACGGCCCGAGCAGTGACCTGCTTCTTGTCTCGGTCATTGGCGAACGTTCCTGTGTGGACGAATTGTGTGACTGGTTCAAACGTTCAACTCGCAGAGGGTTTTCAACAGGGAAAGCAATTTTGTTGGGTACTGTGGCAGAGAGATACTTGTTTGTTTGAAGATGTTGGGTCGAGTCTTTTGGTTGCCTACCTGAGAGATCCACCTTTTTCCAGGGCGACTTCATGCCAATCGTCAGGGAAGTCTCTCTCCGGTTGAGAAGGTAGTCAAACGTGAGTTCTCTGTCCACCTTCGAGCCAAGAGTGTTGAATGAGATCTTGAACTCGTCATTGTCCTGTGCGCGACGTCCCTGTTGGAAAAAGATTCTCAGTTTGGGGTGCGTAGTGCGTAGACACTCAAATTTTGAAAACAAGTTCAAGACGTCAAACACTCAATGAAATCAATTCGTTGTTGGTGAGTGAGAACTCACAGGAATCAGTTTGGCCTCGAGGTGGTAGCCGGTGTGCGTGTCCTCTTTCTGCACGAACATCTTGGCCGTGACGGGGCCGTTGAACGGGAACCAGGGCTGCCCGTCCCTGGGCCTGAAGCTCGGGAAGGCCACCTCTCCGCACAGCTTGATGCCCAACGCGTCCTCGAGTTTTCCAGCGATGCAGTAGTCCTTTTCCGTGCGGCCCTCGGAGACCATCCGCTGCTGACGCTTGTTGTCCCGATGCACGATGAAGAACTGAGACCTGAAAGACAGCGTTCCGGGCGCTTCATTTCAGTTTGCGCAAAAGTGCTGCAGACAAGTGTCTACCACAACAGAACGGTGGACAGGCAACCTGTAGTCAAACAGCTCGATCCTGTCGCTCGGCATGTTGACATCCATGTTGAAGATTTGCCCGCTCTGCAGCTGGATCTTGCCCTCGGCGACGTTGGAAGTGTGCAACGTATTGACCATTTTGAGTCCAGTCTTTGCAATCCAGGCATCAACTCCCATCTCTCCAGTCACCTGGACAGCAGCGCTGCAAAGTGACGTCGTCTTTACTTTGACTGAACATGCACAGGGAGCAGACTGAGACTGGAAAATTCTGAGATGGAACAAGGTGCAATCATGTTGCGGGAAAGAGCACAAGAACCAGACATGAGACAATTCTCAGCTGCCACAAAGAATCTGAGGGCGTGTGGAAAGACCAAAGTTGATTTTTTCCATGATTTATGTATCTTGGTCTGAACCTTCAGCGAAAGTTTTCATCACTCAATGTCACAGAGGCCAGGATCAGTGGAATCACCTGGGTCTGACACTGCCGTCTATATCGAGCTCGGCCGCGGCCAGGTTGCGCAGGTCCAGTTTTCCTCGGACCTTCACGTCCATCACGGCCGTGCCCTCCACACTGAGCTTCAGCGGGAGCCCCACAGCTGTCGGCACGACCAGGCTCGAGTCCAAGAACTGAATACTCTTGGTCGCATCAATCTCATGATCTTTGGCCAACTCAATGAGCCACTGGAGGTAGTTGAATTTTTCCTTGATGGTTTCCGTATCAAAGCCGTGGAAATCATCAAAGCGAATCTCGTTGCCAAAGATGCGCATGTAGTAGGACATCATCGGGTTATCCTCGTGTCCGGGTTCAAACTGGAAAGGAGAAAACAAGTTGTTGAGATAAGAAAGGTGTCGCTGGACAAGCAAAACCAAAACACTCGTAAATTACTTGGACACCGACAGTTGTTTTCATGTCAGGCACATGCACCGTCAACACTGCTTGTTTTGCGCAGGTTGGCCAGGGATTTCTGTTCACCTCGTGACACGCACTTATCATTAATTTGCAAAGCAAATAGCATTATCATTCTCTTTCCAGCAAAATCTGAATTTGAGGAAAAAGCACTCGAGATCTCAATGGCATCAAAGGTGAAGACTTCTGCGAACTTACGTTGTCGAAGGCGTCGAATGTGCGAGGACTGATAACGTCCCGCTTCTGCCTGCTCAGAACGTCGTTGACATCTTTGTTCGCAAACATGGTCTCCAGCACCTTATCGACTCCCTCCACTCGACCTCCAATCTCTATCAGGTTGATGGACTGTCCGAACATGTCAATGGTGAGGTCCACAGATGCAGACCTGGGCACCCACGACTTGCTCGACCAGATAAGGTTGCTCTCCACAGCGCCTCCTGCGTTGGCCATGGTGGAGAATCCGGACAGCTCGATGTTACGCGAGTACTTTCGCTGATCCAAGTTGAACTTCTTGCTCAGGGTGACCTGGTCCAGAATCATTCGCGTCTCCTGTTTCAGAGGACTTGACGTCTCCATCAGGTTGGTGAGGTGCGTCCAGATGAAGCTGCCCACCTGGTTGACCTCCTCGCTCTCCAGCACGTTCTTGACGTCCATGAGGATCGTCTCGGTCGGACACTCCATCAGGGAGAGGTAGGCGTTGATGCGCAGCTCGGGATCAGCTCGGGCGTCTCTCAGCAGCTCGAGCAGCTCCGATGTCTGCAAGTGGTCGACAACGTGATTTACACTACATTTTGATCATGACACGTGCGTTTCTGTGGAAGAGCACCCAAGTCCTTGATTTACCGGCGACCTGACAGTTGTCAGGAAACCAGTTCAGGAAAGATCCACGGACCATTTCGGAGTGCGGACAGAAACTTTGTGCCTTGCAAGCTTCCTGTAGATCTGTGATCGAACCGTGACATTTTCAGTGGTTCGAACAACGACTCACGGCGTGGCACGCCATGCGGCGGAAGGCGTTGACGGCAGCGACGCGCACGTGCATCGGGTTCTCGTTGTCCTGGAAACAGCGCGCCAGGGTCGGCGCAACACTCTCGGCGTGACCTGTGTTGCCAATGGCCTTCAGAGCCGCCATCATCTGCAGAGAAACGAAGGTGCGCGTTGTGATCATCTTTCAGAATCTGACAGTTCCTTTGTTGAAAGGGCTCGTCAAACAAATGTAACTGACGAACCAAATTTGTAGGGTGCACTATTTTTGCAAGTTGTGAGTCCGATCATGTTTTGATACTTTCAGAAAGATTATGCGACTGCAGCAAGGATTTCCCACGATTCGTTTGTTTGTGTTGTGCGAAAATTTCATCCCAGGCGTCGATCTGGCGCACCTTGTTGTGAAGTTGGTCCGTCTGCGTCTTACAGTTGTAGCGGAGGTGGTCCTCGAGCACGGAGATGATGTCGCGCACCTCCTGGTGGGCGCCGCAGTCGTCGTGCAGGCGGCAGTAGCTGTGCACGAGCGAAGAGATAGCCAGCGTCGCCTTCTGGTTCCCGCGCTGCGACGTCAGGATCGGCTGCAGCAACAAGGACTGTCTCTTTTGCCATTTCAAAAAGATCAATATTCACGAGAAAGGCCTATCTGGTTCAGCATAAAATCCCGCGGGGAGGGGCGAGGTTGTTTTACTCTCGCCGGCACGAGCGTGTCAGGACGACGGGACGACGCACCTTGACCTCGGCGAGCATCTCGCGGGTCGGAGACGCGATGAAGGAGATGGACGTGAACCAGATGTCCGCCTCCGTCTCGCCCGCCTCACCGCTCAGAACCAGGTTCTTTATCACGGACACGGCGCTCGTCGTGCCCAGCGTCGGCAACGCGTCGTGCACGAAGTCGCTGTGGGAAAAACAAGGAACTACACTTGAACCTGGGAGTTCCAGCCAGAGCCACAGTGCACATCTGGTGAGAACCAAGATCTGGGGGTCAGGGGTGGCCGTGGACAGACCAAGTGGATGAAAATCTTTGGCTATCATGCATACAAACTGGGGTGGGCAAATTCCTTGGCGGATCAGGGTGCGAGAAGGGATGGCGCTCGACTTACTGCGCCTTTGCGCAAATTCCACTGGCGCCTCGGTGGATCGTGATCAGGGTGTCGGCGTCCAGTTTCTTCAGGGACTGCACGAGTTGGTTGAAGAGCGCCGGGGTGGACGGTCTGACGTCCTGCGTCGTCTCCCTGCAGAGTTCGCGCAGCGTGTTCTGCGCCTCGCGCCGCGAGTTTTCGCGCTCCTCCGGACTCTCCACGTGCTCAAAGGTCAGCGACTTGCGCACAGAGATCGTTTCTGCAACGCACAGTACATGCGTTTAATTTGACACAAAGTTTGTTGCCGGTCAAGTGTAGTTTGCTGTTGTGTTCCGAGATAAATCTGTTGCAAGGGCGACGTGGTCATAAATTTCCACAAAATGTTGCCAGTCCACAGGTCTCGTATCGTAGCTGCCACCAAGTAGCACATCTGACAACTTCAACCTTCTCAACAAACCCTCGTGGTGAGGCTAACTGTCAGAACACAAATGCCACGTCTGCAGTACTGAAACACAAAGCGCCCGTATGAGGCTTTTACTTTGCTTCTTCTGCCTTTGCGGCGGAGAACCTGTGTGAATTGTTCACCTTGTCTGGTGCGGGTTCCGCGAGTCTCTCTGGAGAAGGTCAGCTTCTGCTCGACGGCGGTGCTCGCGCCGCTGGCTCCGCGGGAGAACGGGCGGAACGTGTGCGTCTCGTTACACACGCTCCGAGACACGATGTTCTCACCGTTCACCTCCTGCGTACACTCGTGGCTGCTTTTCAGCAGCGGGAGTGACTGCAGCTTCTGTCGAGATCACAACATTGCAACCCTGTATCCTTTTCCGTCTTTGTGACTCCCACGACGGGTTACATTTCAAACTGTAGATTCCAGACCTTTTTGTTTGGAAAATGCATGTGCTACTCACAGAAGCGACCCTGTATGGCGAAGACTGTACGACGCTGTGGAGGTGTTGGTGCCCAGCGCAGCTGAGAATGTCCTTCGACTTGGTGATGGTCTTGGTGGACCAGGTCTGGCTCCCAATCTTGTAATCCACGTCGCATTGTCCAGACACGTCCGTCTGAAAGGCGTCGCATTTCCGTGAAGCGAACCTCGCACATCTTTCGACAAGCATGCAACACGGTTTTAACAACAACTGAGTTCTTAATTCTTTTCAAACTTCCCTCCACCAGAATTTGCACACACATTCAACCAGATGTTCTCTGGTTTTCACCAACCAACTGACGAGACACCTCAATTCTCCCCGCACGGGTTCACATGAATGCGCCACACACTACCTCGCGGCGGCGCGTGTCGCCCTCCAGCGCCACCATCGTGTTCTGCAGCACCGACAGCACGCCGCGCTTCACGTTCAGCGCCCACGTCTCCTCGCGCTCGTCCGGGCACACGGCCTCGATCGTGCCGTCGAGGAAGGCGAAGCGCAGCGTGCGTTCCTGCAGCGTCTGCGCCCACTCGGCGGCGCCGTCCAGCGGCTGGCGGCGTCCGTAGTCGCGCGGGTCCGAGTCTTGCAGCGTGACACCCGACATCTGAAAAACGAGCGAGCAGAGTTGAACATGTTGCACTAATTCCTGGCTTGAAGCCGAATCGGGAAGAAGAAAGCGGTTGACATCACGGCAGGCACGCGACAGGTTTCAGGATATTTCACTTTGGGTCAAGAGTGCCAGTTACTGCGTCAGAGACCAAAATCGCTGTGAATTTCGGGAGACTGATTTCAAGAGCAACAAAATGCCAGAATCACTTTTGTTCAATTCGGCGGCATGTTTACGTGGAGTCTTTGACCTCTTCCCATTGAACCTGATTTGGACCAAGGAACAACGATTTCACAACGAGCAGAACTGCTGTGGATGAGGAAGACATTTCAGTCCTACCCGCAGTGCCAGGTCGCACTTCGTAATGGCCTCAATCTGAACATTTGCTCGCAAATGTAGACTCGAGTGCTCCTCCGTCGTTCCGGGTATGTGCGTTTTGACATCTGCTTCGTACTTGTATTCATACGTTTTTCCAGGAACATACTCAAACTTGCCAGTATCTGCAAAACAATGGATTTGAAACAAAGTCATCGAGTGTTTGTCAAAGGCACAGAGGAAAACATGCAGACTCCATCTGGTTTGCACCAAGTTGAGGGAAATGACGCACGCAGCTCGTAACTCGTAACTCGTGACATTATTTTTCTTTGAGAAAGGGAGGGAGGGGGGTTTCATCTCTTTCAGAATTTTCTGGGTTTGGCACTGAATGGACTACTTGTGCATGTAAACCGTCCCGTTGCGTACAGGAATCCGAGGCGCACGTTCGCGTGTTTCGTGTCAGACGTGCACCGAGCTGGGTGCGCATCAGGTGACGTTTCCTGATTGGTTGAACGCTTCAACAGAAATTTCTGGAGTGCATGCACACAGTAAGTGGCACCTCAAACAATGAAAGTTCACCAAAGGTTATCGCGCAGTTCACATTCAACCTCAACCAGCCACTCCAAACCGATGATCGACCTCCGAACAACCAAAGCTGTCAATCACGGGCTCCTCGATGGCTTGCAAAAATAAATCACACTTCAATAAGAAGCAACTTGAGTGATAGTCAGATCTCTCGAAGGCACTGTGATCCACAAAACAGCCGTGGCAGGCGATAAGACGGATGATAACCGTCCCTTCTGAATGTGAGACAATTAACACTTCTCATTACCAGGTAATTTGGTCGATATGAGGAGCAAAAAGCGAATTGCGTAACCACCTTCCAATGGTCAAGGATCTTACGACGAGAAATGTCACAAAAAATGGCCACACTGGTGTCAATGGTGCAGATGCCCGAGACTTGACGAGCGACATCGCTGTGTTCCGAGCAGAGCAGAGCGTGTGACAGCGACACGTTGTTGGCGAGTCAGAAGGGCAGGGTCCAAAAACGTAACAGTACACTTCTGACTCGACGATCGTCCGTGTGGAAACTACCTATGGGTACTTCTGACACTGAATTTCACCGTTTGAGCAGAAAGCACCCTGCTGTGCTCAG
>JAAUXT010136306.1_pt1 | contig 59296 bp, 50 predicted proteins | sample 7278171 | NCBI WGS metagenome assembly JAAUXT01 (sample SAMN14350112, study PRJNA611818) | marine sediment metagenome | isolation source: surface marine sediment (1.8m) | place: French Polynesia: Moorea | collected 2018-08
CACAAAACATAATACTGATCTGTAACTATTGACAACCCATACAATCCCTCAACCCACACAATCCATCCAACTGGAACGCGGCTGATTTTCCACTTGAAAGTCTAGTTTTCTATTGGCTCAGAGGGCTTCTGTTTTGTCGCTTCTTCTGTTCAGAAACAACGCCAGTGAATCAATGCTTGTAAAATCTGCTTTCAGCATCGTTTTGGCATTTTGTTGGCCAGTCTTCTGTTTACTTTTATTTACCCTTACACTTTTTCTCAGCCACATCCGTGGTGCATCCTGAGTTGAAGCTGCTTTTCTCAATGACGCTGACAAACCTGCCTCCCGAACTGCCTTGTTGAACTTCCAACAGTAATTATTTGCCTGTTTTGCTTCAAACGCTTCTTTTGCTGCCTCTACGTGTAGCTTCAAGAAATGAACAACGCTTTTGCGAAAGCACTGAAGGAAGGAAAAGTGGAGGGACTCGAGAAAGTTGTTTTGTCTGTGAAGTATCATTTCACTTGCATCGTCTTCCATCGTTCACGATCAAGTTCATGTTTTGACATTTGCACGAAGCTGTGATGTTAAAATGAGGGCGTGACAGTATCCAATGGAACAAACAGACCTGACGTCTCGCGTGGTTGTCGCCGGGAATGTCTGTCGAGGAATTTTCACGTTTAGTGTCACGATTTGGCAGCATGACGCTCAGCACCAGACCTAGAGTCTAGTCTCGACTGAAACGATCATCTTTTGTTTTGGCGTCACGATGCTCGGTGCACAAACTTGAGGATTCTGAACCCAAAAGAAATTGTGGCAAAATTGGATTTTCTGCGTGCATGCTTTGGCGCAGATTGTTCGAGTGAATTACTGGATCTTAGAAACACATGCACGGTGCCAGCAGTGTGTGGAAGGGAAATCAATAGATCTACCGTGTTCTCCTCACATCACGTGCACTGAAAGTTGATAAAATTGTTCACGTCCACAAACAATCCAATGAAAAACATTTCTGTCATTGTCGAAGCTTGCTGTAAGTTGTATGTGAAAAGTGAGTTTACAGAAAATCACACACGAACACGTACATACATACGGACACACACACCCACGCACCCACACACACGCACACTACCAGCTGGAACTGTCCAGAATTTTCGTGTTTGCAGCCGACTTGTGCCTTGCGCTGACGAAATGTCTTGTTCAAAGACGCTCCGCGCGGTGATCAGAAAACACTGGAACGCATCTCGTTGCCCTTGTCGCACAGGTGGACGTGGCGAAGCAGGCGTACTACCAGGCGGAGGGCATGGAGGAGGAGGAGGAGCTCGACGATGACGACGACGACGAGAGCGCCAACCCGCGCGACGTCGGCCACAACATCTACATCCTGGCGCATCAGTTGGCGCAGCACAACAAGGACCTGGCGCTGCTGCTCAAACCGACCGGCACCGACAACGTGGGCGACGTGGCGCTCGAGTACTACGCCAAACACACGGCGCAGATCGAGATCGTGCGGCACGACCGCACCATGGAGCAGATCGTGTTCCCGATCCCCGAGATCTGCGAGTACATCACAGCGGACACCAAGTCGCGCGTCTACAACACGGCGGAGCGCGACGACCAGGGCTCCAAGGTCTCCGACTTCTTCGACCGTCACGAGAACATGTTTTCTGAGATGAAGTGGCAGAAGAAACTTCGAGGTAAAAACATGCGGTTGTAAGCTTTTTTGTGCGTTCGTGCGGTGCACGTGGAGCTTTGGGATTTGAAAAGATTCACTGCGCAATGCAAATTGTTTCGTGGAAGCTTTGACGCCTTCTGTGATGTCAGTGATTCTGTCAGTGACAACGGCTTTGTGTTTGCAGCGAACCCGCTGCTGTTCTGGTTCAGCAGCCACATGTTCCTGTGGAGCAGCATCTCGTTCAACCTGGCCGTGCTGCTCAACCTGCTCGTCGCCTTCTTCTACCCGTTCTCCGAGGGCGCCGGGGAGCTGGACCCGCGCCTCTCGGGCCTCGTGTGGACGGCCATGCTCGTGTCGCTCGCCATCGTCATCACGCTGCCGCGCCCGTCCGGCATCCGCACCTTCATCGCGTCCACCATCCTGCGCCTCATCTTCTCGGTCGGGCTCGAGCCGACGCTCTACCTGCTCGGGACCCTCAACGTACTCAACGGCATCGTCTACCTGGTGAGTCGGACGGGTGGGTGGGTCTCGGCAGCAGCATGTCGTTTGACACGTCTTTGTATCCATGAGCACAACTGCAGCAGTGACCTCAAAATGCAGAGAAAGGCTGTGGAAATGACACTGATTTTTGTATCCGCCAAACAAATAAACAGAATCGTTTTGCGGAGTTTGTTGAAGTTGAGCTCATTTCTGCAGGTGAGTCTGATGGGGAACCGCGGCACGTTCACCAAGTCACTGGGCGGCATCGTCACCGACCTCGAGTTCATCTACCATATGGGCTACCTCGTGGTCAGCATGATGGGCATGTGCGTGCACGAGTTCTTCTACAGCCTCCTCGTGAGTACTCCCACTGTTTCGCTTCCGTCTGTGGTTTGTGCGGGCAGAATGAGTTGCTGCACTGTTGCTGAGCAGAGAGAAGATGTGTGAAGTCTCAGAAAACAGCCACAATTCAGCGGATGTGAAGTCTCAGAAAACAGTCATGATTCATTGTGCGCATGTACCGCGGCTATCTTTTGCTAACTGCGGGCAGGAGACAGGGACCTTTTGGTTGCTCTGTTTGAACGGCTCGACTCCAAACTCTTGTGTCATGTCGCTGCAGCTGCTCGACATCGTGTACCGCGAGGAGACGCTTCTCAACGTGATCTTCGCCGTGACGAAGAACGGGCGCTCGATTCTTCTGACGGCCGTGCTCGCCGTCATCCTTATCTATTTATTCTCCATCATCGGCTTCATCTTCTTCCAAGACGACTTCCTCATCGAGGCGGACATTCTCAACCCCGTCGTCAATGCAGGTGCGTCGTGCAAGGGTGGGAGCAGGAGTGGTGCACGGAGTGGGAGGAGTGCTGACTGGGTTGGGGAAAGCAATGGGCACTTCTTGGAAGCAGGTTTGTACGGAACCAAGTGGTCAGGAACAGAACCAAATTTGGGCAGCGACAGAGGGCAAATAGACCTATATCTCAGTGGCAGCTTTTCTGGGAGATTTATGTATCACAACCTTTCCTCAGATTTGGCTCGTGCGGCAGCAACCGCGCTGAAGGGAGAGAGTCTGCACGCATCTGCGTCAGCGGCAGCTGCTGCCGCTGCTGCGGCCGGAGCTGCCGGAGCGGCGGCGGGCGCCGCGAAGCAGGCGGCGGAGGCGGCGGCAGGAAGCGGACCCCAGGCGGCACCCATCAACGGACCAGGCCACCCGGCCGCCGGTGAGTCACTGTTCAGTCTTATCCCTGTCAGTAGCAATATAGCCTGGAAGCGTGTTGTTCGGTTTTAATAATTTCAAGATATTTTTCTTGCCTTTTGAATTGGACAAGAGGCTGGTCGGTGATTTCACGCTGAACGTTTCTTCGTGCAGGGAAGACGGTGTTCGGGTCGGGCGGGATGCTGGAGCCGGCGGGAGACGAGGAGTCGTGTCCGCGCGGCGCGCCCTGCCAACCCACCATAGACACCATCATCAACAACATCACTCATACAGGTAGCAGTTCGGCGTGTGCTCACGCTCTGGTCATACACCAAGGCACACATTGCCACAAATTAGACTCGTGCCTGTTGTTGCCGCTGTGCAATTGCAGCGACGTGAATGATTGGTGTTAGAAAGTGGCCCGATTCTGGCGAGAGGTGCTGGCTTTCACTATTCGTGCCTGCCTGAAAGGTTGTCGTTCTTGTGTGTCGGAAGAGAAGGTGTCAGCTTTTTACTAAACCGCACTGTTTATGCAGAAGAAGAGCCTCCTCCCCTGTCGTCGGATCTGGCTCCGGTGGAGACGGAGGAGGAGGAGGAGGAGGAGCCGAAGGAGCGGCACTGCGACTCGCTCATCATGTGCATCGTGACGACGCTCAACGAGGGGCTGCGCAACGGCGGGGGCATCGGCGACGTGCTGCGCAAACCCAGCAGAACCGTGAGTGTGACGCCTTGCACTGTGTGGCGCCAGCTGTTGGGCAGCTTTGCTGAACGCGAACAATCAGAGGAGACAACAGAGAAAAGCGACGCACAACGAAGGCTGGGTCTGGTCCCAGGAACTTTGAACGGGAACAGTTTTCGTACATGCGAAAGATAACCATGGAAACCACGAAAGTCGTGAGCTTCTCAGCAGCTTGTCGTTGTTGACCTCGTTTCCTCGTTCTGCAGGAGCCACTCTTCGTCGCGCGCGTAATCTACGACCTGCTCTTCTTCTTCATCGTCATCATTATTGTCCTCAATCTCATCTTCGGTGTCATCATCGACACGTTCGCCGATTTGAGGAGCGAGAAGCAGCAGAAGGAGGAAATCCTCAAGAACACCTGCTTCATCTGCAGTGAGTTTTTCAGTCTTTCGCCAATGTACGAATAGTGTTTGTTGACAAACCAAATTGTAGGCCTTGTTTCCCTTGTTTCGCATTTGATTCTGCAATGTGCGATTGTTTCAGGCTTGGACCGATCTTCTTTTGACAACAAGTCGGTGTCATTCGAGGAGCACTGCAAGTCGGAGCACAACATGTGGCACTATCTCTATTTCATCGTCCTCATCAAGGTGAAGGACCCGACCGAGTTCACGGGGCCCGAGAGCTACGTCTACGCTATGGTCAAGGTATCCTATCAAATTTTTGGAATGATCCCAAACAAACCAAAAGTGAATTTTTGTCATGTTAGCCTGGCTGATACCATTCTCCAACTCCGGAGACTTTTACCCGACGCGATGTTGCATCCACACACAGTTCTTGCTCTGTGGAATGTTCCTGCCTCAGCGTTTGGGATCGAGCATTGAGCATGTGCCTGTGTTGCAGGAGAAAAACCTCGACTGGTTCCCGCGCATGCGCGCCATGTCTCTGGCGGCGGACGACGGCGAGGGCGAACAGAACGAGCTGCGCAACCTGCAGCAGCAGCTCGAGAGCACCAACAAACTGGTGCAGACGCTCTCGACGCAGCTGTCCGAGCTCAAGGACCAGGTGCGTGGTGACCGCATCCATCGAAGAATGTCCAAAAGTCGTCTGCGCTGCTTCAGCGATGCTTGGAAAATGCACCAAAGCAAAGCACAACAACACAGGGGGTCATGTTGATCACGACTTCTCATTCTGGACTGAGACGTTTGTTTTTGGGTCCCAACTTCCGAACATCACGTGAAGTTTGATTGATTTCCCTTGTTATGCGTCACTTGTGGTGCTGTTTTTGCAACGAAAAGGTGAAACACGTCCCAGCGTCAGTTGGGTGAGAGCAGCCCGTGTTCAACACAAAGTGGCACCGTTTTGAAGTTTGGTCCTTTTTTGCGCGTGCGCAGATGACGGAGCAGCGGAAGCAGAAGCAGCGCATCGGGCTCCTCAACACCCCGTCCAACATCATGGGCGGCATGTGAGGCGGCGGCGCGTGGCGCGCTCCTGCATGAGGAAGACTCCAGTCACACGGCGGTCAGCAAGTCACACCGACACATTGTGCCAAACTCTCTCCTGCTCGCTTGGAGAAAAGAGAAACTGTCCGGAAAGGTTGGGCAGCGATGAACATTGTTCATGTTTTCCTGTTCCACACATCGCACTTGGAGGAATTACACTTTCATTTTGTCTTTTTCTTTTCGTTTTTCCCCCCCTCTTTTTCCTGATGTGTTACGGAATCGCAGCTGCACGCAGGGAAGAGCAGTTGTTGCGTTCAGCCGCATCGAAATCCCCTGTGACATTCTTGGTGCTTCCGAGGACGTGACCCAACGATGCCTGGTGTTTCGAGTCGATTGAAACTGAGAGTAAAGCTGTAGCAACCTTCAGAGTTGTTCGAAGCCAATGATTTATGTGAAGCAACCAGGAGGCTATTTCTTCGCTGCAAGCGAAGAATCATGACAATTTGACTGTCACGCGTGCTGAACAACGTTCAACGTGTGGGAAAAGAAATACTTTTGTTGAATGGAAGCTTTGACCAGTCACAGGTGATTTCAGAAAACGTCAAAATTTGGCTTGCTTCGGACAATCCGCACGAAAGGACTCGTTCATTGTACCTGATCCCAAGTGTTTCCTCTTGTTCATGTTTTTGAAATTCTATCGTTGCCTTTTGCACTTGTTTGTGTTGTCATTGTGCCACAAAGGTCGCAGTCTGGTTCAAAGTCCCCTGCCTGTGGAGGAACACAACGTGGATTTCCAGAGCATCCAAGTTTCATAAGACAAAAGGATATTGTTCACATGTCCACACTGCAGATGCACAAATTTGTCCTTTCTTTGCTGAAAGTTTGGCAACATTGAATAATCTAATTCTTGTTTTTCGAACAAGCGAACAAGGAGATTGCCGGTAAAAATCTCAGACTCTGTACATGCGTTTCGTACTTAAGTGGTCCCACTCATGTGTACTTCGTACATCGAGCACCAGAAAGATGACGGGGCTGGATTTCAGTTTTCGTGGTTGTTGAGTCGACTTTGTTTCTGCTGGAAGAAATGCTGGACGCAAATCCGCAATACAAGGTCGAAAGAGTGACGGTCGATCATTCGTTGCCATGTCATCAAACATTCCACATTTCCAGTGAGCAGCGAAATCGTACGAAAATTCCCTGTCAGCAATCCGTGATGTCGCAAGCAATTGTTCTGCAAGCTGTACCGGTTCTAGTTAGCTACAAACAGATTTACTTCGTCGGAAAAAAGATTGTAAAGTTTTGACGAGAGCCTGGAGAACACAGAAGGTGCACTGTCACTAGGAAGTAGCAGAGTCACTTCTTTCTCTGTGATATTTCAGTGTTTTTGTCGAATGAAAACGAATAAAAAGCATCAAACGCAACTGCACCAGTCATTTCAGCACCAAGAATGTTTGCTTGCACGAAGCGTGGTTGAACAGCTGAATTGTTAAACATTTCAAATATAAACAAAGGAAGTTGAATGAGCTGTTTCGTGTCCATGAGTGAAGTGGCGGAAGCGAGTTGGTTGTCGATCATCTTTGCGTCCGTGTGTCTGTCGGCAAGTTTTAGGGGGGGCACCCCTCTCCTTGCCCCCCCCCCCGCCTGACCAATATTGGCTCCTGACTTTGCATTGTTCGGGGGTTGACATCAATCAATGCTGAGATCATCTGTACATGGGGAAGGGTGTGGCATAAAGCTTGACTTTGCGGATGTAAGAACCTCTCCTTTCGTTGGAGCGAATGTCGGACTGACATCAATTGGCGCCCAACATCAACTCCACGGGGAGAGGGTTTTGACATTAGTACAGACGAAAAGGGAGAAACTGTTCTGATATGATTTTGAATCACTGCAGAGGTCTTCACTGAAGTCTGCCAACAGGACTCCACACAAGTCTTTGCACAGGTCTCCACAGAAGTCCCCATGCAGGTCTCGCTTCTGGTCTCCCAATTGGTCTCCTTGCAGGTCAGGAGCTTCACAAGTTTCTACTTCGAAAATTTCAAGGACAAAGTTGCCTTCCTTGTAATGTGAGAATTCTGGAAACTTTCGTGTTTGGAAACATTTACGGGCATCCACGGACGCAGGCTGTTCAAAGAGCTGATTGATGTTCTTGTTTGATTGATGACTTGCAAGACCATTCGATCTGGCCGTTCGCCGTGTTGCACGACTGACCGGACAGTTGATCAAACAAATTTAGCGTACGCCAAATTCCAGCTTGAAACGGAATTTGTTTCGTCTGCGCGGCTGTCTGCGCGGTTGTCTTTTTCGTCCACGTGCCAATGCAGATTGGTGAAGAGTGACGCAGAGGTAGGTGCGTCGTCGCACATGGATTGTCGTGCAGTACTGTGCTCAAGATATGGGCAGGCAGTGCTTCTCTTACTTGCAGGTGAGAACAAGTTTTGTGCGCGGTTTTAGTCTGGAAATTTTTGAGTGATTTGTACGCGTCCCGAAAACATTGTGTGTAAATTGTTGCCTGTGGAACATTTCACCTACACGCGCTTGCAAATTCCAGTGCTCGCCTTGATCTTCAGTGGCAACAGAGTCCAGTGGAATTTTCAGCAAAACACAAGTGAGTACAGCAAGAGATAAGAAATCATAAAGCAAAAAAGCACGCGATCAGACACCAATCGCATCACAAAAGATTTTCACAGAACTGGGAGTCACGTGTGATTTTGTTCAATGACTGATGAATGAATTCTGAACATTTCTGTTTCTGCAGGAAAATAGCATGTCTGCTTCAAGCTTGCAAAATTTTCATTGGTTTGGAAGGGGATGATGCTGTTCAAACAGGATCAAGAGTCGCATCCAAATTTCCTGCACCTGAGGTGGAATCTGTGACAACCAGCCAATCCAATTCCTTATTCTCTGAATGCATGGTTCTCTTGAAATATTTTACGTCACGCAGCTTCACGTCTTGTGCAATTGATCTGTGTTTGTTTTGCACACACGTGGGGCCTCCAATGATGGTGTTCTCTCTCTCTCTCTCTCTCTCTCTCTCTCATCTCACTCACTCTCTCATCTCACTCAATCTCTCTCTCACTCTCTCTCATCTCACACACACACTCTCTCTCACTCACTCTCTTTCATTCACTCACTTACTCACTCTCACTCACTCTCTCACTCTCACACTTGTTGGTTTCAGGGTGCACAGAATTTATCACTGATCATTTTACAAAAAAAAATTTTTTTTGAAAATTCCAATGTGTGATCAAGCAATCTGTGACCTACAAGCAGGGGTGGGGGGGTAGGTCACACATTGGTTTCAAAATGATCAGTGACCAACACTGAATATTTTAAAACCAATGTGTGACCTACCCCCTCCCTGCCCATAGGTCACACATTGGATTTTTCACCCAGGTCACATGTTGGTTCTTGAAAACAATATGTCACCTGGGTCACATATTGGATTTTTCACCCAGGTCATATATTGGTTTTTAAAAACAATATGTCACCTAGGTCACATATTGGATTTTTGACCCAGGTTACATATTGGTTTGTTAAAACAATATGTCATCTAGGTCATTTGTTGGATTTTTCACCTGGGTCACATATTGGTTTTTAAAAACCAATATGTGACCTACTATAGGTCACATATGTGGGAACTTGAAGGCATTTATGAACTGCGAACGTTTGCATGGACCACACGCTTTATATGCGAAGCAATCTTGTTGATTCATCTCTTCGGTACTTCCATACCCTTGCAGTTGACAAGATAAGTAATCGTCTGAAGGTTTCGGAAGAGGGCCGGACAACGCAGGAGAAACTGATCATCCACTGGACGTTCTTGAAACAAGGGTTGCAAGCGATGGAACAGAACAGCACACGGTGTCCGGGCCTATCCGAACTCGGCTTCTGCAAAATGGTGAACGACAAGAGGGAATATCTCGTACGTGTATGTTGATCAAATTCTCGGTCCCGTGGATACGTCCACGCCTGGTTGTGCTTCCCCATCGTATTCGTTGTCGACAATCCAGGCCCCAAGCAACATTATTGATCACTTGGCACCGCAACGTCCGTCGAACAGTCAAAACACACGAGGTCTGAGGTCTTGGCTTGTCTTGTTAGTGAGAACGAATCAGAGGTGCTAGTACCGGTCTCGCGAACGCTCAAGTTTTGAGGGCAGACGTGCCAAATCAAATCTGCACAGCGGCCAAACTCAAGGTTCTGCGTCTTGCTTCCCTATTCCTGGCAGAAGGCGGACGGTATCATGTTCCACGTGTGGTACGACGCCTGGACGAACGTGTCTGCGCCGCCGCCCCGAGCAGCTCTATCTCGGCTACGGAATCGAGGCAGCGGTACGGCGTGAATTTCGGTGAGTTCTGCGCTCGAGACCCACGCATAAAACCTGCCAAACCTGTTTTTCATATTCACAATCAAACGAAAGAGCACGCGAATGTGTTCCCAACTGAACATGTCACGAATCTATGGAATCGAGTACAGGTGGGGTTGTTGGGTTGAGGGCTTTCCTTTTCTCGCCCCAGAAGTTTCAAACTTTTCGGATCTTCCCAATTCTCTGCTGTTGCTTTCACTAAAGGAAACACAGAGAAGGCCACGTGCTCTTTTGTTGTGGACGATGTTCCGTGACTTGCAGAAAAAAAATGTTCACCAGCACCGGGCTGCCCATCCTGTCTCAGCCGGGCTTTCTCAACCTGACCTCGTTCTTCAGAAGCGACTCCGACTTTTACTCTCCGTACCTCATCTCCACTGAGAGGAGTGAACCCTTCACTCTGCCGTTTGTTGCTGAGATTGTGCGTCCCAAGAAGAAAATGGTTTTGTGGTTTGTGTCACATTGCTACACTGAAAGTCGTAGAGAAGACTACATGGCAGGTAAGAGAGATTCCTGAGGATGACGTTTGGGAGAGGGCACACAAGTGCACATTTCGCACGCCGCTGACATCCCGAATCCGCACAGAACTGGCGAGGTACGTCTCTGTCGACATCTTCGGCGACTGCACCAAGCAACCAGCGTGTCGCGACGAGCAGCAGGACGTGAACTGCACCGTCGTGAATCAGACGGAATACAAGTTTTACTTCGCGGCAGAAAATAGCATCTGCAGTGAATATTTCACAGGTGAGATCGTCACTGTTGGACAGTGATGCAGCGCAAGGTGCCTTTGCAGAAGCACCACCGAACATGAAAACGAGTTTCAAAGCACAAAATTTTAGCGCAATGTCTGGAGTTGCTTGCTTCATACGGATTGGATCTTCTCTGCGTCTTTCACAGAGAAGCTGCTGCGACCTCTCACTCAATACATCGTGCCTATCGTCTACGGAGCCGAAGACGTCCACAAAGTGGCGCCCCCCGGGTCCTTCATCCACGTCAAAGACTTCCGATCCCCGCGCCACCTGGCGGCGTACCTCCACCGGTTGGACCGCGACGACGCGGCCTACACAAAATATTTTCACTGGAAGAGAAAATACGAAGTGCGTCGCGGGAACGACTCAGTCCACGACAAGTTCTGTGCATTCTGCAAGTTCCTCTTCACGCGCAGCGTGAATGAACCAAAGATTCTCTGGGATTTCAACGAGTGGTTCTTCGCCAAGGCGAAGTGTCACAAAACGACATATATTTGAGGGGCCGTTTTCCCTCGAGCTTTTCCTTGGTTGTATTGTCACCGAGGTGACTTGCAGGTCGCAACGCACTTTTGCCACCCTGTTCACAAAAGCGGATTCCATTTTGAAGATTTTTTTATTAGTTTGTTGCATATTTTTGTGCTCAATGTACACCATCTGTTGCAATGAATTAGCATCAATAACAAGTAACGTGTTGTTTTTACAGTTGAACCTGTTCTTGTACAAAAATCACTCGAGTCTTCAAACAAGCCCACCTACAGCATTCCGATCCTAAACTGTCAGTCAAACGCATGCAATGCTTCCAAACCAGCTTGTCAGCTACAATGCAGTGTTTCTGCAAGACTAATGACATCAGACGTGCAAAGAATCAAGTGGAGGACTCATTGTTTTGCCACGATAAGGTTTCCAAATCACACACGTTATGACACGACTTGTCACGCTGCCTGCCAAAAATTACGTTCAATGTTTCCACCAAAAACTGACCGCAACAGCAGGTCTATTCTTTGTCACACAGGCCAAAAACACACTTTGTAAATGAAGCTGTTGATTCTGTGTTGGAAACATTTTCTTCAACACGGGTGTTACCCTCAAGCAGTTTTGTTTGTTATTGTCCTGACACTCTGCCAGATTGATTTGACAAATCGAAGAGTGAAAAAGTGTGTTTCGCTGCCGTGCAAGGTTTTGACTTCTTCCCCGGTCTACAGATGGGTTGGTCACCGCACGCATTGAACAAACAAATATTTACATCAAATTTCCAAACAGTCTGACAACTGGCAACGCATGCAGGTTGAAACGGTCATTCAAGGTAACTTTCGTGACAAAAAAACACTGTCGAAGTTGAAAAAGGTGAAACGATCACAAGACCAAAGCCAAAATAGCTCGCATTGAAAACGGATGTAAAGCACGGTTGACGAAAGAATCTACGTGGAAGACATCTACGTGACGAGCTCAGTCCACATGACGTTTGGAACACTGCTCACCTGTCTGTGAGCACTTGGGACCGCACTCCTATCCTGCAGTTTCACTTTTCAGTTCACGAACCAGACAACTTTCATCGAGTCACGCACCTTCCATGCATCCCTGAATTTGCGCCTGTGAGGACAGACAGTCGTTAATTCAAGCCATTTAATTCGGAGAGAGTCGGTCACCTGCAACATCTCCTGTCAGAGAAACTGCAGTTCGCACGCGCACACACTAAGCCATGCACGCAAGAAAACATATCAGAGAAACGGTCAGCATCGGTCACAGGGAAAACGGTGCTGTGCAGCGTCGTCCTCCACAGCTGCAAACGAAGCTCACCTTTCTCTCGCGCAATTCAGGGTGAATTGTGTCATGTCCTCAGCAGAACTGCCCTTCCAGACGTTTCAAGCAACAAAGACCTCATCACTCAGGTTTGATATTTGAATGTAGCACCACAACTCAATATACAGAACGCCATGATTTGCACAACAGCGACCTTCGGCAAATACGCCAAAACACGCGGGCGTACGCGCAATCGTGCCCATGCCTCATTTGTTTGCTACGCTCGAGCGAGACTTTTGCGCTGACTCGTGGAGTACGTGAACGAACAGCTGCCGAAAGTCGCCAATATCTACAAAATTTGTACAGAATGAACAAAACGATCTCTCGGCGCAGAGACCACACACAAATCTGCACACATCAACTCAAACGACAGAACAGTTTCAGCCGAGGGGTCGCCTGGTCCCTGCACCGTCACTTCGCGACTTGTCTGACGACCTACTCTCGATTTTGTACCATAATTTTTACCTTGTGGCCAAATGAGTGAAAATGGAATGTTTCTGGTTTATTTTTCCTCCTTGCCGAAACAGAGTATTTGTCGATTGTTTTTAAGTTTCAGTTTCTGAACGAAGGAATGGTTTGAATTGATTCATCCAGACAGTGAATACATTTTGCACCTTGTCAAGCCTGGCCCTTCCCCAGGCAACATCTCCTCGACTCCTGCAAGTTTGTTGTGCTGTTTCGTTGAAACACATCATCACTACTCAAGAGTTGAAGTGCATGAACAAACTCGTGCGGTCTTGGACAGATTTGACCCTCTTTATCACTTGGATGCCAGTGAATCACGGGTTCTTGCATAAGATTGTACATGGCTGTACACTGAGTATTTTGTCCATTTGTTGCAAGGCTTGAGTAAAAACTCGGAACAAAGTTCGTTTTGATAAAACACAAGTTTTGATTGGGGCAACTTAGCACATTAATGGATGATTAAATATGCTTCTCCGCACATGTACCAAGGATCACAGAGTTCGAGACGCCTCCTGTTCAGCCACAAACTTCAGCACCCATCATTTTCAGTCAATCCTGTCCACCTCTCCTCAGTTTTTGGTTCAGATTTTCTTTTTCTGAAAATCTTGCACTGAAAATTTGTGTTCGTGCGCGGTGAAAACTGCTCAGCTGTGAATGCTTGGTTCCAAGTCAGGCAATTGTGAATCGACACTCCAGAGTGTTCTGTCCACGGACGAGCAAACATGTTCCGTCCATTGAAGCAGTGCGATTGTGGTATCCCGACAGCCATGTGATTGGTGTGTCGTGATTGTTGTGGTTGGTGTCGTGATTGTAGTCTTGTGGATAAAAATTGGTTTGCACAGCTTTGTTGGGGAAGTCCTGTCTCAGCTCAGCTCGTGGGGAGTTCAGTAGCCGGGTTGGTGTCTCGAGTGGAAGCTTCCGTACGCGTAGTAGGGGTCTGAGCGAGAGGACGAGTTGGGGGAGCTCTGTCCGACGGGCCCGATGCCGCCGCCGCCGAGGCTGCTCGGGCCGTTGCTCAGCAGCGCCGACGTCGAGCTGGTCCCGCGCAGGTCTCCCGGCTTCATCCCGCCGCCGCCGCCGCCCGCGTTGTCTGCAAAACATATCAGATCTTAGGCGCCCGTCGAGCAGAAACACCACAGTCGTCCATCTGTATCGCAACTGAATGTCGCGTTCTTGTGTCAAACATCTTGGGTTTCTTCGTTTCTCTCAACCACTCGGTTATTTGTGGCCAGTTCCACCCAATAAAGAAACAACGAAAGCGGCTATGACACCCATTTCATAAGTTTGACAAGCACTTCAATGATTCTTCCGCAACAAAAGGAAATGCCGTTATTATTTGGGGTACTTTTGTACCAAGTAGATTCTATCGAAACAGCTACGTGATGTATTCTTGACAACAAAACACGTTCAGTTGATTCAATACGGCACAACTACACACCAACACAACAGCTGGGACAAAATGTCAACCAAAACTCTGTGTTGGGCATTCAGTTGAGAGATTCAAATCTCTCCTCTGTTTCTGCAAATGTACAAATCTAGAGTTGAAAGCTGCGTTGTGAAACACTGTCACCAATTGGCAATACTTCAAACATCCGTCCGTCTCAACGAAAAGTTGTTCCATTTGCACAATGGTCACATAACGAGGCACTAAAATCTACAGCATGCAGCTACCGAAAAACAAAGCTCACTGTTTGTTAGCTGATCACAATCACGACATTGTTAGTTGTCATTTTTGGGGGCTTTGTTGACTTGAAGAAAGTACAAAAATGGACGTGCAAGTGTACGCAAAGTGGAAATGTACTTCTTCAATCGAGTCAAATTTTGAACTCAAGCACACGCAGAAGTACAACAATTAATTAAAAAATGTAATCTTTGCACAACTAACTTTGCACAAAAATCCAAAACCAGTGCTTTGTTGCTGACTTGCCTCACGCTTGGTGGTGACGTAACGCTCAACTGTGGCGTCACACAAGGACCTCACGTTCGTTATAATAGCGGACCTCATATTGGGTCGGGTAGGTGCCTACTGCTCGCCAAAAAGCAAACACAGACCATGATCAGGTGACGGTAAAATCACTCTAATTGCAAAATGTGTCTTGAACAAAACAGGTATTGGCATCCTTTGAAGTTGCTGGCTTTGCTGGGGTGATACTCTCTGGGCCTTCCTGTCAACTTGGGTCACACAAATGTGTGGCTTCCCACCAGCTACAGTTGCAGGTACTTTGTTGGGGCACCACGGGTTTGTCAGTGACATCTACAGAGAATTATGCTGAACGCGGGAACATGGGAAACAGAATCTGTCGACAAGTAAGCCAGTCTGTGCCGACACTGCAACTGTGCTCTTGCTTGTTGTCCCAACCGAAAGGACCGTCCACCAGATGTGGCTTCGGTTCGTCCGCAGAACTGTGAATTTTTGTCCTTGGCAAAGCCGAGAGGAGCGTCAAAATACGAAATTTGACTTTTTCTTCACTTTCGTTTTCTGTGATGTGCTCCCACAATCGAGTGCTGAATGACAACAGGTGACAGAAAGTAGCTCAACTGGCAAGGTGAATCCACAGCGACTCTTACAGTGCTATTTGAAGAAAATCTGAGGACATCAACGTGATTACACAGTCTATGACGGCGAAGCAAGAACACAGTGCTTGTACTCCGAATGTAAAGAGAGATTTAACACGAGCAAAAGGGACCGGCTTCAGGGTGAATCCACTTCATCGGGAACGGTCCACTAGAAGTGAGTTCGAAAAATATCGGGTCAATCTGGAATCGCCCCCTCAGCTGGGTTCGGGGACCAGAAATGGATTCAGCCCGTCGCGGTGCGCGGCGCCCTCAAGTGAAGCGCTACTCACTGATGTGCGGCGGCGGCTTCCCCGTGCGCTTCACCAACATGCGCACAGTCGACCCGCCGTTCTGGATCAGGTCGATCGCCTCGGCGTGCGTCATGTTGTTCGTGTTGTACCCGTTGATCTCGATGATCTGGTCTCCCACCTGAACAAGAGATGGGCCATAAATCTTTTTTTCTTCAACATTGTGTTTCGGTTTGCACCTGAAGACATGTCTTGGCGACTGAGATGCATGCATTTTTCCGTGCACACGCTGCAGCAGACTCTTTGCTTCCCTGTAGCACAGACTGGACACTCGCTTCCCGAAAACCCACAGCACCTCACACTGCCGCTCGGCGGAGCGCACTCACTCACCCGGAGCCTCCCGTCCAGGTCGGCGGCGCCTCCGTCCGCGATACGCAGCACGAACAGCGGCATCGAGTTGAACTCGCGGCCGCCGCGGATCGAGAAGCCGAAGCCGCGCGACCCGCGGTGCAGCTCCACCTGGTAAAACTTGTCGGCGTCGGGATCGGGCGGCGGCGGCGCGGCGCTGCGTGCGTCCTTACTCCCGCCCAGCCTGAAACACAGTGTGAAATTCATATTCAATTGGAGCCTCGAGGCGCTCTGTCTTCTCGTCAAATGTCAAGGAAAGGATCTCTCGCTTCTTTTGTTGACCAAGTGCAAGACACAAATTCCTTCCATAACTCAGCGTGGCCACAGACGGGGCGGACACGATTCACCCTCTGGGCGTGGCTGCTCGCACCTGTTCTGGTGGAAGGGGCTGTACTCGGAGCGGCGGCTCAGGTCCGACTCGCTGTGCGCCGGGAACGCCATGGCGTTGATCATGGAGCCGCGCTGCGACGTCGACGTCGTGCTCGACGCGTCGTCTGCGGAGAGAAGACACACCAAGGACGGTCAAGACATGCGTTGTTTGCTGTGTCCGTTTGTGGTCTGGGGAACCTTGAACCCGTATTGTTAATGGGACCATGACAAGTTCAGTGACTGGACCTACCTTGGGGGGGTCCGATGGTGAGTGTGCACGAGTAGCCCGACTCCTTGATGATGTTGACGATGTCCTCGTGGTGCATGCGCATGATGTCCACGTTGTTGACGGCCAGGATCCGGTCGCCCACGTGCAGCTTTCCGCAGCGCTCCGCCGGCGAACCGTCGATGATCCGACCTGAAGCGATGGATTTCTACAGTTGCAGACAATGGCTGTCAGAAGCCACGAGGAGCGGATCTGTCACCAAGCTGAGCGTGCTGTGCTGCTGTTTTTGTTCTCACAGATGTTTCGCACCATTCGCGCCAAACAGAAGAGGAGCGTATCTTGTCAGCCGCGAAGTTTTGGGCACGATGCGCTTGTTAGTGCACACTGTCCAGGAGGAAACCAACCGATCCAATCTATTCCATCACCAGAGAAGCATTCGTCAAAGGCGAGAGTCAATTTTGATTTCATCAAATCTAATCAAAGAGCTGCATTCCACACGAAAACACCGTCCGCTGTCGAAACCCATAAATCACCAAAAAAGATGTGAATGAGAGAGAAACAAGAGGCGGGGAGCAGTTTTATCACTTGAAGTCAGAGACGTTCGGAGTGAAACCGACAGAGCCAACATGGCATCGCAATACGTGAAAAGTGTGGCGTCTGCGCCACGGCTCCACAACGTGGTGTTCTGGGATTGTTGTCGCTGCGTGCTTTTGCACTGTAATCCGTTTGGAATCACTCGCGAGCGGGAAAAACGTCGCGGCAAACATCACGAACAAAGAGTGGTGGAGAAGAGGAATCACCCCAAACTCGCACAGGAAGATCAAACACAGAAGAGGAGACTGGAACATCTCGGAACGTGCTTCACTCTCCACACATGATCAACTGCAAGCAACAGTGGAGGCTGAAGGGACCCATTTTAGACGTGCTGTTGTGTGTTGTGTCAGCCCACGCGGGACACCAAGTCAACTCTCGGGGAGGGTGCGTTGGCTGCTCGCTCGTGCAGGGCGGGAGCCGGAGGGAGTCTCACCGATCCAGGGGTACGGGTGCTTGTGGTTCACCACCCAGTCGAGCGTGTGCACGGCGAGCGCCGAGTCCTGCTCCTCTCCGTCTGAAACAGCGCGCACGAGCCCTCCGCGTCAACACTCTGTCTCACGTGATCCCGATCACAAGTCTGTTGGACCCGACAGACCAGGAATTCCAGAGAGAAATCTGGACTGCCCTTAGAGGAGTGCACCTGACAGATTGGTCGACGTCTTACAAAAACGACACCGCTACCGATTCTTACAAAACCTTACAACTCAGCCACCCTGAGGAGCTTATCGTGAGGTGATGACGAAGGAAAGTGAACAGCCTCTCTGTTCCGCTCCCACATTACAGGCTCTAACGTTTGTGAGTGAGACCACAGCCTGAGTTGTTCATACCAAGTTTGGAGTTAGTAAAGGCTACAAGAACAAAGACAAGGCAAGGACCGGTCAATCTCGCTTTTGTACACAATTAGCGCAGAAATTCGGACCTTTGTCCTCTCATCACAAAGCTTTTTGGGTGCACGCATTTTTTCAACTCAAGCCAGAACACAGAAAAGACGTCAGACTTCGAGGCCCAGAAATTTGTTCCAGGCTGAGCCTTTCAAGATGCTTGTTCTGGCTTCTTGTTGACTGGCACATCCTCGCTGGGGAATCACGTGCCATATGCAGAGCCCCGCCCTGACAGAGCGATCCCTACACTGCAGCGCGAGGTGCTGGACACGACACGTACCGATCGTGGATCCGGACTTGGTGACGGACGAGATGATGACGAAGCCGAAGCCCTCGTTCTCGCGCCGCGTCACCTGCACGTCGTACGGGTACACAGCGTCGTGCGGACCGCCGCCGCTCCGGTACGGAGACTCTGCATACCGGGAAAGAGACGGGTCAGTTGTGTGTGTGTGTGTGTGTGTGTGTGTGTGTGTGTGTGTGTGTGTGTGTGTGTGTGTGTGTGTGAATGTGAGTGTTCACAAAGTGCTTTGAGCCTGCCACCACTTGGCTAAGGATGGTCATTGGGCTGATGTTTACGTTTTCCTGGTCTCAACACAATTGATGTTTGTATTTTCCTGTGTGTTTGGAAGAACACTTCGAAACACCATCTGCAAGTGGCATGTTGGGTGGAGGACAATGTGACAGACAAACTGAACTCTCCCGTCAAACTGGGACTACAACAAAGTGTTCAGAGCAGCTGCACAGGATAATGTCTGTGTTGTCCTGTCTTGCGTGCTTGCTCATAAAATCTTCCGAAGGCGCAGCTGCACCGTCGAGTTTCAATGAGTTCGCCTGAGTGCAATGTCGCTGACTGCATTGTGAGTGTGATTCAGTCTGAACTCGGGTGCAGCGACGCAAGCACGCGCACAAGACAAGACAAAACTTTGTCAAGGCCCAGGAGGACGGCGGTAAAACTGACGCCGACCGCTTCTCACCTGACGCCGCCGTCGGGTTGAGGCGGCGCCGCACGCCCAGCGTGACGACGCCGCGCAGCGCGCTCTGCCCCATCATCGCCACCACCTTGCGGTGCGACGAGCCGACGACGGACAGCCCGTCCACGGAAATGATCTCGTCTCCGGTGCGCAGCCGTGCGTCCACGTGCGCCGAGCCGTCCGGCACGATGTGGCCCACCGACACCTGCGGACACGCGCACAGAGGGTTTATACGCATTCAAAAGACGCGGCACAGTGTCAAGAACGTCTCTGAGAAACCTGACAGTCGAACGAAGTGTCGCACTGAGAGATTCAATGTATTGTACGGGCAATGCAGCATTCTGACAGGTCGGAGTTGTTCTGACGGCCTTCAACCCCCACTCACTGAAACCTCAGTTCAAAGACAGTTTTTGTTCTTGCAACGCACTCTTTCTGTTGTGATTCATACACGCAAAAAAGAACGCAAAAGTACAAAATTGACGAAAATGTACAAACAGAATAAACAGACAAAAATTAGAGCGTTGTGTTTTCGTTCGCCTGCCATTCTGTACAAAAACGGGGAACTTCCACAGGAATGGTACCATTTTGCCTTTCGTTAAGTTCGTTTCAACTTCACCAGAAAGTACCGACAGAACTGTGGAAAGCAAGGCCCCGGTAAAGGCTGTTTGGTTCGTGGCTTCTGGCCTGCCGTTAGCTAAAATCAGCAAAACTGCAAATTGCTGGACTTTGACAAACAATTCAACTGGATCCAATGACAAGTGTTTTGCAGTTTTGCTGACTTTTCCATCTGAATGTGTGCGAAAACTGAAATCGAGCTGAACCGATTTCTACTTGTCAATCCACTATCTGGTGCGGGTGTGCGTTTTCTCAAAAACAAAATGTCACTAAAATTTACACGCATACTACCTTGGCTACCCGCTGCTCACAGGTCCAAAGAAAATGCATAACAGGATGTTTATGTGAAAACTGAAGCGGATCGTACGAAAACAGGCATACAAACAGATGCAGATGAAACTTTTCATTCAAACTTCTTGAGATATTTGAAATTTTCACAAAGCTCAATTGAAGTTGGCATCATGCTGGAAACACCACGCATTTTCTCATGCTGATTCGGAGAAATCTCATTCAACACAGCCGCGTTAAAACACTGCCATGAATGGACAGCTTTTCTTTCATGACCACCGACCGAGTTTCAACACGCGTTCAAAAAGCTGAAGCGCATCACGTTTTTCACGTACACAAAGCAAAATATTGAAGGTTTATCCAGTGCCCTTGCCCCCCCCCCCCAGTGAGCACCCATCAACTCCGACGTGGCGTTTTAGAAGCGACAATCGACTGACCTGCGATCCCTCCTCGGTGCCTCCGATGATGCGGAAACCGAAGCCATTTTCCTGCCGCTTCAGCTGCACCGTCATCTCCGAGTAGCTGCCCATGTCGTCGCCGCCGAAGCGCGTCGGGCTCCGCGAGCGGTTGAGGGAGCTGCCGGGGGAGTCCGAGGCGCCCCAGCCGTCGCGCGCCACCCGCGTCAGGCTGCTGGGCGCCGGCTCCTCGTGCTCGAACGACGTGCTCTGCTTCCTGAGCCCCCGGTCTGGGTACCCGTACCCCTGCATCGAGGTATTCTCATAGTTCCTGGGCGGGGCGCCGCCGCCCGCGGCATAACTGAGGGAGCCGGCGTAAGTCTGTGAGCGCGGTGCACCTGGGTACCCTCCCGGTCCACCGACCCCTGAGAAGTCCGGGCCAGACAGGGGTCTGTTGGTGTGGTGGTGGGAAGTGTTGTTGTGGTGACGGTAAGGCACCATGTCAGAGGGCTGCTGCATGCTACTGCCGCTGTAGCCACTGTCCCCTCGGTGCTGACTGGAAGAAGACGACGTGTATCTGGAGGCAGGAATAAAGTCTGGGGTTCCGCTCAGGTTGGAGTTGTGGAAAGACGAGCCCTGCAGCTCCGCTGTGGGCGTCTTGCTCCGCAGCTCTCGACTCCGTGACTGCAGGTAGCGGTCCTCGTCGGCGAGCGTGCCGCGCATGAACTCGGGGCCCGGGGTCCGGCTGCGCACCTCGCGCGGCTTCGGCTCCCCGGGGGGAAGCACGTCTGTCCGGAACGCGTGGTCTCCGCGTCCGTACTGCGGGTCATAGTGGTTCACGCCCCGCCGCTGCAGCGGGTCATACCCGTGCGGAGGACCCCCGGGGTATCCCCCTTGAGAGTGCGGGTGCTCGTATCCGCGGTAGTCGTCATAGAAACCGCGGTGCGGGTGGTTGGCATGGTGGTCCCCATACCCGGGGTACCCGGAGCCTCTCATGTCGCTCGCAGGTCGCGCCCGGTCCTCCTGGTCATTGACGTCCTGTGTTGGCGTCTTGCTCCGCACCGTCGACTCGCTCACCGCGTCTGCAGAAAGAAACAAAAAGCGTCAGGAATGTGAAACTTTTTCCGAGATACATTTTTCTTTGTGCACGTGCACTTTTTGCGTTTGTCTTTTTCTGTCGACACATGACACAAACTGCACACATCAAAGCTATCTGAAATGTAAAAGAGAGCGAAAGCGAATTTTGTAAAAGCGATCCTCGAAACAAAGCGCATCGTGCATTTTACACTGATGTCTGCAACACTGAGGAGCTCCTCCCAGTATTCCAGTATCTTACGACCTACAGCAAACTATCTCAGTTCAAAAATGCACAAAAACGTGGTTATCGGTCCAATCCCACACACCAGACTGTTGTGCATCTGCTGTCGTCCGCTGCTAAAACAGAGCTGTTGTGCTTTATTCTAAAACTCAACACAATCTAATATCGTTCGATGTTGTTAGCAACCTGTGCAAAGAATGACAGTGAATGCGTTTGCAATAAATCCACACTGAAATATTAATTCCAGCATTCTTTCTTTCCGCAATTAGCCCTGAACGAGGATCAATCTACTGAAACGCTGCTCCCTCAGGACCTTGTCATCACAAACTCAAGAGCTTCTCAACAGCTTCACCGAGACCTTCTCAAAACCTTTGTGTGTCAAGCGTAGTTTGCACTATTTCTGGCAGCAACAGGAGGAAAGACGGAGTGCAAACTGGGCCCAGATTCTGTCACAAGGTTCTCACCAAGAAACGACCAGGTTGGAGGCTCCTCAGACCAGGCAGCGTCAGTCTGAGTGGGCGATTTACGATCTCCGAGTCCTTGGAGAACAGCGCGCTGGGCTCGGTCGCAACACGTGCGATCACTGCCCGTAAACCAGCCACTGTCTCGTGCTTAGAATTTACTACCGTCCCCGCCGCTGGGTCACACTCCGCTCAAAGGTGGAGGTGTCCTTCGTGCCGCCAAAAACAACGTTTCCGCGAGAGAAACATGACAGCCATTGAAGAAACATCGTGTTCTTGAACGATGTCCCAGAGTTCAGCCTCAAATGGGCAGCATTCCATTCACTGTACTTGCTGGCCCGAAGAACCTTTCAAGTGGCTCGAAACGGGTCTGCCAAACACATACCGGCTCAAAGTCATTTGCTGCGCAACGAGACGGCAAACCAACAGACAGTACGACGACCGAGCGCCAAAGAAAGTTCCGACGAAGGTGCGTCACTTCGAGCCTGAGTGCCGAAGGGACAAGATTCACGGCTTTGCACTGAGCAGAAAGATTCTGGGTTCATGGCCACCAGAGATTCTTTTGACCAAGTCCTTCGTGTTTCACTTTTCTACTGCAAAACCCAAGCTGGCGATACGTGCCTTTTTACAAACAACAGCAGCGGTCGGAATTCTAAACGGAACAAAGGTCCATAAAAATCGCAGTGTTCCGATATGATCCAGTGTTTTTCCCCCTCTCACGGATGTCCTGACATTCTGCACAGTCTTTGATTCTGCACCACAGTGCGTTGGGAGCATCGGTGTGTGCATACTAATTGCGGGAAATCAATATCTAAATGCATAAAATATCCCCAGCATACCTGTACTGCATCATCATTTGACGAACAGAACTGCTTTCTCCGCACTCTGCTGCAAGCCGCTTGTTTCGTTTTGTACAGGGAAACAAATCTGATCACAACCCCAGAGTCTGAGTCGGATTGTTTGAGACCCCCGTGAAGTTGTCCAAACGAAAGTTCTGATTGTGCAGCCACCAAATGTTCTGCTTTCGTCGCCAGAAAAGACGTGGAGACTGTTCTCAAGTTTCAGATTCGGCTGGGAAGGCGGCGTCACGAACGCACCGTTTTCTGCGGAGGCAACCCAGCTGAGTGGCTTCCAATGTGTTCAGCCTTGAGTTGGTGACAAGGTCTCACTTTCGTGTTCAGTGCACAACCTGGTGTGCAGCTTCGTGCGATTTTTCTCTGCCAACAAGCTCACCTGGTGCTCTCAGGAATCGCCAGGAATAGAGAACAAACTTCTTCTGAAAACGATCTGTGGGCGCCCGCAGAACTTCTCTTGCACAAGTCTGCGTTGTCCCAAAGCTGAAGCGTTGCAAAAGACCAACTCACAGAGCGTCAATGCATTTGCTTCGCTTGGCCCAACAACCAAATGAAAAGAATTTTTCGGAGGTCGATTGAATTGCTACTCACAAAACCAACGTCAGGTGTCGAAGGACAGCTGTTGTACTTCTTAGCGTTTCATATCCGAGCAGACACTCTCATCCTTCAGCTGAACACTTCTCGTCGCGTGAGCCTGAATGACACAGGCACCACGGATTTCAATGTCATCTCCTTCCCTCTGTGGGAAATGAAAACTGAAACCTCAATCTGAATCTGGTGTTCACAATGCCCGGTGTCCACGATGCTTGCACACGTCGTCGTTCGTACATCCAATGTGTCTCGAACGGGCTCAACTCAGCTGAAATTTGACTTCATCTCAAGTCACGTACGGCGTGGGAGCAGACAATCAAACGCCACTTCCCGAACTCAGCCTCAGTTCAACCGCCCCAGCACAGAAGTCAATACGGAGACTGCACGCTCCACAACTTTGACAGGTGCGCTGCGTTTTCATTCATGAATCCAACAAAAGAAATCAATAAATTTCAAACACACCTGCTACTTATCCACTTGTATCGAGAGCTGTTTCTTTGTCAAAACGTAATGAAAAATGCTTCAGCTTTGAAAGCGTATTTACACGCTCTTGACACAACAAGATTGCGCTATTTCCAACATTCGTGATCAAATCGTCACTTTACAACGCGTGCCTGGGAAATTATCGAACGTTTTCGCCATCTGAAACACTGAACTCCGTTGCCTCTTAAAGGCTGCACAATACCAACTGAGGAACACTGATTTGCACGTGTCCAGCGACGGACTCCGCACAGAACCTGCCGCAGCCACGAAAGTTCTGGCCAAGAAACCACGTTCCTCAACAAGGAGCCGAAACCGCTCGGCAACAGCCATACCGTGTCACAGTGGCAATGGAATGACATTGGAATCTCATAACATCGCAAAAACCGACAGCACTCACTCCAGAAACAATATCCAACGCTAGACACATGTCACAATGAATATGATTCCCTTCTCGCGCACACAATGCAAATGGACCCATTATCCGTTGACGCGCACTGAGCGACACTCCCGAAGAATCTGCGCAAGGCCATCGACAGCGTCCGCTGTCTCCCTTCGCTCGACAAGACGGTTGGTTCTGTGAGACTCAGAATCTCACAACGCACAGGATTCCAGGACAACCAAATCCAAACGACACACAACGCGTTTCCACAACGAGGCGTTTGCTCGTCCGCTTTGCGACCACAGTGTAACTCGGTCAATATTTGCGGTTAGAGAGGCAGGTATGCGAGCAGTGTCACCTTTTCACAATGCCCGGTGGCCTCGATGCTTGCACACATCTCCAAATGTCAGGATCTTTGAACGGGACACACGAACCCGTGTTGACACGACCTGTCCTTTTGTGCAAAACAGTGGTCGTCTTCTTCGAGCAGTTACTTTGCTCAGTTTTCTCCTGTCAGCTTGTTGGAATTTTGTCGTTGCAAGCAAAACATCGACAGATTCGCAAACCACATTCGAACCTGTGTGCTGACGAATCATCCTCCCACAACAAAACAAGTGGAGTCCAGTTTCCTCGCGAGGAGCGATATTATGGGCAGAAGAAATCAGTAGAAAACCGTATTCTTCGTCCTTTTTCAGTTTACAGCGGCTTCAGGGATCGAACAGCAACTTCCTTGAAACTTGACAGGTTCAATTCATCACCTGGAGCCATGTTGTTGTGAACTGTGACCCAAATTTCCACACAAACTTCAAACATGCAACAAAAATAGGGCCCCTCCTTTTATCAAAAACAGCCATTTCAAAAGTAGCAGAGAAAAGGCAAACAGCCGAGTTGCCGTACCTTTTATCCTCGAGAATATCCTCAGCTTTCCTGGCATATTGAAATAGAGGTTCGCTGCTCCCAATGTTTGTGGAAGAAGCGCGTATCTCCTGCTCCAGTGTTTTCCTTGTTACTTTGCCCTCGTCTCTTCTCCTCACTTCCGTGTTGTTCCCCGCACCTCTCAGCCCCGAACTGAGCAGCCGGGCTCAGCGATGGTACTCATCTGGAGCCTGCGATAGCTCTGGCTCTGTTGATCCTGCGTGATCGTCTAATGCAACAACAAATGCTTGTGGGCTCGATCAGAAGTATCCAGACGAGCACACATCTGGGCACCAGGTTGTTGTGGATCACCTCCGCGCCTCCCCCGCTTGCGCTCCCGGTGATGGGAGTGCGATGTGCTGCGCTCATCTACGCCGCGTAATTGCCGTCTGTTTTGACAATGAACGTCCGTGGAGTCAAAAGCGCCAACTCCACGTCAGTGCAAAAGGCGTTTTCTGCTTTGATGTGGAAGAAATCACTGCAGAACTGCAAATGACGAGCCCACACAGTCTTCGTGTTTGTCCTCCCAGAAAACTGAACCAGGTCACAATGATCTCGGTTTTGCTGGGCTCCACCTGCCTGGGAAAAGACTTCACCCTTTCTGTGAACAGTGCACCTCCGCACGCAATACTGTGTTCACAGGTGTGAAGCTCGCAAGGTCACCACAGTTCAGCAACAACCCGAAGTTGTCAAATTTGACACTTGGACGGGTTTTTTTTATGCCAATCCGAATCACAGGTGTCCCAAACGGTCCAAACTCAGTGCAAACGTAAGTTTTGCTCTTTGTCAGGTTGCATGCCCTGTAGCTTGTCCTGAACTGTCTCAACAATGCAACAAGTGTCCGACACAAAACCGCGAGCTTCGTTCATCCACTGCTCTTGAAACCTGACCGTGGTCAGTGGCTCTGACTCTGCTCCTCGCTCCCTGATAGCGACGCCTCGTCTGACGGTTCCGCGCGTGTGTTGCGGGGCGCACACCACGCTCCACAGCGTTCAGCACATAACGACGCCTGGATCTCTGTGCAGCGGCCGCTCGCCCGCCCACCGAGAGATTAATGTAGATAGCGCAGGGATCAGCGCCCCGAGCCTTGTGCCGTGATGTAGCCGCTCGTATCAAACAGGATCTACCTGAGTACTCCGGCCCACTCCTTCATATCCTTCACACGGCGATGCAGCAACAATGGAGAACGCGATAAAAATCTGGCAAGATTTGTGTGAACACAGCGAGTTTCGCTGATTCTTTCCTTTCTGTGAAAATTAGTTTCTCAGGCTCATCAATTCCACAGTCCACGGACGCTTCTTAGCTTGATTCTCGCCACATCAAAGATTCATGAATGTTGTCCTGCTTCATTGTTGCAAACAAAAATTTTCCATCCAGGAATCATGGATTCCCACAAAACACCACTTTATGACTGGTTTCGTGGGCACAACGCACGCTGTACGAGTGATCTCTTCACCTGCTGCCATTTAGAATTCCAATACCAAATTGCTCACGATTGGAGACAAAATGCATCCTTCCAGCCCATAAACTGCACGACTTTCAGACAAACAACGTCGAAATCTTCTGGTAATGGTGCATGATAGCGACAGGCGTTGGTGGATCTCCTGACAACAGGTCAGTGGCCAGGTAACAGGCACTTGTCCACATGACAAATTGCGTGAGAAAAACTGCCCAAAAGTGCCTTTATTATGGAAATTAGTACCCTCCAGGGCCCATAGTACACTCACCACCATACTAATGTCAGGACTTGCACATACTCCCCAGTCAATGTGGTATTTTATTGCATTGCAACTCTTGGTGACCTCATCACTTCATGGAGTTATGATCAAGGAGTTTGACAGTGACTGACAATGCACGACCTCGCTGACGTCCTGTGAGCTTCGCTGTAGAAAGCAAGCTCTTCTCATTTTTTGGTGACAAAAAACAAGTTTGACATTCAACACAGACGCACTCAACCAAGGCACAAAAGAAGCCATCCAACACAGCAAGTCACAAGTAGCGATCGCGTCGTCTCCCATGAACCACCAGCTATAGAAACCAAGTTTTTGAAGAGTCAACAAGAATGCGAGTTGACATTGGCTCCACTGGATGGGAAGGATCCTCCTTTCAATTCAGCTGCAACAAGGATAAACCCTGTTCCATTCGACAGGAACCTCTATTACACTGCACTGCTTCCCTCCGGAGGCCATGGCCGAACCAATGACCATCAAACTGCAGATGACAGTAACTCGTGATCTTCTGGTTTCACAGCGTTCATCAGAACTCAAATTTGCACATCTGGCAAAAAAAGCAAAACCAAAGAACCACTTCACGGGTTTGTCAACAGCACCTTTTTGCACGAACACCTTTCAGGACCTTGGTTCCATGTGGTTGTTGAAGTTTTAAGACACAAAATCAGACGAGTACAATGTTTCCTGGTGTTAAAACTTCTAACTTACCTGGTTCAAAGCTGAAGACCTTCTTGTGTGTCACACGAAAAGTTCTGTCTGTCTTTCAATGCTGCGCCTCAATTTAATCCCAGCATGGAAATACATCGCTCGTCAAGAGAGCAACTATCACACAGTGAACACACTGCTGTTTCCCCATCCCAACAAACGCGTCTTTCCCCAAACTTTTCAGTTCCAGATCCCGCCAAACGATTTAGTCTTTCACAACACGACCTGGAAATGAGAGGCTCGTACCAACCTGGACGTGCACGGAGCACCAGTCAAGTTGTTTCACAAAGAAACCATCCCAAGTTGTACGCATTCTGCAACAGGTGTTTTCAGTGTGTCCCCATCGCAGCACTGCCGTGAGAGTTCCTTTGCATTTATGGGACTGTGCTCACACACAGTTGACATCAATGGCAGGGATGGTGGACATGCTCAGCTGATTTTCGCGAACTTTGTTCTTGAACCCAAGACGACAGTCAGTCAGGAAGCAACTCGACCCTATCTGATTTCCTGGCTCTCTCAACCTGTCCCATCAGCGGCAATACCAAAATATTTCCGAAGAAAGCGAAAACTGTGATCCCTTTCCTCTGGCGAAAATGACAAGGAGCTTCAGATTCGCGTGGAACCATGTGAGAAACTCGCATAACTGGCCAAAAAGGCGTCAGTTTGGTTTGGGACGGTGAAACATGAATGCGAGTGCATCCTCTGGGCGCTTACTGTCTTCGATGATCTTCATACACGGGAACCAACACACAGAAGTTGTGTGAGAACACAATGGAGACCGATGTTGCGTGTTCTGTGCAACCAGCACACCAAATGTTTTGCAAACACTTCACGCACCACATTGCCCTTGATTGGATCTGCTCGCAGGTGTTTGTTCGTGCTGCAATGTGTAAAATGTGAAGCCGAGTGGAGTGACTTGATGTCACGAAGGTTTCTAGCACAACGAACTAATGTCCATTTCGATGAACATTTTATTGTCCCCCGAGACGTGCGTTTGGGGAGTCTTCAGACGGGCAACTGCTCGACTGTCGGATCAGTCAATGGCTGCACGAAGAATTCATCTGCTCTTCCGACTCGCGCGTGCGCCATGCGAGGAATCTGGAATGTTTGGACCAGATGACGCAGGAATCACAAGTATGATGAAGAGCCTGCTTCATTCAAGTGCCTCCAGATGAACGACTGCAAATCCAGACCTCGTCTGCAACCAGTCTGTCCGTTGCAAGTGATCAAACTTATCTGCCAAGTGGAACCGATGCGCGCACTGCTTTTTTGTCCTGTGCACAAGCGGAAATTTTCAATCCCCAGAAGGTTTTCCGACAGTGGCCATGACCACAAAACTTTCCCTCCAAGAATTGTGAATCAAGAGAGTCAACTGGAACAGAATGCAGGTGCTGTTTCGTTTTGAAACGGATCGTTCTGTTTCATATGCTCCACCTACAGCAGTCTCACATCACGCTACTGAACAGAAATGCTTCTTATCTTCCGTTATTTTATCCATAAAATGAAAGGGAGAATTCGCGTTGTGGCAGCCTCGTAGCAAAGTGTAACAAGTTCCCCTTCACTTGACAAGATCTTTCCAGAAAAGGGCGAGCGACATTTGCGCAAGAGAGGGCGGGGCGACATTGTCGAGGCAAAAGAAACACTGCATGCCGCATCAAGCCACTTCTTTGCGAGGAACACACAAAAAAAAAAGCGCTTTCAAATGCAAATGTCAAGTGTCTCGCTGCTCCAACACGGATTCTCTTGGAGACAAGACTCCTTTGCACAACACAAGGAAATCCGATTATCTCGTGGTGCTGGACGGATCGTGTGCCTTTGATGCCAATGAAATCCGCCTGAACAGATTCCACGTACAGGTGAATGTGCTTCTCACCTGCACTTTCTTGGCATCAATGCCAAAGTCCTGCTGGAAGTGGGAAACACAAAAATCTGCTCGGTCAGTTTTGATGGCGCAGTGAAACTGGATGTGCCAGAGATGCGCAGAACTAACAGCGTCCACACATCATTGTTTCAGCCATTTGTTGGGCAATATGGCGTCCACAAATTCAATTCAAACACGCTTCTCGGATCTGATTTCAAATCAAAACCGCTTTCCAACAAACGCAAACCACAACAGTCGAAACACCTCGATCACGCTCTTTTTCAAAATCAATTAGTATGGCAGCCAGACGCCAAACCGACCATAATAGTCTGCTCGCAATTCGACAATACTGATCACAAGGCAGTAATTCAGCAACAAGTACCATTGCAGTGAGTGGTCACTATCTGTGAGAGGCCACTCAAGTGGCCCAGACACTAAAAGCGCAAGAAACTGCTTCTGTGCGCCAGGCTGCACGTCGACTCTCTTGGAAAGGTACAACATGACACAAGATTTGCACTCGCAGGCTTCTGGAAGACCTTGTTCCCCTCTTCCTGTTCACGGAAACAGCAAAGCGAACTTGAAATGTATTGTTTCAAGTTTTCCAAGCGAAGACATTTACTCACGTGGACGGCTGCCTTAACGGCACTCAACATCCGGAAACGATTTGGCCGATTTGTGCACTTCTAGTCAACCAAACAGCTACTCCACGGACGAAATGTGAACTTTTCTGTTTTCCGGTTGTAGCATGCAGTGTGACAGTGCATTCATTTTCCAGTCATGCGACCCCAAAATCCAACACTGCGTGGTGCGAGCCTTTCGCCAAACAGAATGCATCTGTTTTGTGATTCTATTTTGGTTTTATCTCAGCGCAGCAAATGTAATGATCCACTTATGAATTCCTCTCCGATAAGGATGCACATGCAAACACCACTCTGGTGACGTACGAGTTGTTCCCCAGGTGTCCCGGGATATTTTTCAAAGGAACCGAATTTTTCCTCCATGTCCTCTGAAAACGATTTGCACTCGTCCCGTTGTTTCATGACAGTTGAAGCACGTTCCAGAATCCACCGAACGAGTATTCCGCGTGGGCACACACACACCAGTCGCAGCTCCAGCTACTTCTACCTGTCACCAATGTCTCGTGTTGCGTTAACCTTTGCAGTGCTGCACGGTCGCTTTAAATGCTGAGCAGCTTCAGTCTACCACACGCCCTCAATGAAATCCTAATTTGGCAGCGACAAACAGACGACAACAGCAAAACCACAACACCGCGTCGAATTGCTTCCTTCGCGTCAACAGTCGTCCTTTGCTGTTGAGAAGCAACTGGGTTTTTCGTCAGATGTGTCGAAACTACCACAAGAATGAGACACCAAAATACGCGCAACAAGAACACTTGTCGGTGTGGTATCTGTACACAATTGAGAGGTGGCTGTCCGAAATACCAAGCTCACTTTTTGTGACTGGTCAAAGGTTTGTCAGCTGTTTTGTTGATGCATCCAGAATTGTTTGCAACAAAGCATGAAATTCCAGGTGCGAAAATGTCGCGTGAAAAACAGTTCAAGCCAAACACGCACTGAAGAGCAACTTTCTTTGTCGGACCATGAACGACACCAAAAACTTTGGTCTGTTCAGAGCAGATCAGACCTACCCATCCAAAACGAGACCTGAAGATCGTCATTTGAAGGAAATCAGCTGTGGACTTGCATAACGAATTCTACGTGGTGCACAACACTTATCACTATTTCATGGCACAAGCTCCCAACGTTCAACACACAGCCTCCTCTGCGCATGACGCTGGCGCTTTCAATCAATCTCCGGCACCTGTTGTGACAACGGCCACCTTGAATTCCCGAATCAGCTCAGTCTGAAACTGAAACTTGTAAACATTCCACCGCCTCCGCACAGGAACAACAGTCGTTACAAACTCTAAAAATAAAACACGAAGGCAACACCGAGCAACAATCAAACTTGGCATCAGCAGCACGGAATGGTGTTTTGTCTGGTGTGACATTCTTCTGTGGAACAAGACACTGGTCCCTGAGACATGGCACAAGAACTCACCGAAGAGATTGAAATCTGCCAACGTTTCAGCTTGTGAACAGCTCAGACGTTCAGCAATCACGGCATTCAAAGTACGGATGTTGAATTTTCCCCGTCAGCTCCACAGACACACAAAATCGAAAGCTAGGCTCTTTACGTTTCAGAAGGCAAAGGTGATTTCCCAGACACCCACTCGGGAAATCGACACAAGCCAGAATCGAAGCCGTGTGGGTTTGTCTGTTGGCACGGAATGTCACAAATCTTCTGCACGTCAGCAACTCAGTGCACAAAATCAGAGGCTGAACGTCATCACACACAAGGCAAGCAGGTGCTGGGTGACAATGAGTTGACTTGTATCGACATGCAAAAACCCAACAATGTCTCAGTGACGAAAAGGCAAATGGAAACGTTTTGACAATGATGCACTGTGCACCAAGGTTCGATACTCCAAGCTGTCATTTTCTGCTTTCGATTCATTGCAACTGCCTGCCTCTCAAACCAACAAGTTCACCCATCATTCGTGGTGATCTTGTTCGGTCCCCTTTTCTTGATCGCACTTTTGCAATGAAAGAATCACACTTTTGTTCTGGATACAGCTGTTCTGTTCCAGACTTCACTGTTTCTCAAATAACATACCAAGAAATTGCTTGAACCACATCAACCCCTCCACACCAGACCGGGAGGGAACTGTCTGGCACCAACAACAAAAGGATTTGTTGTGAAGGGAAGCGTGTGTTAGTGCTTTTGGATTTCGTCTGAACAGCCTTGTCACATTCATCAGATTGGCCGATGTCAAATCTCATCGAAGTTCAACAAAGCTGTCAGCTTGCGCTCAAACTGCCACATTGTCGACACTAAATGCCCGTTTTGTTGCACCACCCAGTCTCCAAAGCAGACCCAGATCTCAGGAGTCGAGAAACATGCGTGCACTGTGAATTCCACTGAATCACTGAGGGTCTTCAAGACTGATCCAGTGACACAAAACGTGTCTTACGAGTAAAAAAGAAACTTGGGCAGTTCGTACATGCTGCGTTGGATGGATGATCTTCCTTCGCGCAGTGTTGAACTTCGTTGTCCTCACGTGAGTTCACAAAGAGTTTGTGATTCTTTTTACCACTCGTACGTTCGTACACGGACTTTTTGTGGCATTCCGCAACGGTTAGCACATGCCTTACCATTCTAAGTGTGCTTTAAATTTAATGCAAGTTCATGTCCTGCAGTGTCACGATGCCCTCATCACCAAGTGCACACCATCCACGACACACGACACGCACAAGACTCAGCTTCGACTCGCCGTCCAAACAGCTCTTTGTGCGGTGCGGTGTGTCGTGGACTTCACCAGCTAAAGAACAACCACACAGTTGCTGCGCGTTCTTCCAACAAATACCAACAAAAGTGCAAAATCTCAAAATTAAGAACGCAAACAACACCACAAAGCAAAGGAGACTGGAAACATTCCGTGACAGCAACTGTGTGGTATTTTTGAAACAACTACAAACAATTTTGTTGCATTTCTCTACCTGTCGGTGTGTCGCCATCTTGGTCTTGACCTTCACTTTGACCTTTCTCGCCGTTCATACCGTTGACCAATTCTTTCTCGTTCGATTCTTCTGACTGGGGTGGGGCTGAACGCACAACACAGGTGGACGTTAACACACATCAGTGACAACACCAGCAATCTTTGTGCTGTGACAGAAACAAATCTGCTCACAAAATTATTTCGAAAGAAAAGCAGAAACGTGTCAGAAACGTGAACAAAGACGTAAAAAACCAGACACTCTTCCTGTCCTCGTGGGACCAACGACAAAGAAAAAGAAAACGCCGACAAAATCTTACCTTTGTAAAACGACCAAGCGACAGTCTCTGGACCCAGCAAGTGTTCTCTGAACGATACTTACAGCTGGAAATACTGCATTTGTGACGATGGCCAAACTCGACGGGCTGATTTCTGCATCAACTGTGTCATCTGCTCTGATTTCTGTTGCTTTTTGGGAAGATTCAGAGCAACACATGCATTCCTGCACTGTACCTGGAGGGCAGAGGCCGGAGCATTTGTGAGCACCCAAACTTGTTTACATTGAAATTGCAAATGATTTATGGTTGAACGCCCAATTTCAGTCAAATTAGCAGTGGCCGTGCAGCCAGCCTCCGGCATTCAGACCGACAGGTCTGCACATCACAGGTGTCCACTGGCACGTTCAAACTTGATGGGGCCCACTTTTCAACAAAACTGGGCCACCTTTAGATTTTTGCGGTCGTGAGCTCAAGAAAAGGAAAGGTACGATTATTTCACCGACAGAACAAATTACCACGACTGGAACGTCAGACTGGGAAGCCGAAATCACGCCTATCTTGACAGTGAGCAAGGTATTTCCGAGGGGCATGCCATTTACGTGCCTGGGCGAGCCCGAGTTGCGCTGCAGGCTGCTGGAGGTGTCGTCGGCGCTGAGCAACAGGCTGTCATCAGGACGCGCTCTCCAGTGCAGACGACATGGCAGAACAGCGCTCTCTTTCCATTTGTGGTCTCCCCAACATGTTCTGTGGTTTCAGACTTCAGAGTGTTGCACAGCAATCAAAGTCAACGCTATTGTCTCTTTTCACCCAACAGCCCGAATCAAGGAACCCATCCCAATGACAAAGCCAACATGCACGTCGACTCGAGTGGATCTTTTTCGCTCACATGCGTGGGAGAACATGCCGATAAAGGGAAGGAATCTTCTGCTCCACTGCAATGGCAATTGTCAGTTTTCAAGACGGAACGTAAGAATCCCAGCGTGCATTGAGCATCTTATCTTCAGGCTTGAGGAGGTGCATCATAAAGACCCCGTCTGTGTTCGAGTATGTGAACGAAGCACGCGCTCTGTTCCCTGCGAATTTACAATTTGTTGGTTTCAAATTCGCCCACACTTTGAAACTTCCAGAAAAGTGAAGTGTCAAACAGCAAAGCACCAGCCGCATGCCGGGTTTCTTGCACCAAGAATTGAAAGCAACAAGAAGTTTTTTTCTTACAAAACAAAATGAAAGATCATGTTTCGAAAAAAAAATCCAAATCGCTTTGGAACTGTTGAGACTCAAGTCATTCCCAGTGAGAAATCGTGACAATAAAGCCTCGACAAAAATCTGAATGATTCAGCAGCTGAATCTTGACAGAAACTCAATTTGAACCCAAAGTTAACTGAAGGAAAAGAAGTGGCGACCGTTTTCTGCATGAGAGGATTGTTTGCTTTTGAATTGGAGGCGTCTTTCCCGTATCACCCACTGCGGGAACAGTGAAACTCCTGACCAGCCACAGGTTTGAAAAGAACCATCAGTTCGTCTCGTTTTCTTTCAAGAGGAAGTCAGTCTTACCATCACAAACTTGTGTCCATTCTCCAAAAGCTCAGTGAAACGTGCCTTTGGTTCCATGATCATTGAAACGAAGGCAACAAACCTGAGCCCATCGGGAACACGCATGTCGCTCCAGTGTATTGTCGAGGGAAAAGGTAAGGAGCACGCACCGTTGTTCTGGTCGCGATACGGCTTGGGCTCCACCAGATTGTGAGGTCAGTTCAGAGAGAAAGGGGAGTTTACGTACCGTTGTCTGACTCCGGTGCGTAGAACGGGTGACCTCGCTCGTTTTTTGGCGTCCGTCGTCCGTCCTCGTTTTTCTGCAAAAGTGCAACAGTCCCGTTGAGACATCTCATTCCACCCATGTTCACAACAAAGCCACTCTCCTTCCTTGTCAGAACCGAGAGACTCGTTTACCTTCGAATTTGACCGAAGTATACTCACTGCCTTGCCGTTGCGCTTGGCCTTGGTCGGCGTGAGGAGGCCTCCGCGCTGGATCACGATTTGGGACGGCACGTCGCGCTTGCAGTTTTTCAGCACCCGCACCACGTCAGCGTGGTTCATGTCCTTCACCTGAATCTGGTTGATCTCCACGAGCACGTCGCCTTCCAACAGCGTTTGGCAGCGCGACCGGTCCATGATGTGCTTCACTTTCTGCCCGTAGGCGCTGTCCGCTATGGTGAAGCCGAAGCCCATGGAGCCCTTGACGATGTTGACGGAGAGAAGCTCGGGGCGGCTGCTGTCCGGCAGCGGGTGCGAGTTGGAGCTCATCTCGTCGAAGCTGCGGTTGCGCAGGTTGGGCGGTTTGTCGATGTTGTTGTTGGTGCTGAGGTCGGGAAGAGACTTGTGGGTGTGGTGATGGGAGGAGGAGTAGGACGGGGTGTGGGTGGTGGTCGCTTGACTCCCGCCCTCAGGCATCGTCACCGCCACCGTCGTCACGATCTCCGTGTTGGGGTCGTTCGGGTCGAAGGGCAGCGAGTAGCCGCGACACACCTCGAGCGTGACGCGCTCCCCGACCGGGATGCCCTGGAACATGTTGACCACGTCCTGGTGCGTGTAGCCCAGCACACACGTGTCGTTCACAAACACCAGCACGTCCCCTGTAACGCAAAGTGTGATGCTTGTAAAACGTTCCTCCGGGCACTTCAAGACTTCCATGAAAACAAATGTCAGTCAGATTCTGACAGCCACCTCACTGAAAGCAGCGCGTGCTGCGCGCATTTTGTGAGAAGCGACACTTGAGAAACGACATGCGGACGGTTCACGACACGCACCTGTTTTCAGCAGTCCGTCGGCGAAGGCGGGTCCCTCGGGGACGACGTTTTTGATCTGCAGGAACTCCTCGTCGGTGTCGTCGCCGCCGACGATGGTGAAGCCGAAGCCGCGCGGAGACTTGGCGAGCGCCGTCTTGAGGAACTCGCCCTTGAGCTTCTCGGGGTCGCGCGTGAAGAAGCGTCGGTACGTCCCGTACGCTGACAGCAACACAAGATGGAGACTCTTCAGCACGAAGTGACAAAGTTTGAATTTTGGGAGGAAATTTGAGATCACCATCATTTAAGAGAATGCGGGTGTATGTCCCTGCAGAGACACAGTTTGGTTGGGAGTTTTCAGTTTGTGACGTCGCTCACCTGGCGGAGATTTCCTGCCGTTCATCTCGACATCACTGCGCGAGTCGTCGCCGCCGCGGTGACTTCCAGAGTCGTCTGCAAAATCAAACAATCATCTGCTTCAAGCTGTCTCGCTGATCATAAGTGATGTTAGATTTCCGTCACCACCGACAGCATCGACATGTCCTCCTTCAAATGTTCTTGTGACCGAATCAATGTTGGAGGGAACACAGTTTTGACTCGGATTCCGACCAACTAGGTTCATCGTTGCCTTGGTCTCAATCAAAGTTCTGTCACAAAAGGTGCACCCACCATCGCGGTTCTTCTTCGCTGCTGCCACCGGATTCTCATACTGAGTCTTCCTGTTCACGTGACTGCAATAAATCATCAAAAATATATTCATTGGAAAATATCCCTGAACGTGTCAGCTCACTGAGGTCGTCAGTGCAGATTCTGAGTGACTGAATTTTGGAACTCACTCGATGTAGTAGGTGCCGTAGTGAGGGTCCTCCACCTTCTCCCAGCCGTACGGCAGCTCTGAAAAACACACAAAGTAACGCGTGTACTTGTTTGCAAAATGTCAATTTCGTTTTCTGTCACACTTGAATGAAAATTAACCGGTAACACTGGAGATGAATATCAGGACAGAAGATTTTGACTGAATAGGGAAGACTGCGGGTTGGGGGACGGTCAGGACTGAGCTGAACAACCGAACTTTTTGCCCAGAGCCTAACAAGCTGCAAGTGGTGAGGATATTGTGTTCAACTGGGCTCTGATTTGTACTTGTTCGATCCACATTGTAGCAAAGATTTGGGGCCTATTTGCGGACAAACTCATTACATCCTTCACCGTAACTCAAGCTACTCCACTCGAGGCCAACACAAGTATCACCAGGGGCCAGAGTTCACAGAAGCGGGGTCAGGGTCAGCAGCTCCACCTGGAAAACGCTTCTGTTCCGCAAAATGAACCCAGTGCAACAGTTGAACTGCACAAAACAACAACTGTGGCGAAAATATTTAATTCTGGCATCAACAGATCCACCTTCCGATCGACAATTTTGCGCACATTTGTGCACGTGTGAAGCGCGAGTTAAGTGAACCAAACATGCGGATCTGCAGTTGTGTTTGGCAACATTGCAAGAACGAACTGCACAGGTCCCTTTCACAATCGTGCACATACGAAGGGGCAAGGTAGCTCCTGAAGTTTCACGATTCTGAGCCGTTGCTCTTCCGATCCAAGCGAGTGCAATACCCAGAGGCGAAAACTTCTGTTCGCCTGTGTGGTAAATTTCGTCTCCACATTTTGCCGTTTTTGTCATCGCAATTTGCATGGAGAGGGAAAATTTTCCACATTTTCATCTGTGCGGGGAATTTGATCCTCAAATCAAGGCAAACTTTCGCACGATGCAACAAGACAAACGTGTACAAACCTTTGTCAGTTTCAATTCCGAGCAGGTGTATCCAAGGAAGGGACATGGCCTTCAGTCCCTTTTTAGCCTTGCACAGACTGCCAAATCTGCGCGCAAACCTCGATCTGAACTTGGACATGGTTGTAATATCCTTCTTTCCTCAGAGCAGGTGCGCTATTGTTCTCGAGACGTGTTGTGTTGCGCAATTAGCGCATCAATCAGCGGTGATGATCAGGGCCGCTCATCACCTGAGCGATAATTAGTCGCATTCACTCCATCATAATCACTCCTTCCTGCTGACAACCACACACACCGTCTACAACTCGCCTCCACTTAATGAATACGTTAATCCCACCGATCTGGCAAAATCATTGACAAAACAACACTGGTGCAGGGGGTGTTGATTTGGCTTCAAATCAAGTGCACAGTATCCACCGGACCAGTGTACCTCAGACTTATTCGTATCCTCACACCCTTCCACCCGATGTTCGTTCCAGTGCTCGTGTTTCATAATCCATCTCTTATCGAGTCATAAATACCGCAGCACTTTTTTCCTTGCTTTTCCATACCAGACTCAGGGCAAGAGATTTCCCAAGGATTGCAGAAAATGCCCGTAGCTCCTGGAACCTGTCATCACCTGCAACTTTTTGCAGGGTTCTGCTCAGTGCAACCAATGTATTTGGAGCTTTTTTCGCCCCCAACTGCGGCAGTCAGCAGGTCGAGTCTGTTCAACACGATGCAACCCGACAGAGTCTATCACAGATCACTGAAGCTTCACCAACCACCGTTTCTTGCTCAGTTACCAATTCCTCCTTGCAAATGCCAAACTTCGTTGCAGCTGCAGTTCTCGTTGGCGCTGAGATCAGCTGATCCTCACAATAAACTCAAGAAAGGTGTGCAGCTGGTGTGCACTTTCAGTCACTTTTGCGACCTGCCATCTTTTTTCATCGGAACCTCCGCTTCGTCTCGTGACACAGAGTTCTGTTGCGTCAACCCTCTATGCCAACGTTGACTTCTGCTTGTGAATCAGTTTCTTCCAAAGTCAACGGCGTTGATCAGGCTGCTCGAAGATCCCACACATCTCCCAACATCGTTCGCTTCAGTGTCGGCCCGCAGCAATGCAACCACGCTCCACGTGAATGGTGCACATGAAAACACAATCCCAGGTTCCCCTGCTTCCAATACTCGTACACTGCCAAACGTTCTGCTTCCCAAAGCGCTGGGAAACGAACGATCTCTCTGCTAACAGTTCAGTTTCCGGGAACTGTCAGTCTATCGACAATGATGTGTTTCTGGTACAATTGATCCAAAATAGAAAAGGCAACTCATTGGGTCACGAATGTCCAAGCGAGATGGGTGTGGCAAAACGAGCTCGTTGTGAATCCCACAGGAAGAACTTCATCTTCACAGGGGGTATGTCAGCTACTGTTCTCAAACGCACGATCACTCTTCGTCTACAAACGCGCAGATTTACTCGTGTCCTTGAACAAAGTGAGCAAACACTCCGACAGGTACGCCTCACCTGGGCAAGTGAAGCGGTGGCAGATATTGTCAACAAGAACATTTTAAATTTCTAATTAGTTTGTACGTGATTCACATTATTCATACCACAGCCAAGAGCTCATTACGCAGGCAGCACCACGCATTCCTCGTTTGGTGGGACAAAGCCCTGGGGACGCTTTTGTTCGAGACCTGTGTTTTGCACTGTCGAACCGCACAGTCGATCTCAAGTCCAACATGCAACGCAAGGAGGGGAAGTACCATAGAGCTGTGAAAATTACAATTTCCTCAGCCAAATCCAACACATAGACACACAAGTCGCACCCAGGGAAAAGAGGAACCCCACATTTGCTTTCATTTGCGAGGAAAAGATCCCTCGTAATTGTCAACTTCCACCGCTATTTGGAACGACACCCCTTTCTTCGATGCTCAATTTCTTGGCAAAAGGTGCGTGATACAAGGGAACGGTGTGCACGTTCGTGCACAAACACGCACTTCTTTCTCGACAAAAACTGAGCGCTGCCTGTTCACTGTTTTGAATCCTTCAACTTTCAAGGAACATTCAGGGAACCTGCGTCCCTCACGCGCAGACATGCACGGAACCCTTCAGAAATGAAAAAGAGTGATGAGCATTCAAACAAACACAGGTAATGCACTCAGTTCCAAACCTAGATCTGACACAAGTATGCCCTCAATGCGCCTCTCAACAGAACGCGCATTCCAGAAAAAGACTCCCAGCGTCTGCTCAATCTCCGGATGCTCTGATGGTCTGCCAAAGACATTTTCGAAATGCTGGTGAATTGCAGACAAGTGACACAGAGGAAGTTCTCGTGTTTTGACAAGACACTTTGTTTGACTAAAATTTTCAAGAAAAACCTTCCTCAGCACGTGAACGAATGAATACTGCGGCTCAAATTGGTGGTCGGACAATTTCCGCAGATGCTTCTGAAGCCAGTTGCTTGCTCCACTCTACTTTGGATTCTTGGGATCAATTTCCCCTATCTTTGTTGTCAAAACAGCGCCGCTATTTTGAGGTTCCTAATCTGCGTCTGTCTGCATCGGACGTTGATGGAGCCCAACTCATCGCAGCGACGCTCAGCTTCACGCTGGTCCAGGTATGCCACGCATCCACCAGCATCGGAAAACCAACAAATGTCATCCTCAAATCAAAACAACTCGATACGAGCTGTGCTGGGCGAAATCCTTTTTCTCCAGTGGAAACACAAAAGTGAAGGGATTCGAGTACAACTGCACGGAAGTTGTGCATGATGATTTGATGTGTTGTGCCACAGACAGAACAAAAAGAGGTTCATCCTGTCACACAGCAAGCAACCATTCATCCAAATCAGAAAACTTGCGCTTTTCAGACAAAGCAATTTGAATGCAACTGAAGATTCTGATTTCGATTTCCCGTTGCATCATTTGGTACAATTTGCACCTGTGGAGCTGTTCCGCAGCTTCCTACGAGGAGTCATCTGCGGAGCCGGGCAAGAATCCGAGGAAGTTTGTTGCTTTTGCCTCACAAATCGCTCTGAATGATAAGACTGGAACAAAGAACGGGGATGTTCCAAAGGAAGCAGTTTTTCCTTGGGAAAGTTCCAATTTCATTTACTTCAGAGAAAACTACAGACTTTCAAGCACAGCATCAGCCGCGCGCCACAGCTTGATATCAGCAACAGGGTCACAGCATTGGTAAAAAATATACGTACTCGTCATTAATCTCACTGTCTTGAACGTTCGACTGCACTGTTTTGCAAAGCTTCTGAGACTGAAGGTCCGCGCAACTGTTTGCGATGGCAGTAAGACCGCTGTTACCGTACGATGAACCCGGCCTGTCATGTGCACCAAGAACGAGCAAGTTGAGGGGAGGAGGCTCACGAAAAAACACGACTCGTACTTTAAGAGTCACTTTCCCAGTCACAATTCTCACCGTTTTTATTCACAGCGGAGAAAGCAAAACTGAAACACCAAAAAGGACTGGTAAAGAACAACACATCAAACGCCCTGAATGTGTCATCGCCTGCACAACGCACCAATTACCACTGTTTGCAATGGGCGTGACCGGAAAGTTACCGGCATGAACAACACCCATAGTGCTGAGCCAACGCTACAAAGTACAAATTGCCGAGCCATTTTGTAACAGCTTCATCACAAATGCGTCATATTTCTGTCATGACGCGTCACGGACACTTTTTCAGGGTTGGCTGTCAGGCTGGAGCCCGAGCAAACAAATCTGACTTCACAAAAACACGTTTTGGAATGTCACACCTGCAGAGCAGCAGATAATGGCTTGCCACAATGAACTTTGTGTGCCTTGCGAACTTTCGACTTTTCACCAAGCAGTGCGCCACAACAATGACACATGAAGCTGCCAAGCGATCCAGCGCCATGGTGACACTGATTGACAAGTACAGTCAGGCGTTTCAAGTGTTGTCTTCCGTGTCCTGGGCCAGTGAACAGTCCCTCCACAATCTCAACGAAACGCAAGGCCATTGCGCCCGACTTCGGTCCTCAGTTTTACTTTCGAAGTGGTTGAGAAATTATCGATGGAGAAAAGGCACGACCTGTGCTCGGGGCGACCACCTCATGCCAAAATGTGACACCCCAAGTAAATCAACAAACAGCAATAATGGAGCCTGACAAACAGTGTAACCGATACCGGACGACTGTCTCAATCGTGAACCTGCCAAGACTCTTTCTCACAGATCAAAGCAACAAGCGCAGCAAATGGCTGAGTGTTTGTTGTGTCGTTTGAACTCGTTTCCCATTCTGCGATCAATCAGAACCATTCATTGACGAGTGACGACTTTATGACGACTGGCAGTCTCCACGTTACACTGTCAGATAGAATTTGTCACCTGAATTGTGAAATTCGCTCTTGGAAGAACAGTCACAACCGAGCCAAGCATCCTGTGAGATTGCACACAAGCCACATGGACGCAATGATTCTTTTGCAGACTGATTTCATGGTTCTGGATCACACCTCGACTCGGACGCCGTTTTTCGCTGCTTCAGGGCCGCGGCTCTCAGCAGCCCTACTCACCAGTGCTCTCAATGAACTTGACCTCGAGTCCGTTGACCTCGGCGGTGAAGGTGATGTCTCCGCTGACGGCGCTGCTCAGCGACGCCGAGTCCCAGTCTCCCTCTAGTGGCGGCGGCGGTGGCGGCAGCGGCGGTGAGTCTCGATCCACTTCGTTTTCAAAATCATCCCCAATGTCTTGCTTTTCCACTTTGGATCCGTCTCCCACATCCACTGCACATTCATCAACGACGCCATTGTCCGTGTCGCTTTCACTGACGGCGTTCCCGCGCTGCTTGTCCTCATTCCCTTCTTCGAAACCGTCATCTTTTTCCGAGCTGTCCTCTCCCTTTTTCAAGTCATCCTTCTCGCTTATGTCGATCAGAGAGAGGCTTCGGAGCTCCTCGGGACTCTCCTCGATGATGATGTCCACGTGACTGTGCACGTGACCTGTCAGCCGCCGGAAGTTCGGTTTCTTGATGACGCCGTTCACGTTGCGTCGCACTTTGCGCCGCTCCTTGCCAGCTGACGGCGCAGCTGTCTGATTGGACGATCCTGCTGCCATCGAGACTTCTTTGGACGAGGCCACATCTTGTGTATTTTTTCCAATTGCTTCATTGTCAGCTTTGGAGAACCCGTTTGAAGCAACACTGCCGTTGTCGTGACAACTTGACAGACCCGTCTCACCAGTTTTTGACGACACCCCATTCGCAGCGACAGCATTGGTGAATGACGTCACGTTGTTTCCGGTGCTCACGATCGGCTTGGAGCTGAGTGCGTTCGTTGTGATCGCCACGACGTCGACGCGCGGTGGTGGCGGCGGCGCGACGCGAGAGCGACTCTTGTTGGGTGACGAGTGCGCCACGGGCGGCTCTGTGAACACCATCGTCAGTCGCAGCGCGCTACTCAACTTTCCGTCTACGAGTCACTACTGTCCACGTTTCTGCTGAACAAGCAACTCAACACCGTTCGACCTCTGTTCTGCCTGTCCATCCCAAGACATCCTTGCAATCACTGTCAGTTTTTGGTGCTTCCCAAACCTGAACATTCGTGTGAACGTTCTTGATGTGTGATTTGTGCGTTTGAGCTTGTTGTACACTGAACGTGCTGTATTTCATTCTCGCCTTTCTTCGGAAATGAATTGACAAAAGGGTGACAAGAGTGAGAGTCATGATTTCACGTCATCATGAGATCCTGTTGAGATCTTCGTTGTTTGGCCTCTCCTGTTCTGCTAAAGCACGGGCTTTGAAGTACTTCCAGCAAAATACTTCGGGACCGCACGCCTACACCTGAAACCTATCTCCGATCTCTTTGGCTTCACGACTCGCAGACTCTATTGTGCGGCGCACGATAGGCATTCTGGCCTTTAATTACGGGGACTCAACTCAACGGGATGAAATGGGGGATTAAATCAGCGGGACAATGTGAATTGAAACCTCAAGAGGCAAGGAAAGGTCACAGCTGTCAAGGCTGGCAGGCAAAGTAAACTTGCAAATAGCAACAACAAACATGGCGACGGACTCTTGAAGACAACAGCGTACTGCCAACTTCTCAAACCACGAAAAGTTCTCGAGCAAAAAGTTGCATTTTTCTGCAGCCTTTGACTTTCTGCTCTCTCTCTCTTCTCCTGAAAGCCATTCAGGCACGAATTCCCACTGTCCTGCGCACAGATTTACTCTCAAATTTCCATCTGTCTCCCTTGAAAAACAATTCCGCTCTTTTCACCTGAAACTGGGGAGAATTGTTCCCTCCTCGCGCAGACAAATCCCACTCGAGCACCCACAAAGCCACAGAAAAACTGCCGAAAGCGAAGCTTGGCTAAGCTCGCCCCTGAATTTTCGGATGAGAGAGATCAGGTCTATCGTTTCAACTCGAGTTTCAAACAGAGCAGCAACAAGTGTTCCTGTTCAAACCACAGTCGTTTCACATCCTGGACCGAACCATCCAAAGGAACCGTACAGGCCACGCATGATCACAGATTGAGCAAAAACATTTTCGTCACTAAAAAATGTTGTTTTTCAATTTTTGTCAGGTGAGCAAAAAGGACCTCTTGAGTGTGTTTCTCTTCCAAATGCAGCAAAAGGCACCATTTTTCATCTGTGTCTATTTGTGTCGGGGGATTCCAACCTCCGCTCGCCCGCACAATGCATTCCTCGTGCGCAGCGCAAACCGCACAATACCTGATAAAATCTGCAGCTCGTGTTTCATGCAAAGCTCCCCTGGAGGGGGGCGGAATGAAGGAACTTGGTCAGGTTCGACCAACGAGGGAACACTTTCTCCCAGGTGAGGTTTCAAAGGCACCACATAAACTACGGCTTTCAGTAGCACTAATTCAATGAGTCATATCGTGTTCAACTCATCAAACAGATAGAGCATGACAATGAGAATTCATCATCCTCGTAGTGATGCGGGGAGATTCCCTTTGGGAGGAAAATACATCACGTCGATATCCAACATCAAACAGATCCGTTCATTGATAATCCTTGAAAAACGCTCAAGCCGAATTCTTTACTTCGTTTTCTGATCAATGAATCCCGACACGGCTGCGTTTCCTCGACGCGTATCGTTTGTGCCGAAGGTCGCACGGGCAGGACGAGGCACCTGTAGGACCGACCCTGGCGGACTGCAGCTGCTGCACAAAGAACAGATTTATGGCGCCAAACACTTGAAGTGCTGCTGCACGCGCTGTTGACAACTCAGACGTCAAGAGATTCCTGCAAGATTTGTCCTTTGTTTCCCACGAACCAAGAGGGAAAACTCTCCGAGTATACTCGGATATCATCGTTTTCTGGAGTGCAGCACGCCAATTTGACTGAATGGAAAATCAAAGACGAACAATCGGTCAGTTTCCTATCAGTTGAACGCGAAGAAATGGTCATCAATCATTTCAAACATCACTGCCAGTATTTGTCTCTGAATTCTTTCAACGAAACAATGAAGCGAACCAAGAGGGTCACCTCCATGTGCCCGGTGCAAACTTTACAATGTGGTCAATCTTTTCAGTCAGCACCCAATGTCTCCCCACTCATCGCTGCTATCAAAAGCCCCAATGAGGTTCTTCGCGGGTCCAAAGTGCTGTTTGTATAAACACATGTCGTTTCGGATCTCGCCTCCACATTCCTTCTGGACTTCAAGCTGCACAACAACGATCCCGAGCGGAAGTGTCTGCCTCTGTCTGGACAGTGTCCGGCCGACTCTGTCCCGCCCTCGTGTTGCATTTGATGTACGAGAGAAAAGATGACAACAGTCCCACAGTCCGAACTCACGAAAACCGCAGTTCCTTTTTGCTAAACCAGGACCCAAAAAGAACAGTCATTTCCTCAAAACTCAAATCAAACAAAACAGACCTGCAGGAAGCAAACTAAAACACCTTGTTTCACACATCAAGAACGTTCAAGCAGAATTCCATGTGTTCCACTGTGCCTTACATCCGAGCTGCGTTTATCGCCGTGTTCTTTTTGTCTCGCACGGTCCGTGTCAATACACCAGTATTCCGTAAGTATCTCTTCTGTGTGTGAAATTGAGTTCTCAACCTCGCGTTGACTCACGCTGACACATCTTGCACCTCTGTTTGTCTTCACCAGACTGATGCCAGGAGTTCACCATCAAACGCGTCCACGTCTGAGCAGTGAGTGAGCAAGTGTGATGCAGGCTAACCCTCTCGGTGCAACTTCAGCAACAAATCAGACAGGCCTGTACACACAAGCAGCAAACTGATGCCAGCGACACGGCAATTTCACAAACTTGCTGCAAAGTGCTCCCAGAAAATTGGAACTTAAGTTTGATGCATTTTGTCAAGTTTCTCGCCGGCAATGTGAACTGAAGTCCCTGTGAGGGTTCAACTGTTCAAATCCACTCGAATTTCCATTCCGTCAAGTCTCCAATGTATTTGCACTGACAAGTGAAGGACTGTACTGGTCCTGACGCAAAACGCTACTCCGTACATCAAATATTAACACGCAGATCGTGCAAAGGTCCAATTTTCATTCTGAATGAGCCACCTCCCAGCATGGAGCTCCATCTTGTAATCATGCGAAACAAAAAGTGGGAGTCAATTTGCTGTTTGTTGTTTCCACCTGCTTCATTGTGGGTCGCGTGCTGCAGCTCGCTGTAGCTGTTGTGACTCATGCACATGTAATGGTTAATAGCAACATGGAAAAGTCCGTGAATCATGCAACGCGCCCAGTGGTGGCGACGTTCACTGCAAAAAGTTTGTAAACTTTGTGACCAGCAACACAAACAGGTGAATGCTGCCCTGGGCTGCGGGTGGAAACGCTTGTGAAACCTCACGTTCAGAAAGTCTGGAAGCTTCACGATTCCTCTGCGATTGTGACATGTCATGTCCAATGTGAATGAATGCGTGCCAAGACATCAAAAATTTCGTGCATGAACATTTTGAACCTTGCCGTCTGTCGTGCAGCCCTGGAATTTAGACTTCTGATTCCGCACATTTTTTTTACAACACTATCAATTTCCCGCGGTGGCGCAGAAGGCATCTGCTTATCAGTGAGCAGGTTCTGACTGATTGGAACGACGTGCACGCACGATCCGAGCTTCACGTATCCCGATAATGCCGATACTGCACGTGTGAGAAGGGGATCCGGGTTCAAACCCCATCCACGGTTCAAACGGCTAATGACATCCAGGGGTCACCCCGTCTGGATCCCGGGTCAATCCCTGAGGAAGCCAGGGAATTCCCCGGCGGATTTGGCTCAGCAGGAGGCGAGATGCCTGGGAAACCTGTGCCTGTCACTTGTTTTCCTACCATCACAATTTTTCTCACTTTTTGTGCGTCTGTTTGATTTGATACACCAACAAAGACTCAATGAGGTTGTTGAGGCTGCCAAGTTTTTCTTTCTTCGACTTCCTTCACTGTCAGGTGTGCACGTAGATTATGTAATGCATCTCGCTGGACAGGTGTGCACAGCTATTTACTCAGTAAGGCACGCTGAAGGATTCGGTTGACCCTGCGGATCTGGAACGATCATTAGTTCTGCACTGTGTTTATTCGCTGAAGCAGCTGCGAAGCGTTCGTCCGGACGCATTCAAATGAGCAAGTTTGCTCTGGCGCTTTTGGTCAACAACTGTTGACTGTTCTGGCTGAACCAAAGAAAGTTTCCGGACGGGGCACCAAAGCAAAGCCAGTTTGGGTTGGCAGCTGGTCAAGCCAAGCCCCGGCACCACCACCAGACTCAGCTTCCATCTCGCACTGGCGAGTTCTGCAGGTCTGAGGCTTCAAGTCTGAAGGATCCAATTTGTTCGAGCGTGTTTCATTTCCAGCCCAGTGACTGACTCACAGCACTGAGGCTTATCAACGTCTCTAACTGCTACAAGCAGAGATCGAGTCAAGATGCCAGTGAACCCTGGTCAAAGTGATAACCACGTAATCCGATCGGCAGCCTTCACAATTTTCCTATCTGACCCACAGATACATTCAGGAGCTGCAAAGCTCACACATGCGCGCGTACACGGACACTGCCGGAATCCACAGGATGGCAGATTTGACGCCAAACAGTCAACGCTCATACAGGTTATCGTCATGTCTTATCAGATAATCTTTCTGCCAGAAACAACAAACTTGCAACGGGCAACATTCTACTCGTTCCGTAAAACAATCTTCGTGGTGAATAAATTACACCGTGAAGGGTGGATCACAACCACGAAATCTCATTGGAAGCGGAGACGCACGTGTGCGTGTTTGCTTCCTTTCTCTGCGAAACGGTGTCAAACAAAGGAAACCAACATGCAGTGCAACAGCAGTTATACTCACGAAGGTTCTCGGCAAAACGGAAAGTGTGGTCCCAGCAATCATAACTTTATGTTCAAAATTATTGCCAGTTTTTACTTACTGATGATAATGTACCGGACGTTGCTCCCATCGCTTTCAGAATTCCCGCTCTTCACAGCTGTGTCGAGGCTTCTGGTTGAGCTGTGTGCCGTCTTCGACAATTTGTCCAATTTTCGGTTTTCTACAAACCGGTTTGCACTGCCATCCTTGCTTCTTTTCCTTGCGTCCATCAGATTTGGATTCTGCTCGGATTCAAGAAGAGCTGAGCTGAGAGACGCTTCCATTTCGGGTTCCTCCGGAACCACTTCCGGAGCCCTGCGTCTCACTTCCGGTGTCTTCAGTCCAACTTCTGAACTCTGCTCCAGTTCTCTCACCATCTGCTCAATTTCTTCAATGCACTTGTCACGACTTTCGCCCGGATTCCCATCCTCATCCAGATCGTCCGTTTCAGCCTCTTCGCTGCCCAGCTCATCGTCCTTGGCAATGTTCATGTTCATCTGGTTTTGCTCCTGGAACAGCCTGGCGACGTGAATAGCCAGCTGGACGCTTTCTGGGCTGTTCTCAGAATGCCGGGCTCTCGTCCTGGTTCTCCGAGCATTTCGTCCGGGTTTGCCGTCCATGACTGGGCTTCTATGATCATTCACAACATCAGGTAGAGAAGTTCTTGAGTGACTGAATTGACCGACTCGTTCCCGCTGTTTCCCGGAGTGGACGACGTCCAACTCACTGAACCCGTGCCTCAGATTCCCAAGTCTTTGTTTCCGGTTGAGCCTCTCTGTTGCAGCAGATTTGCCACCGACTGTTTTCTTTCCTACCCTGTCTTTGCTTTGATTCGTTTTGTGCTGACTAGAACCCTGAGAATCTGCTTCGAGTTGCTCGAACTCGAACTGTCTGTGTCGCGGCCTCACCACTCCCGCGTACAGCCTCTGACTCTCCTGCCGTAGTTCCTGTGTGAACACTGGTGGGGCTTCGTCCTCCCTCCCGAATGGGCCACTGACTTGGGACTCGGAAGCACTGTTCCCCTCAGAGCCGGAATGATATTCGCTGTCAGTCAGTGTGGAGGTAGACAAAGGTCTGGAGGTGATTCCGCGAACGCAGAACGACCTTCCGTACGAGTCGCTTTGAGACAATCTGCGTTCCCTGGCCTCCTTTGACAGAGGACAGTCCCACAAAAAGGGACTCTGTCTGGGGGTCGTGCTTGTGCTTTGTCGGGACACGGGGCGCTCCACCACAGCGACGCTGTGCGGTCTCTCAGCGCGTCTGGACATAAATCGGGACTCATCTGTGTTGCGGTCACTTTGCTCTGAGTGAAGTGCAGCCCTTGTCCTCGGGTTGCTCAGCCCGGCTACGCTTGGAGACGCGGGTTGGCTCAGCATAGCCACGGGGTTGGAGTGGGACCTCGCGTGCTGCGCCGCGCTCCTCTGCTTCACCTCACCTGGAGAGCGCTGACTGTTGGGACGACACACGCCGTTGTTGGGTACCTTTCCTACGGTTTCTCGTGCTTTGCTTTCATGACTGGAATATTGGTGCGAAGGACGACTGCCCTGCCTGGTTCTGCTATCAGAACTTTGCCAGGGATATCGGTTGAACACAGTGCCTCCGTTTGGGCTTCCTGGAACCGCGGGCAACGTTCTTGTGCGACGTCCTTGATGCGCAATCGTCTCAGTGGTGTTGCTCTGCGACGAGCTGGCAGGGCTTTCCTTTGGAGTCCGTCTCACAAAGGCCCCTACACAACTTGTACCCGCCACCGTTCCTGATGGCACGTGATACTGTCCGATAGAGTACGATGAGCCAGATTCCGACGACTTGGGCCTGCTGAACCCACTGTCTTCATGTGCGCTGTGACCACCACTCGAGTGGAGTGAGAAGTAGGAGCTGCTACTGTTGTTTAGAGACACGCCCCTACTGTGCCGGGTGGATCTGCTCAGTCCATCCAAGGTCGCCTTGCTGCGGCTGTCCACAGAGCTGCTCGGAATATTTCGAGTGTAACGTTCCACCTCCAGGTCCACGGACCGATTCACCGATTCTGGGCGCGTTTCGGAATCAGCACTGGAAGACACTCCACTGTTTGCAGTTCCTGTAGACAGGAGTGAGCTGTCGCCCACAGATGGCGTCTCCACCGAATGACAGTCGTCCTGCAGGCTCGATTCGAACAGGGGCCTGGAGAACCCGGTGTAGGACAGCTCGCTGATGGTGGAAGAACTTTCAGAGTTCGCTCCATGCGATGCTGAATTCAATGAGGGAGACTTCATCGGGATCTGTGCAGCACCAGAGACAAAAGCAGGTCTGGTCAGGCCGCTGTGATCAAGTCCACGACTTGTCGGATTTTCTTCCTTGTGCATAAACGGTGCCAAGTCTGGTGTTATGAAGTCACTTGGATCCCCTCCCAAACTCGCGCTCTTCACGTGGACCCTTGTTCTCGGCAAGCCTGCAGTCATTTCACTGTTCCGTGACGAACTGCTGCCATTCCAAACGAAAGGACTTCTGCCGTCTCGTGTTGGGCCATTGTGATTGGCAAAATGAGTTCCGTGTGTTGCGACAGACCTGGGTCTCGCCAATCCATCCACTGCATGGTTACACTGCGTCGCCTCCGCATCAGGAGTCAGCGCGCGCCGGCTGTGGGCGTGACTGCTCATTCCATTGCGGGCTCCCCACTGCGCCCCCGCCTCTCGAACTAACGTCTTCTTGCGCTGGTTCTCTATGTACTTGGCGATGCTGCTGTAGATGGCCTCGTTGCCTTGCTGCAGACTCTCGGGGAACACAGCCGACATGGGCCTCGGTCTCTTTCTCCAGGCGGGGCGCTGAATGAGCGCCTTCTTCAGCTCCTGGATGCGGACCCTGGATCTGTCGGCGTAGTCGTCCACCAACGGATCCGGGTCACTTCGTCCGTTCATCCCGTTTTGGGTTGAAGGCGAAACGGGTTTCGCTTGTTCCCGAGCATCCCTCTGTTCGCCGTGCATTGCTCCACTCCAAGGCTTCATCTCTGCACTCGACTTCTGCACCAGGAAACACCCTCGAGCAGTTGCTGGGAAGGTTCACTGCGTTCGGTTGACGGAAGCCCTACATGCACACAGAGGGTCAACCACAGAGTTCACTGGGACTTGGTCATCGATAATAACCGAGCGCGTTTGAACTCGATGCTCATCATTTTCTGCGTCACCACGTCCCATCTGTCGTGCGCACTCAACGGAAGGAAAAGTCATCCTCACCTCGGTTCAAAACTTTCCATTTGCGTGTGAGTCAATCGATGGAGGCTCGTGTGCCAATGACGTTCTCAAACATGTGGTGGAGACATCACATTTGCACAAGGAAGTCATTGGTATGTGAAAACAAATCCACACGACGCGACTCTTTCCTCACGTGAACCGACTATTGCCCGTAGGTTTCCTGTTTTTGTCGCCAGTGCACTCGAGACAAGTATCCACTGCACTTGGTCTCAAATCCAAACACGGTCCACAAACGAGTCCTGTTTGTCACCCGCGTCATCAGCTTGACTCCTCCCGTGTGCAACAGCGCAAGTTTACGGCAAGTCTTGTCAGCCTTGTTCCCAAACTTGGCACTGAAATCCTTGTGCCGATATAAATCAAAATTGTCTCTTCTCACAGTGGAACTATTGTGCTCTGTGAATCCATGTGCGATGTGATGTGCCACGCACTTTCATCTCCGCAAAAAATCTGCTTTTGAGTGAAAAACATCCACTGATTGTTCACGCACTGTGAAAACTGACAGATTTCTCCCTGAGAGCAGCTCGCCACGGGTTCAACTCCCTTATCGTTGTGGCGAAGTGATCATCGGAGCAGGACAGAGAGATCACCTGCATTGAGGGAACTTCGCTTTTTGCCTTCGCATCGTTCGTCGCGCACGTGTGATAAGTCTCCAATTTGTCCATGCCTGTGCTCGCATCGTAATCAGCCTTGAATGTTCCTATTCATCCATTCATTCAGTTGATCCCTTCAATCTCTCTGCATCCTTTCAAGATAATTTACCTGGAAGTTCACATTCATGTGCAACGCACACAGAATACCAAAAAGCTCACCTTGGTCCTCTTTACGTGCACACAAAGGGAAATTGTTTCTTCAACAACTTCAAGTCCGAAGTTTGTGCAACACTATCCTCAGAAAAGCCGGAACTCCGTTGCTGGTGAGTCCTCTTTCGTACATGGAACAATTTCTCCACTCAACTTGTTTTGCAAGTCCCTTCGGTTCCAATTTTTTCGGCGAATGAATCTAGCCTGGAAACAATCCAAATGTACCAATCGAACAATGCCGATATCCAGTTAAGTTACAGTGCCTACTCCAACACACAATGGCTGAATAAATTCAACGTCAAAAAGTTGCAACTTTCGCACAGCAACTCTCCCCTTCTCGTGGCGGTGACCCGATGCTGATATTTACATTGCAGATTTTCACTCTTCAAAGCCTCAGTGACCGTCAAAGGAAAAGTCTCCCGATATCGTATCGCGCACACACTCCTCCAGTATCACGTCAACATCACCCAGCAGTTTGTCACTCACTGCACACCAATGAAGAGCTCGTCCTGCCCGGTGTCGAGAGAAACTGTCCATCTGTTTCGTTACTTTTTTGTCGTAAGTCAACGAACGGTTCGTGTGAATTGCTTTTTCACGACACGAGGGAAAGATTCTGCAGAAACGCCTCTACGCTGACGATGACACCAAAAACATCACACGAAGACTTCCAAAATCTTGAGCAATTTTGTTGTTGTTGTGAAGTTCATTTCTTCAACAAGCACTTGAAAACTCCTCATCTTGGTTCAGCAGCCACAGTATCAATCCACTGGTCCCTTTCGTGAGCACGATTTTTCTCTCGTCGTGGATCCTTCATATCCTCCACATCCGACTCAATGGGAACCTCACCTTTGAGGCCTGAACTGTCTTTGAATTTTTGTCATTCAAAGGGAAACAGTTAGCAATGGAAATGTTGTTGAATTGAATATCCTGTTGTTAAGAATAGACCCTAATTTTACATGCCAGTGGGTTTCGCATCAGCAGCCAGCATCACCGTACCTTGCAGAGTTCACGCAGTGACACCACATTGAAGTATTTCTGATACAACAAAATTTAAGTTCCACCCACGATTACGTTGCAACTTTGCCTCTTGAACAAGATTTGTTCTCTGCTTCTTGCAACGCACGGGCGTCAACGAGAGCCGTGTCAACGACAGCCGTGTGTCACGCATGCACGGGAGACATCTTTTCCACTTCTGTACGTCGGCACCGGTGCAAACGTTCCATTTCCAGTGTTCCTCACCAATCAAGTCTCAACCGGTTGTCTGACCTGACAAGCAGCACACTCAACTCCAAACAGGTATATCCAGGTTTTACTGGCAAGCAGTCTTTCTCATGAGTTCTGCAACATCCGTGTCAACCAAGAACACCAACCAAGCGTTCATTGGCAACAGTTCGCCCAAAAAGGTTTCTCACCTTTTCACAGAGGTGTGTGTGCCTTCTGAAAAAAATTGCTAATTTTTGGCTTCTTGTATCAAAGAACTTTTTTGAGCGAGCTACGCTCGTACATTCTCAAACATGTAAACCATGTCGTGTGCCTTCAGATAAACTTTTTCAGCATTTGGCAATCTCTCAGACTTGAATTGACAAATATGTCACCCCAGTAAGATATCCGCCTGAGCTGACGTCCCATTCTCTCCGACTCAACTACAATAGCGGCGGGGGTTTAACTTTTCGCATCTACACCCCACGGATACAGCACCTCTTAAATTCACTTAGAAGTCACTCCCCTAAGTACCTTTCGAGCGTCCGTATTTAGTGTGATCATGTGCCATCAAATTTCAATCCTATGAAATGATTCAACGGACGTTCCTGACAGGCTTCCTCTCAGGAGTCAAATGGGTTCACAGCCCAGTTCGATCCTTCTTCAGTTCCAAAGCTTCATTTAGCGTTTCAAACGACGATTCAATCCTTCCTTTGCTCCTGTGATAACCTGAGCATGAGCATACAGAATGCACTCCGTGAATCCAATGAAATGTTAGTTGCTCTTTTCAAGTGCATTAAGTCGCTTTTCAGTGCGCTGTAAAACTGAAGTCCTTCCGTGCATTTTTTGCACACAAATTCAAAAATATTACCTTGTTCTCACTTTCCACGTGGTGAGGGTGCACCTCTTTAGGGGGTACATCTCGCTTTTATGTACATTTCAGGCCACAAGTCCTCTCCTCGCAGTCTCAACTTACAAAACTGAAGTTTTATGACCTGCATCTGTGTTGCGCTTCTACAACATGTCTCGGGGCCACCAACACAAACCGTGTGTATCTTTTTTGGCTCCCAGCTTTCTCCCTCTTTCACAACCAACAATACACTTGAAGAAAGCCCCGCTCAAATGCAGCAACTCCATAAATTGTATTCAGTTCCAGCCTTTTGTATCTTCTGACAGGAAGCTTTTGTTGGCGTGAACCTTTTGCATCGCTTCACAGTTTTTGATCTCCCATTTCGTTGCATGCCTTCGCAGGTACCTGGTATCACATAACAATATCGAGTCATTATTCAGCATCAGCTGAATTCACAGGGAGTAATTTCCAAGCTCCATCCTTTGTAAATTGATGTGATATGTCTCTACAAAACAAACACTCTTAAACGGCGCAGCGCTGAAAGGCACCTGTAACCTTCGGCAATACTTTCCAGTGCATTTCTCTTGGGTATTTGCAATCCCTCCGACTGCGCGCAAGAAAATGCAGTTTGAGAAGTTTTGGTGTCCACACGCCAGAACAGAGAAGTACCACTCGTACGTCAGGTTCTCCACGCGTTTTGAAACCCGCAATACAATCTTTGCGCCTCAAGTTTCTATACCAGTACAGTCACCCTCACTCAAAAAGTTAATCACAAGCTTGTGCGACCAAAACACGAGCAGTTCAGGTGCCACATATGACGCAACGAGAGTGACGAGGCAACTCGACCCTGGTATCACTGATCCGGCACACTCCGCCACATGTTGCAAGTTCCTGCGATCTGAGTCCTAATCCCTCATCCGCGCAGAGCCAAAGTACACAGGAAGACGGCTTATTGGTAAACATCGTGTTGCCATGAATAAAATTGCGGTGAAAAGCAAACAACGAAGTCTGTTTGTTTTTTACGTGAATACGTATGCAAGCCCTCCCCCAGTTTTGGTAAACGAGCTGCAAAACAACCTCGTTGCTCCAGGGTTCGTTTTGTGACTCCTTGATGGTGGCCATCAACTGAAGTGACGCTAGAAAACAACTTCTCACACAATGCGCTCCACACAGAGCTGATCCCTCCACCCGTGTGATAATGACAGCAATTTCTCCATTTCTTGCTCCATGTCACTTTCTAATCCTTCTCTATTGCTTCAGTGCAATAGCCAGTTATTCTTCTCACGAGTTCTTGGCAGGCTTACGTCTCAGTCAACAGAAAGGGGAGAGAAAACACAGCACATTGTTTTCTCGGAGCAATCCTCAACCTGATCTTTCGATTGTGACTCACACAATGCACATGTCACAGCAGCACCAGACCTATTTTTGGAAAAACTGAAAAAAAGTTTTCAAAGATCATGTGTGAGTTGAAGAAAAACAACACGAAGCTTTCGTCTCGTAAGTGGCTCGACTTTCTTCTTTTGCCAAATCAAAATTTCAGAGACTGCGCGAAGATTTTGCTTGATCCTGAACAAACAGCACTGGCAACGATCTTCTCACTGAGCCACCTTTTGGGTTTGTCTCTCGCACCTGCAGATCACATCCAAGTCAAACGGAACCACGCCGCATGACAACTGAACACACCCACACAGGATTCCCAGGGTTTTCGCTGCGACCTGCTGCCTCAGTCTCGTAAACGTGAGCATTCTCGAGTCGTTCCCCACCCATTCCTCCAGCCACACAAAGTTTTGATAGAAAATAAAGATCACATCGAACCACACAGTCTTGCTGTGAAACTTGTTGCATGATGCGTGCGACCCATGGCTTCCTGCCTTTTCTCCCGCCTTGACCTCGCCATTCTCAAATTTTGGCTTGACGCGCCGGGTCCTGATCTTCGCATTCCGTCACACCCAGACTGCACGGTCCCTCTCAAACTGCAGCGAGTGCTCTTCGATCACGTGTTGACAGATCTACCAGTCATATAGCTTGTGACGTTCAAATATTCTCGAGAAAATCAAGGAGTAAATCAAGTCAAGATGGAGAGCACAGGTCCACCAAGACTCAGATTTTTGGAGTCTTTTGCCAGGAACGGCAAACTTGGGAGAAACCTGGTGAAAGCAAGGAACAAACACACGAGCGATACATGCACTCTTCTGGCCTGTAAACAAAGGGAACACTTCTCTCATCTCAATCAGCGTTTCTTCCTCTTTTATCTCCCGTCTCCGTGGCGTGTGTAAAGAAAATAACTCTGAAGAAACGCGGTCTTGTTCAAACACAAGACATGCCCATTTTGTGCGCTCAATGCGAAAACGTAGCCTCCAGGAATCTCCAAACGCCGCGTCCAAGTTTTCCTTGTGAGCGTCATGTTCACGGGCACAAACAAGTACACGGCAGATAGGATCTCTCCTCTCGCCTGCGGGTCAATGAATCCGCTTTGTGTGCAAATTTATTATCAAAAAGTCAACAAATCAGCTCAGGGCAGTTCTCCATGCACAAGATCGACATTGAGGAAGGGTACGAGCACCTGAGAAGCTAGTTTTGTTGGGATGTACGACCACGTCCAAAAGAATAACACCACCAGCCACGAATGTGCAGAGGCATCATCGAAACTCCCACGTTGGCCACACAAAAAAGTTCAGGATCACTTGCCCAGGTCAAGAGCACACCTCCTCAGTTGGTGTGCAAAGTCAGAAACGCGTACCAGTTGTGACCACAGAATTTGCTGAAGATGCTCAATGCACCTCGCACAAAACCTCGTCACAACGGCCAGCCCTCCTGCCAGTCGCTTGCACCTTTTATTACCCCCATTGGTAATTACTTCCTAAGAGGCATGCAGCTCGCCAAAAAGGTCAAAAGCCTCCCCAGTGACAGCAATGTACAAGGGTTTGATTCACCTCCGATTGGAGGAGGCGATTTCGCAGATACAATGTTCTGATTGTGTTCAAAAGAGAATATCACCGAGAAAACCCATGTACAGATCAGTTGAATGAAATGGATGCAGCATGCCTGCCTGCATAATGTGCGTATCACAGGCCTTCGTGACAAATATTTGGTGGACAAAAGATGGTGTCGGCTGGTTTCCCTGAGGAGCGGAAATGTCAAGGTTCAGCAAAATCACTACAGCTCGTTAGAACGAATCCACCAACTGAGAAAATGCAATTGACAAGGAAGACGAACGGTCGTCACTCCCCACAATCAAGATCGATGCAAAACTCCGGGGAAAGTTCAGATTTAAAAGTCACCAAGTCTACGAACACAAAACGAGTCCGATTCACCAAACTGAGACGTTCACGGGATGGATGTTCAGGGCCCTCACACCTCGCTCACAAACCTAGAGTGGCAAACTTTTCAAGGGCAGGGGACAGAGGACAAACAAAACTTTGTTGTTTAGTGAGAGAGGACAGCTATGTCAGTGTATACTTCACGATATTTTGTCCTTTCAATTTTTACCTCATGCAAAACAGTGAAATTCGAGAGATAAGATTGAAGTTCAAAGAGTGCAAACGGTATCAAAACTTCACACTGTACAAAGATCACTGTGATATCGAAAAAAAACTGGTCACCCACTCTATTCAAAATGTAGCGATCGAGAGAAAATGTCTGGTGAATAAAATGTCGAGAGCAAGATTTCTAGACAGAATGACTCACCTTGCTCTGTTGCATTTCAGAAAACAAAGTCAGATGTCGACATTAGACTCAGGAAATATTTTCACCCAGTTTATAACATGTTGGAACACAAACAAAACTGAACAGAAACTTCATTCAGAAACTTTTGATGCCCTGTACCTGGACAAAAGGTCATCGCGATCCACATTAAACCTGAAAGAAGGTTCAAGTGTGCCTTTCAAGGTTCCCAAGAACCAGGTTCAGGCTCCGCAGACCTCACTCAGACCAACCAAATTTTACACATCATGGTCCTTTGTGTTTTGAAGTCAAGGCAACAATCCATTTGCCTCTATCGGGAACTTCGTCGGGGGAAACCAAAAAGTGAGTGAGAAAACTCACCATCTTCGTTGCATTCTGCCGGGTCCTGCTTTTGCTTGGTCGCCAGACGAGGATCCAACCAGTGCGTTGTCTCCGAGTTGTGGCTGAAACGGGAAAAGACAAAGAAACATCATTGTGAGTTTGTTGCCTTTACACGAGTGAATTCAGTCCAAACACCAACTCAGTCTTCGCTGCGTACCACAAATGGAGCCAGTTGAAATGTACCGATTGCTCTCTCGTCTGAATCCACACCACCAAACCCCCATGCACACACCCACATCAACTTTCACAGAAGAGAAAACTGCATCGTTGCGTCTCGACTGAAGAGACTTTCATCCGATTCTCCTCTGACATGTCAACCACAGCAGATTTTTTATTGACCCAGACATTGACATGAGCATTGCACGTTTGAGTACTTGTTAAAATTGTCATATTCTTCGTCTGAAAAGGCAATATCACCGTACTTTAACACACACCTTCAGGTCTGGAACGCCCCGACTTTTGTGCTCAAACAAATGATATTTTGCTGCATCTCTTGACGGCAAGTTCAGCTTTTTGTGCCTTCGCATATTTATCCTCCCAAATTACAAGTTTCTTTTGATAGGGCCCTCAGAGCGTTGAGCCTGTGCGGTTGATCATTTCAAAAGCGGATATTACGCACAGAAAGCAGTCAAAATACTCGACCGTTGCGCACGCTCACACAAAGAATTTTCTCCTTGTCAACAATCCTGTGTTCCCTCAGATTTTTGGCAGAACGAATGGAAAAGGACGTCGCCGACCTTCACAATCAAATTCTGATCAACACTTTACGCGACAACTTTGCTGATGCACATTTGTGATGGTG